>Ga0208872_1002485_pt1 | contig 10666 bp, 4 predicted proteins | sample CryBogCBH12Aug08_FD_185508 | JGI IMG/M metagenome (GOLD analysis project Ga0208872, IMG submission 185508) | Freshwater microbial communities from Crystal Bog, Wisconsin, USA - CBH12Aug08 (SPAdes) | ecosystem: Environmental > Aquatic > Freshwater > Lake | place: Crystal Bog, Wisconsin, USA... | reverse complement strand
GTGGGCGGTGGCGCGTTAAAAGACCACGCTCCACCACTGGAAAAATCAAGGGCGGGCGTGGGCGCCGTCGTCATGACCAAGCCATGTGCATTGATAACTGCCGAGCCGCCGATGGCAAAACCGTTTTGATTCTGCAACACCACATAGCCATTGGCGTTGAGATTTCCGAGGATTTGGGACGGGTTGACATCGTTGATTTGATTCCAAGCCACGGAAGAGGCCGAAGGCTGGATGAAGGTGGTGGTCTCGCCAGCGCTGATGTTGAAACTTTGCCAGTTGATGAGGGCGTTGGCGGAAGTCTGATTGATGGTCAGTTGTGAACCCAAAGAGCTGAATGAAGCTGCGCCTTGCGAGACCGTGCCGCCGGTGGGATTAGCCCGAATTGAAGTGTCACAGGCAAGCCACACCAGTCCAATCATGATGAAATGATGCGTCTGAAGAAACCGGTTTAATAAAAACTTGTTCATAAGCCATTAAATTTAGAACTGAGCCGTCAGCCCAAAATTAAAATAAGGTTGGTAATATGGCGTTGTGCTGGTGCTGATCAACGGCAGGGAGAATAAAAAGCGCGACTGCCAGTGCGAACCGACGGAAGCAATGAACCCGACGCCCGTGCTCCAAAGTTCAAAATGGCCTGGCCGTCCATGAGGATCCAGCAAATAGGCGGTGGCATAATCCATATAAATGGAACCACGAACAGTGAGCGGTTCTTTGCCGTTAATCATGCCCACAACATGCGGCGGTGTCTGTTGTTCAATTGAGCATCGCCAGCCATTGTCGCCAAAAATTTCGCCTTCGTGATACCCCCTCACGCTATTGACACCGCCGATGCCAAACTGTTCGGTGCTGATCAATGGTTCGCTCGTCCACTGACCGTTGGCATGGACGGAAAACAGCCATTGTTCGGGCAGCGGCACATCAATGGATAAACTGGGGTTGAGCGTGACCCAATAACCGGTGGATTTGGCAGAATCGGTGATGCCCTGAAAGGATTTTTCACCGGTGGATTGGATATGCCCATTTGTGCTTGTCTCACTCGAATACCAGGGGTTTCCACTGACGCCCAGCCCGAAACCAACCGTCGCATGAGGATTGCGCCAAGTCCCATTGTAACTCAACGCCAGTGGTAGATATTCCAAGGAACTATCCGTCACCGGCACGGGTGAGACTACCGTGCTGGAAATGTGGTTTGGATTGCCGTGCTGGTCAAAGGTCGTTATGGAGAAGATGAAATTATTGGTTTTGACACTGTTTATTCCATAGGTCTTGTAATCAAGGCCGCCAGAAAATCCCGATTGAAAATCAGACGATGTGTTCACCGGGATGCTCAAGCGGGTGCCAACGTCTCCATTTACGGTGATGTCTTCTTGATCGTCCCTTCGAGTAATTTGAACAAAACCTGGCAGCCCGGGCAGCACTTCGTTGACAGGCGTAATCAATCCCGTGTCACTGGTTGACCGGCTGGCATAAAAGTTCAACTCCGGACGCCCAGATGGCGGCGGAAGATTAAATTTTCGGGTGGCTTCATTGTAGCCAAAACTACTTGGATTATCGGCAATGATGCTTTCAATTGGTTTAGGATTTCCCAGCGGCAGACGGTAGAACCCGCTATAATTGGCAATCAACGGTTGATCGTAAAAACTCCATTGATTGCCGAGCTTGTATTGCTGGGGCGAGAAACCATATTGAAACCCGAAAGAATGTTCCAACTGCCAGAGATTGCCCGCAACGGCGGAGGCGTTCACACGAAAATCCGGGGTTCCAGGAGAGTTTTCGTTGTTGAAATCAACCTTGCCGTGAACCGGCAACTGGTCTTTTACCTTGAGCGCCAGTTCGCTCGTGCCCGGCTCCGGGCCGGGGCCGATGACCGGATAAATTTGCCGGTCTTGATTGGCGTTGGCACGGTTCAATTCGGCTTGGAAGATAAGGCCATTGAGAATCGTGTTCGTGTGCAGGCTGGGCAATGCGCGCATCACGTTGTTGGAACTGAAATAGTGGTTGCCGGTGACTTTGATCGTGGCGAGTCGGCCTTCGGTCACCTGCACCTTGACAGTCGCGTTGGTGATTTTTTGCTGCGGCAATCCGACGGCCACGGTCACATAGCCGCGTTCGCGATACGCTTTTTGCAATTCCGAAACGGCGGTGCGGATGCCGTCGAGACTGACGTTCGTGCCAAATGCGCCGTCAATGTTGGTGAACGCCTGCGCCATGGCCTGCGGCGAAAGAATGGAGTTGCCCATGACCCGGTATTTGTCCACGGCGAACTTCGGCCCGGCATTCGTGGAGACCACATGCACCCGACCGTCATGAGCCTTGAGTTCGGCCAGTTTTCTCTCGGCTTCCAGATCGGCCATTTGTTGATACAAAGCCGTGCGCACCTCGGCCATTTCTGCGGGAGTGGATGGAACGGTTGCCGGGTTGTTGGTGAAACGCAGGTAGCATTCGCCCGAAATCACCACCTGCGGAATCACCGTCGGAAAAACATTCAGCGTGACAACGCCGTTGGCGATGCGGTCCGGCGCGATGGCCACGCTCATCTGCGGATAGCCGTGCCGGCAAAATTCCAGATGCAGTTCGGCAGCGGCCTTCACCATATCTTCCACGGTGACGCGCGGGCCGGTGTATGGGGAAAACAACTGGCTGAAATCGTTCATCAAAGGACTGTCGGCAACCTTGTAGGTCGTGACATTAAAATAAGTCGGCGCGGCAGGCTCAGGACTGGCGGCGGACAGGCGCGAATTCGCCAGCCAGAAACTAATCAGCAGCAGCCAGAAAATGGCGGCGCATCCGGAAATTTTTTTTGACTGGGACAAATTCATTGAGCCAGGGAAAAGACAACTCGCATCTCCCCGGCAACAAGGCCGTGAAAATGCGTCTGAATCATCCGCGCGGCAGTAGGTTGGAAAACTTATATGACAAACTTCCGTCGAAACTGTGACAATCCCGTGACAAAAGCCCGGGCAAGCGCGGCTTCATTGTGCAAATTCCAAAAATGCGGGCTGCTGCTTTGCCTGATGGCAAACGGAAAAGAATATTTTCAGCGGTGAAAAACTTCGCGGGTTTTCAGGCAGACATCAGCCCGCAAAGCCCGCCAAACAGTTTCCATTCTGTTTCAAAACCGACATTGATTCGTAACATCGCTCATTTAGCCTTGCGAAGGTGTCGAAGGATTTCTGCCGTCGCTTTGGATTGGATGACCTGATTAGTTTCATCCGACCGAGAGCTTTGATCGCAGGCCGAGGCGGCACGCAAAATTGATGAACAAACCAAACCAGCCATATCAACCTCACTTGGTGATGCGAATGTCTTCCCTGCCAGCAGGCAAAGATTGGCGACCCCAACTGCCCGGCTGGTCCTTGGTTCGGATTGAAAAAGGTAACGGCTACTGGATGGAGGAGCAGACCCGCACGGAACTGGAAACAGGCACGGTTCTGCTGTTGGCCGGCCATGCGCCGGGACATGTGCTGGCCAGTCAGTTAAATGCCATGTCACTCCACACCTTCACCGTGATGCCGGCGCGTCTCACCGGTTTAATCACTTCGGGCGAACAAGATTTTCTCAAACAGGCCGCCTCCCGCAAAGAACTTGCTTTTCAAATTCTGACGCCAGCCAATCCGTTGGCGACAAAAATAAATACGCTGTGCGCCAAAGAAAATGGCAGCGGACTGACATTCCGGCTGGCGATGCTGCAACTTTTGGTGGAGGCCATCGGCATTGAGCGTGAAGTGCCGACGGCCATCCAGGAAACCAACGACGCCAAGGAACGCTTGCGGACTTATTTGCAGGAGACGCCCGCCGACTCGTTGCTGGAAATCAGCTTCGATGAGCTGGCGCAGATGATTCACTGCACGCCACGCCATTTGAGCCGGATTTTTTACGAGATGACGGGCATGTCGTTCCGCGACAAACGTGCGGAGATTCGCCTCGCCCGCGCGCGCGAGCTGCTGGCCACCAGCCAGTCCAAGGTGGTGGAGGTGGCCATGGAGAGCGGCTACAAATCCTTGAGCATGTTCAACCTTATGTTCACCCGCCACTTTGGCATCAGCCCCGGCCGGTGGCGTCAGAAAAATTCCTCGCTCGCCGCCATTCCAAAACAGCGGGCCGTCAAATTTCGCCAACCGGCCGTCAACATGAAACGGCGGCGGATTCTGATTTGACAAATCAAGCGATAAAAAATTTGCGGATTGAATCAGAAGAACACCCGCGACACAGCCAGTTGCCCTTAAAAAATTTCAAAGCCACCTCTTCATCCCATGACAAAAATCCTGCCCGCGTTTTTTCGCCGGTTCCCCGTGCAAGTGACCTTGACGGCGCTGTTCGTCTATACGCTGACCTTAAGCCACGGCGTGACGCTGGCCAGCCTGCCGCTTGCCGCAAAAATAGCGGGCTGGGATTTGCACCCGATGAACGGCCAGCCGTTGCTCTGGCTGCTGACACTGCCGCTCCGGCTGCTGCCGACGGGCTGGGTGGTTCCGGGATTAAATTTCTTTTCCGCAATTTGTGGTGCGCTGACACTCGGCATCATGGCGCGCTCGCTTGAGCTGGCGGCTTGGGATCGGCCTTTGACGATGCTGAAAGGTTGGCAAGCAAAATTGCCCATCGTGCTTGCCTGCGTGGTCTGCGGCTTGGAATTTAATTTCTGGCAGGAAGCAACTGCGGCCACCGGCGAGATGCTGCAAATCCTTCTTTTGGCCGCCACCATTTTATGCCTGCTCAAATTTCGCGTGGCCCGGGAGTTCCACTGGCTACAGGCCGCAACCTTCATCTGGGGCATGGGCATGACGGAAAACTGGACGATGTTTCTCACGCTGCCGCTGTTTGTCGGCGCGTTGGCTTGGCTGGGAAAAATGGGACTATTCAGAAAAGATTTGCTGCTCAAGTTGGCACTGGCCGGCCTCGCAGGATTTTCCATTTTCGTAATTCTGCCCCTGTGGAACGGACTTGCGCCGCATTCGCCGTGGAGTTTTGGCGAGGCCTGGCTCAACGCGCTGAAGGATTACAAGCATCTCCTCGCCAACATCCTTGGTTTCTGGCGGGGATACCGCGCGACTTCGCTGGTTGCCATCATTTTTTTCCTCGTGCCGATTCTCCCGGCAATTGTCAGGATTCAGGATACCGGCACGCTCGACAAACTGGGGATTGACCAGTTTCAAGTATGGCTCAACCGTCTCCTGCGCTTCGGCGTGCTGCTGGCCTGCTTATGGCTGGCATTCGATCCATCACTTGGCCCGCGTCAGATTGTGTTAAAACAAACCAGCCTCTCTTTGCCATTTTTAAGTCTGGATTATCTGGTCGGCCTTGGTGTCGGCTTTCTCGCCGGAAATTTTTTGCTCGCGATGTTTGCGAAGCCAAAAGAGATTTATCGTCGGCCAACTTTCTTGGAAATTTTCTTTGATCGCGCGCTGGTTCCGGTTTTCACAATTCTCCTCGTCATTGTCTCGCTGGGATTGGTGGCACGCAATGCGTCGGCCATCACACTTGCCAACCGGCAGCCGCTGTCCCAGTTTGGCGACTTGGCGCTGCGCAGTCTTCCTGCAAGCAGCGGTATCATATTGAGCGACGACCCTCAACGGCTGCTGGCATTTCAGGCCGCCGCCGCCGCACGCGGCCAAAGCCAGCAATGGCTGGCCATCAGCACGCCGCTGTTGCCAACGCACTTTTATCGCCAACAGTTGGCCGACAAACATGCCGGCGACTGGCTGACCAAGATCCGCCAAGACACATTGAATCCTCTCGGTGTGGTTCAATTGATCCATGGCCTCGTGCAAAGCAACGCGGTTTATTACCTCCATCCCAGCTTCAATTATTTGTCCGATGTTTTTTATCCACAAGCCACCGGGCTGGCCTTCAAGCTTGATTCTTATGCCGACAAGGACATCAATCCTCCAGCATTGACAGCCAAGTCCATCGCTCAAAACGAAAAATTCTGGGACGACTTGACGCCGCAACTTGACGCCATCCAAAAGGTGTGTTCGCCGGAAAAAACAGCCTTTAGCCGCGTGGTGGGGGAAATTTACGAGCGGTTTCATTTTCAACCCGTGACGCCGACGCAAAGCCGGCTTCTCGGCGAATGGTATGCCGTCGCGCTCACGGACTGGGGCGTGCAGTTGCAGCGCGCCGGAAAACTGGACGCCGCAAAGAAACGCTTTGAACAGGCCCTCGCCCTGAACGAAAACAATCTCGCCGCCGGCATCAACTTGCAGTGCAACACCCGTCTTGCTTCTAGCGACACGAATGTTCTTGGGGGTGCTGATATTGTTGGCGCAAAAATGGGAACCTTCCAAAGCATGGCCCGGTTCATCTTTGCCAACGGACCCTTGGACGATCCCGCCTTTTGCTATTTGCTCGGCAATGCCTGCTATCAAGTCGGCCTGCCGCGCCAATCCATCCAGCAGTTCGAGCGGGCTCATGCCCTGGCTCCGGACATTCAGGCACCGCAGATCGCCCTGATCAAACTTTATACCAGCATCGGCATGGACAAACAGGCGCAAGAAATCATCAACCATCTCCGCAGCAAAATCCCGATGCTCGCCGAAACCAACACTCTTGACGTGGAGCTTGCCCTGCTTGAAGCCAACACGTGGCTGGCGCAAACCAACTTCGCCAACGCCCACAGCATTCTTCAGGCAACCTTGCAAAAACATCCGGACGACGCCCGCATCGCCGACGTCATCCTGCACGCCTATGTTTCCTTTGGCGACTTCACCAATGCCCTGCAACTGGCCAACCAGAGGCTCGCCACCGACCCGGACAATGTTTCCGGCCTCTTCAATCAAGCAAGCATTTACATGGGTCTCGGCCAATTTTCCAATGCGCTACCTATTTTCGACCACGCGCTGACAATCTCCAACCTGCCGCCCATCCGCCTTGCCCGCGCCATTGCCCGCGTCGAAGCCAGCCAGTATGACGCCGCCGAAACCGACTATTTGGAACTGGAAAAAACCTCCACCAATAATCTTCCCATTTACTCCGGCCTGGCGGAAATCGCCAGCCGCCGCCACGATACCAACCGCGCCGTCGAATACCTCGAACGCTGTCTTGCTGAACTGCCCGAAGGCACACCGCAACACGACTTGATTGCCGCCCGTCTCAACACGCTAAAAACGTCAACCGTAAAGCCGTAAATTCTGGGTGTTGCCTCACTTCAGTTCATGGACCATTGAATCTCTGGTGGTGGAAAGCCATACCGATTTACCGCAGCACTTTTTAAAAAAGGCAGGCAGCGGGCTTCAATTATGAATTGCAGGCGACAACAAATTTTGTGGACTGGCAGCCGGTCAGCAAATTTGTGGGCTCTGGCCTGCTGGATTTCATGGACGCCGATTCGACAAATTATTTGAGTCGTTTTTACCGTTTACACTGGTCTGCGCCTTAGTTTCAGATGTTCAAAACTCGCGCACGGAGTCGCGGCCTTCCATCCAGGCAATCATGTTCAGCACGAGATAATTCCAGTTTTGGAATCCGGGGTTGGCAATCGGCTCGCCGGTGTCCGGCAGATAATTTTCGTGCAGCACGCCCGTGCGTTCCAAGTCGCGTCCGAACAACACAATCGTCTTGGCCGCGAGTTCCTTCGCTTCCGCGTCAAAGCCGTAGTCCACGAGGCTGCGGAAAACTAAATAATTTGAGATGCCCCAAATCGGGCCGCGCCACGACGACGGGTTGCCGGAGGCGGAAACGCTATACATTTTTTCCAGCTTCGAGAGCGAACGGATGCCGTAGGGCGCGTTGAAGGTGTTCGTGTTTTTGAAATGTTCGTTGACCATGCGTTTGGCCTGTTCCGGGGTGGCGATGCCCGACCACATGGCGAGAAAGCCCGACCACACGTCGAAGCGCTGGATCAGGCAGTGGTAGTCGCGCGGGTTGCCGGCGTGCAACAGGAGCGTGCCAAACTCACCGCGTTCCTCCGCCTGTTCGGTGACGGGCAGCAGGTTAAAATCCACACTGTAATAAAATCCGTCGCGCTCGTCCCAGCAATGTTCCCGGATGGCCGCCTTCAACTGCTCGGCGTCGCGCTCAAATTCTTTTCCAATTTCCGCTTCGTTCAAACAGTTGGCCAGATACACCATCGCCTTGAGCTCTTTATACATCAGGCAATTCAAATAAATCGAACCCGAGCTGCGCGCCGGGCGGTAAAAGGTGCTGGGGTCGTTGTCCACGCCGATGGCCAAATCGTTCTGCCAAAAATAAAGCCCCGTGGCCACGTTCCGGTGAAAACCCTTGTAGTTGTGCATGAAACTTTGCAGTGAATAAAAATCCTCCCGCAGCCACTCGGCGTTGCCTTTGTTCAGCTTCACCAGAAACGCCGCGTGTTGGGCGAGCACCGGCTTGTGCATGTTTTCCCGGTAGATGTCCTGCGGCTTCTTGATCGGACCGCGCTTCATCATGATGGGAATCCAGCCGTTGCCTTTGCCGTATTGCAAAAAATTCAGGATGCAACCGCGCTCGTAGGGAATGATGTCGGCGCGATCCTGCTCCGCGCCGTTTTCCAAAACGATTTGCCGCAGCGCGATGTCCGTCAGCCACGAATCCCAGTCCCACAGCACGTCGTTATACGCGGCGCTGCCGGGCACGATGAACGGATATTGCAACGAGCCGCCTTTCTCGCGGAACATTTTTTTGTAGTCCTTGGACAACGTCTGCTTGATGAGCGGAACGTATTTTTTCCAGTCCAAATTGGTTTGCGCGACAGCCGGCGAGGCGACGGCCAGCAGCAATGACAGGGTGAACAGGCGGAACAGTTTTGGTTTCATATTGCTCGATGATTATTGGTTCAATTCGATTTTGAAAATTTTTGGAAATGCGCCCGCACTTCTTCGGCGGTCAGCGCGCGGTCGTAAAGTTTCACCTCGTCCAGCAGGCCGGTGAAATGAGCCTCGTGTTTCACTTCGTAATTTCCGAGGCACAGATGATGGTCGCTCGGCTTGAGCGGGAACGGCCGCGCCAACGTGCCGCGCTCCTCGCCGTCCATGTAAATGTGCATCATTTTCCCGTCGAATGTGCCAGCGAGATACACCCAGCGCTTCAGCGGTAAATCGGTGCTGGCCGTCAAGTGATGGCTGAACTTGGTCACGGGAATTTCAAAACAGGGTTTGCCGCCGACCACCCCGAAACGAAATCCCGTGTTCGAACTGTATCCGTAGCTGCTGCCGATAGAATTCACAAACCAAGTGTTTTTCTGACCGGCTTCATCGGTCTTGACCCAGCACTCCAACGTCAGCGCGTTCGTCGGCGCGAGCAGGCGGTTGCCCGATATTTCCACTGTGCCGCCGCGACAGTCGAGCGCGTTGCCGCCAATGCCCGTCGCGCGTTCCGCGTCCCGCAGCTTTCCACCAAGGCCGTGACCAGAACAATCGAACGCCACCGGAGAATTCTTTTTCTCGTCGAACGACCACCACGCAACCAGCCCGGTTTCCGGCGCGCGGCCTTTGGAAATTTTCTTTGCCGCCAGCTTGTCCAGCTCCGTCTCGCGCTGCGCGTGTTCGTGAAACGCCTTGTCATACGGGCCGAAACCGATGTCCTCGGGAATGAGGTCTACGTGCGGTTCGACCGCGTTCGTCGCAAAAACTTTTCGCACCGCGTCCAGATAACCAAAACCAAACTCGCGGTGCGGCGCGATGTAATGGCCTTCGCCCCACTCGTTCCAGTTGTCGAGCAGCAGCATCTTGCTGCCAAGCTCGTTCGTCGGCAGCGTCGCGGTGAAGTCCTTGGCCTGATGCAAAAGATTCTCGTAATTGGCCGGTGGAATTTTCCAGATGCGGCTGGGCTGTTCGTCGCGCCAGCCACTCCAACCCTGCGACACCGTGACAACTTCCGGCAAGATGCCCAGCGCCTGCGTCTTCTTGATGTATTCCATCTGCCCTTGAATCGCCAGCTCCGGCGTCGAGTGATTCGCCACGTCCCAATGGTAAGCAAACGTGTAATCAAGGCCGATTTGCTTCATCTGTTTGAGTGTGGCCGGATCAACTCTGTGATTTTGACCGAGCAGGTAAATGCCGTCAAAACCCGCGACCTGACAGGCTTGGCGCACTTTTTCGAGCGCCGCCTTCACGTTCTCCACCCCGCCCAAATCAGAAATCAAATAGTCCGGGCGATAGATGAACAGCACCGGTTTGTTGTCCACCTTCAGGTAGCTGGCGTGCTTGAAATAATTTGTAATCCAATATGGCAACAGATTGTTCATCAGGTCATTTTCGTCCGAAACGCCGGCGTGACCTTTGTTGCCGTTCTCCCACATGATGGTGAACTTCATCCGGTCGGCGAACTTCGACTTGAACAGTGCGTCATGGATGGCTGAACCAAATTTCGTCTTGATCGCGCCGCCTTGACCATCGCGATACCAGCAGTAGACGAAAAAAGAAACGCCGTGCTCCGTCGCCCACTTGGTTTCCCAATCGGCCACCTGCGGATTTTCCTGCGCGTAAAAACCCAGCGCCGGCAGGCGTTCGGGATGCTTGAGCATCTGATCCCACAACGAAAACTTGTCGGCCTCCCACAGCGGACAATTGTGCGCGCCGACGAGAATGGAAGTCTGCACCGGCTGCGGTTCGGGAATGTAGGCGGACTTTTGTTTCTCCATCACCGGCAGAAATTGCAGCCGCGTTGTCGCCGTCGTCGCCGTCACGCCGTTCGTGCTGACCAGCAATTGCACGTCGCCCGCCACCGCCTC
>Ga0208872_1002483_pt1 | contig 10676 bp, 8 predicted proteins | sample CryBogCBH12Aug08_FD_185508 | JGI IMG/M metagenome (GOLD analysis project Ga0208872, IMG submission 185508) | Freshwater microbial communities from Crystal Bog, Wisconsin, USA - CBH12Aug08 (SPAdes) | ecosystem: Environmental > Aquatic > Freshwater > Lake | place: Crystal Bog, Wisconsin, USA... | reverse complement strand
CCAATCTGGTTGTTCGTGATTTGAACTTGGTTGGTGCCTACAAGTTAAGTGCCGAAGGTAAATCAAGAACTATATATGCCTCTTTAAAAAGTGATCGGGCATCTACGATCAAGCCTCAGCGGGGGCTGAATCTGGGTGGTGGAACGGTGAAGGCCAACGACGCCCCCCTACGGTTTGCTGACTTCTGGCGTCCCTTGGCTTTACTGATCTTGGTGGTGCTTGTCCTTGAGTGGTGGATATTTGCGAGGAAGAGCTGATGCGATTTACCCATCCGCTCTATTTGCTATTACTCATTCCGCTTATCGCGGCATGGCTATATAGTTTTCGACATGTCCACGGTATGGCAATTGGAAGGAAGCGATTAGCGTTTGGATTACGCCTCCTCCTGATTCTTTGTATTGCGGGGGCTTTGGCTGGTCCGGAAGCAAGACGGCCAAATGTTGGCCTGTGTACGATCTTCGTGGTTGACAGGTCAGACTCCATAAGTGACAAGGATCGCCAGGCAGCCGAGACCTTTGTTCGCGATGCTATCAACCACTTGGGACAAAACGATGTTGCGGGCGTCGTTGCTTTTGGACAGGAAGCATCGATTGATGCTGCTCCAGGCGGTCGCCGTGAGATAGGCAAAATTCTCACCAAGGTCGATGGTACGGCATCGGATCTTGCGGGAGCGATTCGGCTAGCCAGCGCAACGTTTCCCGAAGGTAAAGCGAGAAGAATCGTCCTACTTACCGATGGTGACGAGACCAAAGGGGATGTGGCGCAGGCGGCTGAAGTCGCTGCAACCGATGGGATTGCGATTGACCATATCCCGCTTGGACTCCATGAACGCGTCGGAGAAGCTTCAGTTGCCTCAGTTGAGATACCATCGGAAGTTCGGGAAGAGCAGCCGTTTGACCTTCATGTTGTTGTCGATTCCACTGTCTCTCAAAGTGCGACGATCGATATTGACCGAGACGGTGTTCTTATCAAGCAAGTTCCGGTCAGTTTGAATACCGGTCGCAATTCGATCGTGGTTAGTCAGAGCCTTAAGGACACTGGATTTCATCGGTTTCGGGCCACCTTGCATGCTGAGAAGGATCAGGATGATCGGAATAATGTTGGCTTGGGCTTTGTAGCCGTGAGAGGAAAACCACGCATCTTGGTTCTTCAGGAATCGGTGGCAAAGTCCGCATTGGCGGATGCCATTCGCAAAAGCGGCATCGCAATAGACCTCCTTGGGCGCTCTTCAGTGCCGACCAAAGCGGAGCAACTCCAAGTTTATGATGCGGTCATCCTGAACGATATTGATGCGAGCGCATTCACGCCCGACCAAATGAAGTTGCTTCAATCCGCAGTACGGGATAGCGGCATCGGGCTTGCTATGATCGGTGGCGAACACTCGTTCTTGCCCGGTGGTTATTTTGGAACGCCGATAGCCGAGGCTCTGCCGGTCGATCTCAATATTCGTCAGAGAAAAACCTTTCCAAGCACTTCGGTGGCGATCATGATTGACGCTTCCGGATCAATGGGCATGGAAGAAGATGGATTCCCAAAGATCAGACTTGCCGGAAAGGCAGCTGAAGAGACCGTAAAGATGCTCTCCCCTCAGGATAGGGTCGGCGTGGCTGGAAGCACGGACGGTATCGAGTTTGTCGCTCCGATGCAGCAGCTGACGGATAAGGCCTCGGTCATCTCACAGATTCAAAAACTGTATGTGGGGGGCGGGGGTATCTATGCTCAACCGTCGATGCTGAAAGGTGAGGAGGTTCTGAACAAGGAGATCACTCAAGTCAGACACTTCATTCTGTTGGCTGATGGCAACGACGTCGACACACAAGAAGGCTGTTTGGAAATTGCTGCTCGGATGCGGATGAACAAGATTACGACATCCGTTGTTGCGGTGGGCGATGGAAAGGATGTGGGGTTCCTCAAGAACCTTGCTGCCATTGGAGGCGGAAAGTTCTATCTGGCCGACAAGGCCAATAAACTGCCTGCAATCATGACGGAGGATACGTCGATCATCTCCCGTTCTGCGATTGAGGAGGGGGCGTTCATCCCCAAAATTGTCATGGGACAGGAGATCCTACGCGGCTTCGAAGATTCGGGATTCCCGCCTCTGCTCGCATACTGTTTGGCCGATTCTCGTCCGTTGAGCTTGGTGGAGATGAAGACTCATAAGGATGATCCGCTTCTGGCTACTTGGCAATACGGCCTGGGAACGTCTTTGGCCTTTATGTCGGATGCTCAACCTCGATGGGCGTCGAAATGGGTTGGTTGGCCAGGATTTGGCACATTTTGGTCCCAAGCGGCGCGTCTGATCTCACGCCGCGCCACATTGAACAACTACCAAGTGGCAGTGCATGAGGAGGGCGGGAAAGGCCGGGTAGACGTCAAAGGCTTTGATAAGTTTGGAAATCCGTTGACATCATCCAATGCCGTACTTCGCGTGTCCATGCCAGATGGTAGTTATCGAGAGCTCAGTCTGGAGCAACAAGCTCCAGGGGCCTACACGAGCAGTTTCGACGCTTCCAAGCTGGGAACCTACATAGTAACGGTTGCTGAGCCTGATGGCTCAGGAGGGAAGAGGACCTCTGCAACCGGCTATTCCGTTCCTTATCCTGCTGAATACCGAACCTATAAGGCTAACCTGCCCTTACTTACTCGCGTTTCAAAGATGACGGGTGGACAGTCCCTAAGTAAATGGGAGCAGGCCCTCCGGCCCATGGCGAATCCTGGAGTCTCCATTACGGAGTTGTGGCCCAGCTTGCTTTGGCTCGCCGCATTTTTGCTTCCCGTAGACATTGGTGTCCGTCGTTTAGCCCTCCCCTTGGGGGAATTGATTGCGAAGGCAATGGCTCGAATAAGACAAGCCCGTCCTGAGAAGGCGACTGCTCCGGTTGTGGCGGATCGATTACACAAGGCGAAGGAGCGAGCTCAAGTTCCGACAACGGTTGAGCGTACGCAGGCTCTGATCGTGGAGAAGTCTCCCGATACGAAGCCAACCAATGATTCAACGAAGGGTGCCGCTGCAAAGCCGGACCAGAAACCAACCAGCACGGCACAATCGCTTCTGGAAGCCAAACGTCGACGCGAAAAGTGATTCTGATCCCTATGATGGCCTTACCTGCAGATCCAAAACTTGACCAGGCTTAATACCGACGCGACCAGAACAGTCTCTTCGAATTCATTCAGGAACATTCGGGCTACTTAAAGCGGCAGCAAACACGGCTTGGCAAATCAAGGGATGGAGAGGTTCAAATGGCTTCACATCATCCTGGCTAGATATGGCAAAAACCCGTAAAGATGGAGCCATAAATTTCACGCTTACCTACCGACGTGCGGTATATCGGTTGGCGTGCTTGCCATCGACTGGGCGTGTTGACGGAACGAGAGTTTGCTTCATGGCGTAAGCAGGCCTCATCCCAAGGCAACTCTAAGAAATTCAAGACAGATCGAATTTTCGGTTCGGGTTCGGACACGAGCGATTCATAGTCCACCTCAAAGAAAGCTTCAGCGCTCAATGTTGTTCGCCAATGATCCATGTAATTGAGATAGGCGCGATAGAAGGTGACGATATTTTCTTGGTTGTAGGCAAAGTTCGGACCTCCCGCGAAGAACGTCGAAAAGATCGAAAGGCATGTGTCAAACGGATCACGACGAATGTGAATGATCTTGGCGTTTGGAAATGTAGCGTGGATCAAACCGATATTTCGGTAGTTCAAAGGCATCTTGTCCGTGAATCTTTCTGACTGATTTCCTCGATCTACTGAATAGAGGTAGTCGCTGGACAGCGATTCCAGTTCGGACTGAGAAGGGTCTTGATGAGCCCAATTTGCGTGCAAGGAGGTTGATCTATTGTTCCAAAACGTTGCTTCACCCACCGAGCTGACAATAGGATGGGAAGTTATGATCTGATCCAAAAGGGTGGTTCCAGACCGAATCATGCCAACGATGAAAATGGGATCTCGGTGAGAACTACCCGCCGAACGGAGCTTTTCGAAGAATGACTTGGTGAACTTTGCTTTGATCAACTCTGGCTCTCTTTTCGTCCAGTCAGGATCAAAGGTTCGTGACCCGGGATACAGGTTGTAGGCGAGTTGATTGGCTTGAATCAGGCGTGCGGCAGCGAGTTCCCATGATTGGTCGCGTTCGTGAAGTTTGGCGATGGCGTATGCCAGGTGCATTTTGCCAGTGTCGTCTAACGACGGATCGCTCATGATTTTGAGCGCGATCGGTAGCATGGGTTGCCCATTTAACGTGAATTGTCGTGCCTCGACCAAGCTTCGAATCGGTAATCCCTGAATCGGTTGGATCTCAAGGGAGCGTTCGAGAATGGGGACGGATTCGTCAAACCTTCCTTCATCTTGCAGCCAAGTGGCAAAGCTGTTGGCGGCGTTAACACCGGATGGCGCGATGGCTCGGAAGATCTTTTCCGACTCATCGGGTCGTCCGAGACGCCCATAAGTGAGCGCAAGTGCTTCGGCAAGTGGCAGCGACCTCGGGTGAACTTGGAGACCTATCTGAATTGCCTCAAGGGCCTCGCCCCACCGAGAAAGTTGTTGGAGTTGCTTGAACACTTGCAGGTGGTTTTGGGCCAGCTTGGGATCGAGTTTGCGCGCCTCGTAAAACGCCTCCAGTGCCTCTTCACCCCGGTTTTGTAGTCGAAGACACATTCCTAAATTCGCGAAGCTGGCTGCATTCGCTGGATCTTGTTGTATGGAAAGCCGTAGATAGCCCTCCGCTTCATAAGCGCGTCCCAAAGAGATGAGGTTGGAGCCGAGGAGATTGAGAGCCTCGACGCTTCCTGGTTCCATTTCAAGAACCTTGTTCAAAAGCGAGTTAGACTCTTCAAATCTGCGTTGAGCCCGGCGAGCGACCGCAAGCCAAGTGAGTGCTTCTCGGTCCGACGAATTAAGATCGAGTGCCCTCTCAAGGTATTCGACGCCGTTTTCGATGTGGTTGCTTTGAACGGCAATGATTCCTAAAAGCACGTGGGCTTCGAAGCTTTGTGGATTGACCTTGAGATAGGCTTGAAGTCGGAATTCTGCTTCGCGAGATTGACCATTCTGAACCAGAGCGCGTAAATCGTTCGGCATGACACTCATCTTAGGATGCGATAAAGGAAGTCGATTTTGTGGATGGCCTTTTAATAGGGTGAGTCACCGAACGCAACTCCAATAATTTGCCTAGCCATGGTTCAAACTTCCGCCATCGTTCGACTGACGCAGTGTTAACGGGTTGGCGAGCAGTCCACAAACTTGGCGTACTCACTTGCGAGCGGATCTGCTCATGACTAAGACATGCGTCGTCCCATGCTAGGCCACAGAAAGGTAGCAGTTGGCGAAGAACTCGTTCTTTTTCGGTCACAAGCTCTTCGTAATCGACTTCGATCATTTGCTCTGGCGAAATAACCGCTCGCCAGTGTTCCATGGTTCGCAGGTAAGCCCGGTAATACTCAAGGATGTTGTCCTGATGATAGGCAAATTGGGTGCCGCTCCCTAAAAAGGTGGTGTAAATCGATAGGCAAGTGTCGAGTGGGCTCCTACGCATATGGATGAATTTTGCTTGCGGGAACACGCTGCTCATCAGACCGATGTGCATGAAGTTGGTAGGCATCTTGTCTGTGATTCGTTTGGAACCTCCTGTCGTTCTATTGAGGACCGCTAAATAGCGTTCTTCGAGTTCACGAAAATCGTCTGATTGGGCTCCAATCTCCATGATCCGACGATTGGCTCGTCCAGCGCTTATCTGCCAAAACGGTTGCTCACCCGCTGACTTCACATCAGGATGGGCGGCAAGAATCTGATCGAGCAAAGTCGTACCGGTCCGAATCATTCCAACAATGAAGATGGGAGTTTCGCTTTTCGAACCCAGTTTTCGATACCGGTTAAGAGCGTCGGCAGAAAAAAGTTCTCGAATCAGTTGTTGTTCTCGGTCGACGGCAGGTCCATCATGAGTGATATTTGAATTGAAAAGTTGATAGGCAATGCTGTTCGCTTGATCGTATTGGTGCATTGCGGACTCAAAGTCTTTACGCTGTTCAAAGCATTTTGCCATCGCATATTGCAGAAACATCTTCTCGTCCTGATTAAGCGAGGCATTCTCCAGGAGTGGTTTGGCATGTTCGATCAGTGATCGATTCTCGAGCTCAAAGCATTTCGCAACCGTTAGGTTGTAATACGCTTGCCCCTGAAGCGGTTGCTTTTTTATGGACTCAATCAATACAGGTATCGAAGCTTCAAATTGGCCCTCTTCTTGTAACCAGTGAGCATAAAGCGTGGCGGTGCCTGGGTCCGATGCCATCGCCTTCTTAAAGAGGCGGCTCGCTTGTTCTGCTTGGCCGACTTTCCCATACGTTGAGGCGAGTGCGACTTGTAGCTGGATCGAATGGGGATGCCTTGCTAATCCTTGTTCGAGTAAAGGAAGTCCTTCTTGCCAATTGAGTTGGAGGCGCATTTGATGCCAAAGCTCTATGTAGGCATCAACAAAGTCGGGATTGAGTTGTATTGTGCGTTGAAAAGTAGCGAAAGTTTCGAAAGAGCTCCCCGCTGCCTTGAGTGCCATACCAAGGTTAAAGTAGCTGTGAGCGGCATTTCGATCCAACTCGATGGCTCGTTTGAATGCACTACTTGCTGAAACTGCATCGCCAAGTTGCAGATAACAGGACCCGAGTTGATTTTGGACATCGGCGGACTCATGTCCAGATGCGATCATGAGATTAAAAATGGACAATGCACCGGTGAGATCGGACTTGGCGAGGCAAATCACGGCCAGCAGTCCCATTGGTTCCGCGACTTGAGGATGTTTCGCGTGAGCCTCTCGAAGGATGGATTCAGCCTCGTTAAGTTTGCCTAGCTTCAGCAACACGACTCCCAACATCGAAAGAGCGGTGCAGTTTTCCTGATCGAGTGCCAGAGCCTGTTGTAACTCGACTTCGGCTGCTTGAAACTGATTGGCCCGAAGAAATTGTTGGGCAGCAAGCAGGTGTGACGATAGTGTCGGAGACATCTGCGATTAGTCTACAGTGGGAGCGAGTGCTCAACCCTAACGTTCTGCATCTGGAAGACGGGATTAGCTTGAGATTTGATGCGCGGTCATTTCAGTTGAAATTACCGCGCGGTCGTTGTTACTGCGGAGGAGCGACTCCGGTTGGCAATCGCCGATGGGCACGTGCCCTGTCGGCTCCAATTTTGTCGGCCGCCGTGTTACCGGTGTCGATGTACTTACTGTTGCCCGTGTTGGTGGGTGCGGGTTCCTTTTCTCCACAGCCCATGCATGCCAGTCCAGTAACTCCGACTGTGAGCCCCAGAAGAAGCATCGAGAGGGAAAAGTTAGAAGGTTTGAACTTCATCCTATTCGCTCATCGTGAAGTACGTCATGAAGAAGTACCCCCCTGCACTCTGTGTGACGTAGTTCAATGGGTTACGAGTGATGTGCTTGGAGTGTCCATCAGCGAAAGCGTAGTTACCTCCGCCAGTGTGAACCGCGCTACCACCACCTGGATATGTGTACAGGACAAAGGTGGGAACTCCTCCCGCTGCAGGTTGCTGAACTTGGGTTTCTCCGTCCGATGCGACAACCGTTTCCGCAGGGCGAGCAATTGCGGTGAGGCTATTGTTTGTTGCGAATTGACCACTCCAAACCGCGCCCTGAGCGCTTTGCAAGGTACCGGGAACGCCTGGGCCGTTACCAGGAGGGTTCATACAAGGATTCGTAGCCGAACCCGAAGGTCCAGAGGTTCCACCTGCTTGTCCGCTACCGTCACCGGGGCAGCCAGCTGAGGATGCACCATATTTACCGCCATCATACAGCCAGGAAATATAGTCATGCAGACCGCCGAAACCCGTTGTCGCGTAGGCGTAATCGGCCAGAGTTGTGAATCCGGCTCGCCCTGCATAGTCATATCCAGGGTAAACCGCGCTGTTATTAAGTGCCGCGACGCTTGCACCAGGATCGTGCATCACACCCGTTCCAAACTGCTGCTGGAATTGGGAGACCGTTACATTGCCACTCCTTACGTAAGGCTGGAGTAAGTCATTCCAAAAGCTTAACGGCTGGGTGAGTGCAGCGGCTGGAGTTTCCCAAGACGAAGGGGTGAGAGTGTAGGAAGGCAAGACTTGGTCGTCAACGTCAGCGGAGTACATAAGGCCGCCCACGCCGATTTGTTTGGTATTGCTTAAGCATGTAGTTGATTTTGCTGCTGCCTTGGCTTGAGCGAACACGGGGAAAAGGATCGCGGCTAGGATCGCTATGATGGCGATAACGACGAGTAGCTCGATAAGCGTAAATGCTCTTCGTGGACTTGTTTTCATAATTGGTCTGGCACCATTGCTCAGTCACCTTTATAAGAATTAAGAATGAATCTTGCCGCTCATTTAGTGATGAATTTGTCGATTGCGATTACCGTTGGAGAAATTCAAAGGGTATGCCCAACCAAAGATAAGATTGAATGCTTCTATACTCCGTAGCTTTTGAACTTTAACCTTTCTCCACTAGGTGACGGCCATTATAATACGGATGCACCTTTAGGTGTGAGTTGTTTTCAGAGCGGTTGTACAAGAAATAGTGAATTCTAAGATTGTCGCGATTAGCCCAAGTTCCGATTCACTACATAAAAGCATTAGTCCAGGTATCTGGCCCAACTGTGTTGACAAAGTCTCGGGGGACTACCTAGCTCTAGCACAGTGGTGTGGTTATGAGAGAGGTGTGGATCGTAGACACATTGACCTCAGCAACTTTTATGGGGCCACCAAGAGCTGTTGGATGCTTGAGAACGACATGCCTATGCTTGGTGTTTGGCGCATCATCGTAGATCCAGTGAACATCTCCTTGCTTCACCCAGAAAGTCGCCCATACTTGACCGCTCGCCAAGACGAAAACGCGACAAAATCGGTCTTGGCAGTCATCGGATCCTCTCCAACTTGGCCTAGGATGTTCTAAAGGGACAATGACTCCAAATGAGGCTTCTGAGATTCAGGTGCTTCAGATGGAACCTGTCCGACAAAATTTGACCATTCCAAACCTGCATAGTCACGACAAGCTGCGAATATTGCCTGTACTTCGTCGATCACCAACCCTGCCCTGAATCTCATGGCCTAGAACTGCTTCAACGGAAGGGCGTACTCCATATATCCGTTGCGAGTTCTCCCGAGGTTATCGTCCAGTTCTTCAACGTTTTTTCCAATACCGACTTGCTCAAACATGCTAAAAGTGTAAGCTCCTACAGAACATGGCAGACAAGCTGAATTGGGGAATTTTGGCAACTGGCGGCATCGCTCGACAGTTCGCCGGTGGGTTGAAAGTATCAAAAACCGGAACTCTGGTCGCAGTGGGATCAAGAACACTCGAAAGCGCTCAGAAGTTCACCGAGACTTATGGTGGAACACCATACGGATCCTATGAAGAGGTCTTAGCTGACCCGAATGTCGATGCGGTTTACATCGCGCTTCCGCACCACATGCACTACGATTGGACTATTAAGTGCGCCGAGGCAGGAAAGGCAATTCTCTGCGAAAAGCCATTCACGCTCAATGCCATCGAAGCGGAAAGAGCATTGACTGAAGTTAAGAAGCATGGCGTCTTCTTTATGGAAGCATTCATGTACCGATGTCATCCCCAAACGATCCAACTCAAGGAGTTGATTCAGAGCGGGGCAATCGGCGAAGTTCGAGTAGTCAATGCCGAATTCGGCTTTCATGCGGGCAAAGAATGGACCAATTTCCGAACTGATGGGGCGTACGGTGGTGGTGGCCTGATGGATGTCGGCACCTACTGCGTCTCGATGACCCGATTGGTGGCAGGAGCTGAACCAAAAACCGCTCACTACTGCGCCTATATCGGTGACAAGGGTTATGATGAAATCGGCTCGGGCTGCATGAAGTTCCCGGGTGAGTTCACATCTAGTTTCGGAACCGGTATTCACGTCAACCTTAGAAACGATCTCACGATCTATGGAACCGAAGGTTCGATCCATATTTCGGATCCTTGGAAGGTCTCCAAGAGCGTCATGACGGTCAACAAGCGAGGCTCCGATCCTCAAGTGTTCGAGTACAAGTCCACCAACGATGAACTTTATGCGATCGAAGCTGATACGGTTGCCCAATTCCTAGAAGCCAAGGAATGTCCTTACATGACTGTTCAGGACACCATCGACAACATGAAGGCCCTTGACATGCTCCGAAAGAGCGCGGGACTTCACTTCGCCATGGAGGCAGCAGAATGAAATACGGAAAAGTCCCTCACCTTGATAAAGAAGTTTCGAAGCTTGTTTTCGGCGTCATCCAACTTCCTACTAACGATAACGTTCGCGCTTTTGAATTGCTCGACGAATATCGTCGAGTCGGTGGAAATGTTATCGACAATAGCTACATTTATGGCCCTGGCTTTGCTGCCGTCCTCAAGGAATACTATGCGGCTCGCGGCGAAGATGCTCTGATTCGATTCGACAAAGGCAATCACCACCATGCCAACAGTGACGAAGGACGACGAGTCACCAAAGAGGCGTTGGATCATGACCTGCTGGGTAACTTGGAGCGCCAAGGCGTTACCTACTCCGACTTTTATGTCCTTCACCGAGATGACAAACGAGTTCCTGCAGGTGATGTCGTCGAGTGGCTGAATGAGCACCTTGCCGCTGGTCGAGTGAAGGCGTTCGGTGGTTCCAACTGGCACCACACTCGTATCGCCGAGGCAAA
>Ga0208872_1002481_pt1 | contig 10678 bp, 9 predicted proteins | sample CryBogCBH12Aug08_FD_185508 | JGI IMG/M metagenome (GOLD analysis project Ga0208872, IMG submission 185508) | Freshwater microbial communities from Crystal Bog, Wisconsin, USA - CBH12Aug08 (SPAdes) | ecosystem: Environmental > Aquatic > Freshwater > Lake | place: Crystal Bog, Wisconsin, USA... | reverse complement strand
TGCCAGCTGGTGATGGGGTTGACGGCGCTGGAGCCGGGCAGCGTGTGGAATTCCTTTCCACCGCACACGCACTGGCGGCGCACGGAGATTTATTTTTATTACGACCTCGGCGAAAAGGTGCTGTCGCATTTCTTCGGCGAACCGACGGAGACGCGCCATGTATTTTTGAAGAACGAGGAAGTCGCATTGTCGCCGAACTGGTCCATGCACTTTGGCGTCGGCACCGGCAATTATAAATTCATCTGGGGCATGGCCGGTGAAAACCAGGTCTTCGACGACATGGACGCTGTGAAGCCGGCGGATTTACGCTGAAATTTTATTAACCAAACCAACCAAACTATGGAAACCAAAAGATTCACCAACAAAGTAGCCATCATCACCGGCGCGAGCCGCGGCATTGGGCAGGGGATTGCGCTGGCGTTTGCCCGCGAAGGCGCGCACATCGTCAGCGTAGACATCGGCGACCAGACCGAGACCGGCAACAAAGCCCGCGCGCTCGGCGCAAAGTTCCACTGCTACACCGAAGATTTCGGCAAGCTCAACCAAAAGGCGGCGGCTGACCTCATCGCCAAGATTATCGCCGACACCGGCCGCGTGGACATTCTCGTGAACAACGCCGGCATCATCCGCCGCGCGCCCATCGTGGATCATCCCGAAGCCGACTGGAACGCGCTGTTGCAAATTAATTTGTCCGCGCCGTTCTTCCTTACGCAAGCGGTGGCGAAATGGTGGCTTACCGGTGGTCGCGAAAAATCACCGGCGGACGCCCGCCTGAAAGTCGTCAACATCGCCTCGATGCTCTCGTTTCAGGGCGGTATTTTTGTGCCCGGCTACACCGCCGCCAAGAGCGGCATCGCCGGCATCACCAAGGCGTTTGCCAACGAACTGGCCAAGGAACGCTGCAATTTCAACGCCATCGCGCCCGGCTACGTTGCCACCGAAAACACGCGGCCGCTGCGCGAAGACGAGAAACGCAGCGAATCCATCCTCGCTCGCATTCCCGAAAATCGCTGGGCTGAACCGGCGGACATTGCCGAGCCGATTTTGTTCCTCGCTTCGAAGGAAGCGGATTACATGAACGGCACCATCATGAACGTGGACGGCGGCTGGCTGGCGCGCTAACGGTATTTTTTCACGAGCCTCCGGCGTGACTGCTGGAGGCTTTTTTGTTTGGACAAAACCGGAATTACTGTTGAAATGCAGCCGGTAAAATTCATTACCACCGGCAAGTCATTTTTTGCGATAACCAACCGACTTTGGCGGCGGCTTTGGACATGAGCGACAACCCGCATCTGGTGGATGGAAAATACGGCATCCGCGATCTGGTGGATCTGGATGAACTGCGCCGTATCTTTGAACGATTCACCGCCGCCACCGGTTTCCCGGTGGGCTTCCTTGATCATCCCGGTTTGAATGTTCTGCTTGCCAGCGGCTGGCAGGACATCTGCACAAAGTTTCACCGTGCTTGCCCGATTTCGGAAGCGGTGTGCGTCAAAAGCAACCGCCAACTGCTGGACAATCTCACGGTGCCGGGCCAACTGCGCACCGAGCGCTGCGAGAACGGCCTCGTGGATTGCGCTTTTCCCATCATCATCAAGGGAATTCACGTTGCCAGCCTCGCCACCGGCCAACTATTGCTCGGCCCGCCGGACTGGGAAAAATTCCGCCAGCAGGCGCGGGTTTTTGGCTTTGACGAACAGGCATATTTCGCCGCGCTGGCCAAGGTGCCGGTGGTGGACGAGGCCAAGCTGCACAACGTGACATTGTTGATTGGCGAAATGGCCCAGATGCTGACGCGGATGGGCTATGAGCGGTTAATCCGAAAAGAACACAGCCGGCAACTGGAACTGGCGAACGCGTCGCGGGTGAAAAATGCGGCCCGGCACCAGCTCATTCTGCAAACCGCCATGGATGGATATTGGGTAGCCGATTCGCAGGGACGCCTGCTGGAAGTCAATGAGGCTTATTGCCGGATGAGCGGCTACCGGCGGGAAGAATTGCTGGCGCTGAAGGTTTCCGATTTGGAAGCCAACGAGACGCCGGTGGAAGTCGCCGCCCGCATTCAGCAAATCAAGGCGCAGAGGGGAATTCGTTTCGAGTCCCGGCATCGGCGCAAGGATGGGAGCATTTATGACACTGAGGTGAGCGTCCAGTTTCGGCCCGACGAAAACGAGATGGTGGCTTTCATCCGCGATATCACCGCGCGCAAGCAGGCCGAGATTGCGCTGCAAACGAGTGAAGCCTTGCTCCGGGAAACCCAGCGCATTGCCGGCTTGGGCCGTTATGTTTTGGATCTCCCGACCGGATGCTGGAGCAGTTCGGTTGTGCTGGATGAAATCTTCGGGATTGCCGCGACCTACGAACGCACGGTGGCGGGTTGGGCGGCGCTGATTCATCCTGATGACCGCGCCCGAATGGTGAACCATTTCGATAACGAGGTGCTGGTTCAGCACCGGTTTTTCGATCAGGAATACCGCATCGTCCGCGTCAGCGACGGAAGCGAACGCTGGGTGCATGGCTGCGGCGAATTAAAATTCGATGCCGGTGGCCGGCCGGTGCAAATGCTGGGCACGATTCAGGACATCACCGCGCGCAAGCAGGCGGAGCAGGCGTTGGTGGCGAGCGAGCATCGGTATCGCGGACTATTTGAGCACATGAACGAAGGTGTCGCGTATTGCCGAATGATCTTCGAAAATGGTCAACCGCAGGACTGGGTCTATCTTTCCGTCAATCAGGAATTCGAGACGCTGACCGGATTGAAGAACGTGGTGGGCCGGCGGGTCAGTGAAATCATTCCCGGCATTCGTGAAACGGATTTCAAATTGTTTGAAATCTATGGGCGGGTCGCCGCGACCGGGGTGGCCGAAAAGTTTGAGATATACTTTGAAGCGTTGCAGATGTGGTTTGCCATAGCGGTGTTCCGCCCAGAGCCGGGCTGTTTCGTCGCGATGTTTGAGGTCATCACCGCGCGCAAGCAAGCAGAGGAAGAAAACCAGCGGCTCAACCGCACGCTGCAAGCCATCAGTGCCTGCAATCATGCGCTGATCCATAACACCAATGAAGCCGATTTGCTGAATGAAATCTGTCGCATCGTGACGGAAGTGGGCGGTTACCGGATGGCGTGGATCGGTTATGCGGTGCTGGACGAGGCCAAACATGTGGAACCGGTGGCCCATGCTGGCTATGAAGCGGGCTACATGGAAAAACTCCAAGTCACCTGGTCGGTGGCCACCGAACGCGGGCGCGGCCCCACCGGCACGGCTATCCGCACCGGCCAGCCATGTCTGGCGCGCAATCTGGCCACCGAACCCAGCGTAAATCCGTGGCGCGCGGAAATGCTCCAGCGCGGCTACGCTTCCGTGCTCTCCGTGCCGATCAAGGTGGATGGGCAGGTGTCGGGCGCGTTGAATGTTTATTCCCATCGGGTGGACGCCTTTGACGGCCCGGAAATGAAATTGCTGGCGGAACTGGCGGAAGATCTGGCGTTCGGCATTCAGGCGCAACGCGCCCGCCTGCAACAAGTCCGGGCGGAGGAAAACCTGCGCCAGAGCGAGACCAAGGTTCGCCACCTCAATAATATTTTGCGCGCCATTCAGGAAATCAGCCATTTGCTCAACCGGGAAAAATCTTCCCGGCGGTTGCTGGCCGCCGTTTGCCGCAGCTTGGTCAAGACGCGCGGCTATATCGCGGTGTGGGTGGGCGAGCTGGTGGCCGACTCCAAACGGATTTTGCCGGTGGCGCACGCCGGCGCCGATGAAGAGTTAATTCAAAATCTCTTTATTACTTGGGATGACAGTTCCACCGGCAACGGTCCGACCGGCATTGCCGCGCGCGAATGCCGGACGGTGGTGTTTGATGACATCACCCGCGACCCACGCTTCGCCCCGTGGCGGGAACCCGTCATGGCCATCGGTGGTGCTGCCATCGCGGCGATTCCAATTCTCCACGGCCACCGGCTCTTCGGCGTGCTGACCATCAAGGCGGATCATTCGTATGCCTTCGACCCGGAAGAGGTGGCACTCTTGAACGGTTTGGCGGCGGACGTGGCCCGCGCCTTGCACAATCTTGAAGAGGAAAGCGCCCGCTTGCAGACCGAGGAAGCCAATCGTCGGCTGGCCACCGCCGTTGAACAATCGGCGGAAGCAATTGTTATCACCGATGCCACCGGCACGATCGTTTATGTCAACCCGGCGTTTGAAAAAAGCAGCGGCTACACCCGCGCCGAGGCGCTGGGAAAAAATCCACGCTTCCTCAAGAGCGGCAAACATGACGCCGAGTTTTACCGGCGGATGTGGGAGACTCTGCTCCACGGCGAGATGTGGACCGGCCATCTATCCAATAAGCGCAAGGATGGAATGATTTTCGAAGAGGAAGTAAGTATCTCGCCGGTGCGGGACGACACCGGCACGGTCGTCAACTATGTCGCCGTCAAACTGGACGTGACCGCGCAGTGGAATCTGGAAGCCCAACTTCGCCAATCGCAAAAGATGGAAGCCATCGGCCAGCTGGCCGGTGGTGTGGCGCATGATTTCAACAACATTCTGGCGATTATCCAACTGCAAGCCGGGCTGCTGAAGATGGATTCCAGCCTTTCCGCCGAGCAGAGCAACCATGCCCACGACATCGAAGTCTCCTGCCAGCGCGCCGCCAATCTGGTCCGGCAATTACTCCTGTTCAGCCGGCGGCAGGCGCTGCAAATGCGCGATTTGGATTTGAACGAAGTCGTCGCCGGCATCACCAAGATGCTGCAACGCATCCTCGGCGAACACATCCAGATGCAGTTCAAATTTGCGCCGACGCCGCTAACGATTCACGCCGACGCCGGCATGCTGGAGCAAATTTTGGTGAACCTGACAGTCAATGCCCGCGACGCCATGCCCAAGGGCGGACAGCTTGTCATTGAAACTTCCGCCGCGACGTTTGACGCGGACAGCGCAACGAAAGTTTTTCAAGCCCGGCCCGGCGCATTCGCCTGTGTGAGCGTGACGGATACCGGCGGCGGCATTCCCCCGGAAATTTTGCCGAAAATCTTCGACCCGTTTTTCACCACCAAGGAAGTCGGCAAAGGCACCGGCCTCGGCTTGGCCACCGTCTTCGGCATCGTTCAGCAACACAAAGGCTGGGTCAACGTCCACAGTGTCGTTGGGCAGGGCACCACCCTGCAGGTTTATCTGCCGCGCCTCCGCCAACTGGTCGAGCCCGCGCCGGTCGCGGCACCGCCGGCACCATTACGCGGCGGAAACGAAACCATTTTACTGGTGGAAGATGAGTTGCCGGTGCAGGCGCTGATGCAAAACACGCTGCAACATCTCGGTTATCGGGTTCTGAGCGCCACCACCGGCCCGGAAGCATTAGCCGTCATGGAGAAACATCAGGACGAAATTCACCTACTGCTCACGGATTTGACGATGCCCGGTGGCATGACCGGAATGGAGTTGAGCGAGGAACTCCGCCGCCGGTCGCCCAAATTAAAAGTGGTTTACGCCAGCGGCTACAGCGAAGAAATGGCCGGCAAGAAATTGCGGCTCATCGAAGGCGAAAATTATCTGGCCAAGCCGTTTGAGATTCGTCAACTGGCGCAAACGGTTAGAAACCGTCTGGATAAGCCCTGAATCAACCGGTAAATCAGCATTGCCGGACACGGTGTTTTCCATTTATGCTCGCGTCATGAAATCACTCCATTACCTCGCACTGGCGCTTTTGCTTGTCACCTCGGCGCATCTGGCGGCTGCCACCGATGCGCCCCTCAATACGCTCACCGCTGCCGAAAAAGCCGCCGGCTGGAAGCTGCTCTTCGACGGCAAAACTTTCACCGGCTGGCATAATTTCAAACTGGACGGCATCCGGCCCGGCTGGCAAATCAAGGACGGCATTCTCGTTTGCGCCGACCCCCATAACGCGGGCGACATCGTTACCACCGACAAGTTCGACTGGTTCGAGCTGCAACTGGATTACAACATCTCCGAAGCCGGCAACAGCGGCATCATGTTTCACGTCACGAACGAAGGCAGCCGCGTGTGGGCGACCGGGCCGGAATTTCAGTTGCTGGACAATGTCAAAGCGGCCGACCGCCATCTGAGCGGCTGGCTCTATGCGCTGTATGAGCCGCCGGTGGATTCCAAGACCGACAAACCGCTCGACGCCACCAAGCCCGCCGGCGAATGGAACCATGTCCGCCTCGTCATCAGCCCGGAGAAATGCCTCCATGAAATCAACGGCGTGAAGTATTTTGAATATGTTCTCGGCAGCGATGACTTCAAGGCGCGCGTGGCGAAGAGCAAGTTTGGCAAAATGCCGCTTTTTGCGAAGGCTGCCAGCGGTTTCATCGCGCTGCAAGGCGACCACGGCTCCGTCTCCTTCCGCAACATCAAGATTCTGCCACTGTCGGGGAAATAACCGGTGCCACCGGTGGTGCCGGTGGAAATTGATTAAGACTTCCATTTTTGCGGTATTGAACTAGATTGTCCGACCGAAAATGATTTTGGTCTTGGACAACTACGATTCGTTCACCTACAACCTCGTGCAATACTTGGGCGAGCTGGGGGCGGATTTGCAGGTGCGCCGCAACGACGAGATTTCCCTCGACCAAATCCGCGCGCTGAAACCGGCGCGCATCCTCGTCTCGCCCGGCCCGTGCTCGCCGCGCGAAGCCGGCCTGTCCAACGATGTCATTCGCACTTTTGCCGCTGAAGGCATTCCGATTTTCGGCGTCTGTCTCGGTCACCAGTGCATTGGCCATACTTTTGGTGGTGAGGTGGTGGTGAATTATCGGATGATGCATGGCAAAGTCTCGCCGATTAAGCACAACGGCAAAGATTTGTTTGCCAGTATGCCGAATCCGTTTCTGGCGACGCGCTATCATTCGCTCGTCATCAAACGCGACACGCTGCCGGCTTGTCTGGAAATCACCGCCGAGACCGACGAAGGCGAAATCATGGGCGTGAAACACCGGACGCTGCCGATTTGGGGCGTGCAGTTTCATCCTGAAAGCATTCTGACCGAAAACGGCCGACGCATCCTCGAAAATTTTCTGAAGCTGAAATAAATTTTATGGACGTATTCCTGCTCAAATCCAAGCTCCACCGCGCCACCGTCACCGGCGGCGACGTGAATTACGAAGGCAGCCTGACCATCGCCAGCGACTTGATGGACAAATGCGGTTTGCAGGAATATGAAAAAATTCTCTGCGGCAATATGGCCAACGGCAACCGCTGGGAAACCTACGCCATTCGCGGCAAAAAAGGTTCCGGCGAAATCATCCTGAACGGCGCGGTGGCGCACCTCGGCAAAAAAGGCGACGTGCTGACCATCATGAACTTCGCCGCTGTGAGCCAGAAAAAGGCAAAAAAATGGCAGCCGCGCGTCCTCGTTCTCGGCAAGGGCAACAAAATTCTCAGCACGCGCGGGATTTGATTGCCACCGGTGGCCGCCCCACCGCCGCCGAAATTAACCGTTTGCAAACAGCGGAAAGTCCGCTATTCTAACCCTTCGTTTTTAAGGGAAAACAACTTAACGTTTTAACAAAAATTTATGTCACAACATCGCAGCCTGCGCGCGGCCTCCACCCTCGGTGGCAAACGCAACGTCCTCAAACGCTTTGAACGCACCGCGCTTCTCGAAAAACGCGGTCAGCGCAAAACCGGCGACAAAATCACCGGTCTCCGCAAGACCAAGCCGGAAGCCTGAACCCAATTTCAAATTGCGAATTCCAAATTGCGAATGGCGCGCCTGCCGCCGTTTGAAATTTGAAATTTGAAATTCGTAATTGCCTGTGGTTCGCCTCCAAAAATTTCTCGCCGATGCCGGTGTGGCTTCCCGCCGGGCCGGCGAGCAGTTTATTTTGGCAGGCCGCGTCACCGTCAACGGCCAAGTCGTCCGCCTGCTCGGTTCCAAAGTGGATTCCGACCATGATCGCGTGGCGGTGGACGGCAAAATCGTCCGCGCCAAAAAGCTCGTCTATGTCGCGCTGAACAAGCCGCCGGGCTGCGTTTGTTCGCGCAAGGACGAGTTGAACCGGCCCACGATTTACGAGTTGTTGCCGCGCGAATGGGACACCGTCCAATCTGTCGGGCGGCTCGATTACAACAGCGAAGGATTGATTTTTCTCACGAATGATGGACAATTCGCCCTGCGCCTGACGCATCCGCGCTACGGCGTCCGCAAGAAATATCTCGCCACCGTTGAGGGCGAGGTGACGCCAGCGATGCTGGCGCTGTTCAAGCAGGGCATTTTTCACGAAGGCGAAAAATTGCAGGCACTCGCGGCGAAAATCATTTCCGGCACGCGCCACAAAAGCGTTGTTGAACTGGAACTCGGCGAAGGCAAAAACCGCGAAGTGCGGCGACTGTTTGAATCGCAGGCGGTGACGGTGAAAAAATTGCAGCGGATCGCGATCAGCAAAATCCGGCTGGGCGAATTAAAGCCGGGCAAATGGCGGACGCTGACCGCGACGGAAATAAAAACTTTGACTACTGATTTATGAAAACGAACTACTGGTTGGTTTTAGGAACGATGCTCGCCACGAGTGCCGTGGCGCAGGTCAACACAAACAAATTGCCGGAAATTCCCGCGCCGGTCGTCGCCGCGCCGACGGTGGCCGCCGTTGCCCCCGCGACCACCAACACGATTGCCGCGCCGAAGAAAGCCGCGCCGGTCAAGCACAAGAAAAAAGCCGTCGCCAAGCCGGTGGCCAAAACTGTCGCCGCGCCTGCCGAAAAGAAAACTGCCGAACCGGCAGCGGTGCTCGCGCCGCTCGTGGCCGGCCCGGCGACCGTCGCCGTGGCGAATCTCAATCTGCGCGGTCAGGCCGGTTTGAAAGGTGAAGTCGTCGGTCACGCGAAAAAAGGCGACGCCATCACCGTGCTCGCCGTCATCACGCTCGACAAGCACAAAGCCGATGAACCGGCGGCGTGGGCGAAAATTGCCTTACCCACCGGCACCAAAGTTTGGGTTAACTCCAAGTTCGTGAATGCGACCAACAACACCGTTTCCGCCAAGAAACTAAACCTGCGCGGTGGCCCGAGTGAAAATTACAGCGTCCTCGGCGCGTTGGAAAAAGGCGCGACCATCACGCCCGTCATCACCAAGAACGACTGGATTCAGATTGAAACGCCGACCAACGCCTTTGCCTTCGTCTCCGCCGCTTTCTTGAAGCAGGAAGCGCCAGCGGTCGTTCCACCGGTGGTGCCGGTGGTTGAACCGTTGCCGGTGACTACCAACACCGTGCCTGAGCCGCAGCCGATTATTTCGCAGCCGCCACCGGTGGTGCCGGTGGTGCCGTCGTCGGTGATGCCAGTGGTTGAAACGAATGCCGCGCCGGTGGTTGACACCAATCCGCCGCCGCCGCGCGTGGTTTCGCACGAAGGTTTTGTTCGCCCGTCCGTCAGTGTCGTGGCGCCGACGTTTTTCGAGCTTTACGATCCGACCACCGGCAACGCCATCAACTATCTTTACACCACCAGCACGAACCTCAACGTCGCCCGTTACAACGGCCTGCAAATCATTGTCACCGGCGAAGAGGGAATGGAGCCGCGCTGGCAGGACACGCCGGTGCTGACCATCCAGAAAATCTATGTCCTCTCGACGAACACGCCGGTGTTGAAACCGGTGCCGGCGGCCAAGTCCGCGCCGGAAACTGTTTCACCGTCCGGCTCGCCGAAAAACCGTGGCCGCTAATCTCATTGATGGCCGCGCGATTGCGGCGCAGATCCAGCAGGAACTCGCCGCGCGCGTGGCGGTTTTGAAGTCGCGCGGCGTGATTCCCGGTCTCGCTTTCGTGCGTGTTGGCGAAGACCCGGCGTCCAAAGTCTATGTCGGTCGCAAGGAAAAAGCCTGCGCCGAACTCGGCATCGCTTCCGAAACGCACGTTCTGCCGGAAACCACCGGCGAAGGCGAATTGCTCGCGCTCATCGGTAAATTAAACGCCGCCGCACATCTGCACGGCATTCTTGTCCAAGCACCGCTGCCGAAGCCGATTCGCGAATCGGTGGTTTTCGCCACCGTGTTGCCGACGAAGGATGTAGATGGTTTTCATCCCGTCAATGTCGGCAAACTGATGCTCGGCGACGCGACGGGTTTTCGTCCCTGCACGCCGGCGGGCGTGATGGAATTGCTCGCGCGCTCCGGCGTGAAGACTGAAGGCGCGGAAGTCGTCGTGCTCGGTCGCGGCAACATCGTCGGCAAGCCAATGACCGCGATGCTTTGCCAAAAGGGCCGGGGCGCCAACGCCACCGTGACGCTCTGCCATTCCGCCACGCGCGACATCGCTGCGCATTGCCGCCGCGCCGACATCATCATCGCCGCCATGGGCGTCGCGGAATTTTTGAAAGCCGACATGGTCAAGCCCGGTGCGGTGGTGATTGACGTTGGCGTGAACCGCGTGCCGGACGCCACCAGCAAGACCGGCACGAAACTCGTCGGGGACGTGGATTTCAAAAACGTCCAGCCCATCGCCGGCAAGCTTACGCCGAATCCCGGTGGCGTCGGCCCGATGACGATTGCCATGTTGTTGCAAAACACCGTGCGCGCGGCGGAACAATTTTCCAGCTAGAAACTTAAAACCAACAACCAAAAATTTTCATGCAAGCCACCCGAATTCTCCCCGATCTCCAATGCTCGCTCGTCTGCGAGGAAGTCCGCCAGGAAATCAACGGCAACCTTTTTCTCATCGGCGTCGCCA
>Ga0208872_1002479_pt1 | contig 10688 bp, 10 predicted proteins | sample CryBogCBH12Aug08_FD_185508 | JGI IMG/M metagenome (GOLD analysis project Ga0208872, IMG submission 185508) | Freshwater microbial communities from Crystal Bog, Wisconsin, USA - CBH12Aug08 (SPAdes) | ecosystem: Environmental > Aquatic > Freshwater > Lake | place: Crystal Bog, Wisconsin, USA... | reverse complement strand
GGGGCCATCTTCCCTCATTGATTCACTGCTTTTGGCGATGCGAGCCGGGGAAAAAATAGGGGGAGTGCTTTCCCGAGAAGGCCTCTGGCTCGATCTGGGGACTCCATCGGCGTATCTCGAGGCTCACAGGCTGCTTTCCGACCCTATTCGCAGGCCATCACATTCCTCCGATTCGGGTTGGCCCCGTGCCATTCATCCGGAGGCACGAATTGATTCCGGGGCTGTGCTGGAAGGGATGGTCGTGGCCGGGGCAGGCGTCACTGTGGAAAAGGGAGCCTTTCTACGGGACTCCATTCTCTGGCCGGGGGCTGTTGTTAAAGCCGACTCTCGGGTCGAAGAGTGCATTGTAAGTGGTGAGAAACCCGTTGGAGGAACCCATCAAGGAGTTGTCCTTTGAACATGGCGCACGGAAAGTTGCTTCAAGAAACAACCGCCACTCTGCGCGGCTTTTCCGCGTTATCCCTGCATCCCATCAAGAACGGAGGGTCAAGCAGACGGTTTTTCCGGATCCGTTCGGCAGAGAAAAGCACCGCTATTCTGGTTCATGATCTCGGAGAAAAAGAGGAGAATAGACATTATGCGCGGATGGCGGAATTCCTTGTATCGCACAGTGTCCCTGTCCCAAGGGTGCTTGCGAAACGGGAAGACGATGGATTGCTCTGGCTGGAGGATCTCGGTGAGCAACACCTCTGGGACTTCCGGCAGGAACCGTGGGAGATAAGACGCCCCCTTTACGAATCCGTATTGAGGAGGATTGCTCCTCTGCACCGTCTGGATCCCGAGATTGCCGCTAGGGAGGGATTAAACCTACAATTAGCCTTTGACGAGAGGCTTTACCGTTGGGAGCAGGAGTATTTTGTGGAGCATTGTCTCGGAGGAATTTTTCGGACTCCCGTAGGGACTGGAAAGTGCTTGCTTCAGGATCCGGCGATGGTGCGCCTTGGTAGAAGCCTAGCCTCACTTCCCCGCCATCTCGTCCATCGGGACTTCCAATCCCAAAATATCCTAATCCGTGACGGGGAGGCTTGGTTTATTGATTTTCAGGGAATGCGACCAGGACTGTTCCAGTATGATCTGGCCTCACTGCTCTGCGATCCTTACGTGGAGATTTCGCCTAAAGAACGCAGTGAACTGTTTTCTTACTACCAAAGGGTCCAGGAGGAGGCCGGATTTCTTCAAAAAGGAGATCAAGAGCGGATCTTCTGGCAATGCGCCGTCCAACGTTTGATGCAGGCCCTTGGGGCCTATGGATTCCTGAGTATACATTGTGACAAACCTCATTTTCGCGCCCATGTTCGGCCCGCTCTCGTCCGTCTCCGCGAGGCCTTGAAACATCTTCACCCGGATGATCGGCTCGACGGAGTGACCTCCATGGTGGAAAATCTAGATATTGCATCATGAGCGCTCCCTTCCCTTCCGTAGTCATCGAGAATCTTGAGCCGCAGATCGAGGGCGGGCGCTATCCGCTCAAGCGTGTTCCAGGCGAGGATGTAACGATATCAGCCGACATCTTCAAGGAGGGGCATGATGTTGTCCGAGCAGTCGTCAAGTGGCGTACCGTAGGAGAAAGGAAATGGAGCGAGGCGCCAATGGTTCACATTGGCCAGGATCGGTGGGAGGGGAGTTTCCCGGCGGGGAGAGTCGGCTTTACCGAGTTCACTATCGAAGCATGGAACAATTCTTTTGCCTCATGGGTCGAGGAAATCGAAAAGAAGACTAAGGGTGGAGTGTCCAGCCTTCCCTCCGAGACCCTTGAGGGAGTGGCCTTGGTTCAGGGTGCCGTCAGGCGCGCCGGCAAGGATCCATCCGCCAGGGCGCTTGCGAAGTATGCTGGGGAGATAGCGTCCGCACCAGGTCCAGCTGCTCTTTTGGCCGCAGCTACTCGACCGGAGTTAAGCTCACTTATGGAGCAGTGGCCCGACCGTTCCCTCTCATCTAGCTACGCACCGCTTCAGAAAATCCGCGTCGATCGTCCTGCAGCAGCATTTGCCGCATGGTATGAGTTTTTTCCTCGCTCAGCCGATGGATATCATGACCGTGGCTCCACCTTCAGGGAGTGTCTCGGCCGCGTGGATGACGCGAAGGCCATGGGGTTTGATGTGATTTACTTTCCCCCGATCCATCCGATCGGTGTGACCGCTCGCAAGGGAGCTAATAATTCACTCATCTGTAAGCTGGGTGAGCCGGGGGTTCCTTACGCCATCGGAGGACCTGCAGGAGGCCACAGGGAGGTGGAACCGGCGCTCGGAACTCTTGCTGACTTCGAATGGCTGCTGGGAGAGATCAAGGATCGGGGGATGGAGGTCGCCTTGGATTTTGCACTGAACTGCTCGCCGGATCATCCCTACGTGAAGGAACACCCCGAATGGTTTTTTCATCGTCCTGACGGGTCGATCAAATACGCCGAGAATCCCCCCAAGAAATACGAGGACGTTTATCCGCTTGATTTCCACAATCCCGAGTGGAGGGCTCTCTGGAATGAACTACGCGATCTACTCCTTTGTTGGGCGGAACGGGGTGTACGCATCTTCCGTGTCGATAATCCTCATACAAAACCCGTTGCTTTCTGGGAATGGGTGATCGGAGAGGTGCAGGCAAAATTCCCCGATGCTATTTTTCTCAGCGAGGCATTCACGCGCCCGAAGATGATGCGCGTTCTGGCTAAAGTTGGCTTCACTCAGAGCTACACCTATTTCACATGGCGCAACTCCCGTCAGGAGTTAGAGGAATACTTCACCGAACTCACACGTAGCGAGATGCGGGAATATTTCCGTCCCAATCTTTTTCCGAATACGCCCGATATCCTTCCGTTCTATCTTCAGGAGGGAGGTCGTCCCGCCTTCATGATTCGGGCCGTTCTCTCAGCCACCCTGAGCGGGGTTTATGGCATCTACAGCGGATTTGAGCTCTGCGAGAATACGGCGCTCCCTGGTCGAGAGGAGTATCTTGATTCCGAAAAATATCAATTCAAGGGCCGTGACTGGAATGTGCCGGGTAACATCAAGCAACTAATTTCCAGACTTAACGAGATACGTCGCGAAAACCCCGCCTTTCAAAGGACGAACAATCTCACCTTTGCGGGCAGCGAAAATCCTGCGATTCTTTTCTATCGAAAGACTTCAGCTGACCGTTCCAATGCCCTGCTTGTAATCGTCACCACGGACTTCCGCAATGCCCAGAGCGGCTGGATTGATGTTCCGACCGGAGACCTAGGATTGGCACCGGACTCACGCTACCAAGTCGAGGATCTGCTTACCGGTGAAGTTTTTTCATGGAAGGGTGCAAGGAATTTTGTCTCACTAGACCCTTCTAGGAGAGTAGCCCATATTTTGAAGGTGAAATTTTAGGAAGTCCGCAGGCTTTCCCCGCAGCAGCAGGACACTTGCTTTCACTCCAGGGAAGAGATGGCATAAAAACGGAGCAGTAGAGTTTTTTCTACATATCTCGATTCCTTTTTGTATCTGCTCCTTTAGCAGATCTAAAAAGTTGCGAAGTCTTGCAAATTTTACTTGGCAACCACGCAGAACTTATTCACATTTTTGGTCGACTTATTCACAAACAATTCACAATTGTAAACAGTCCTTAATCAATAACTTACAAAAACCGATGCAAAGAACGTCTATCGTATCCTTGGTGATGCTGCTGATAGCGGCTGCACCCTCTCAACAAGCGTGGGCACAATACTCTGGCTACGATGCACCGTTCTCCATCTCCGAAGGTCCAAGTGTACTGCCACTTGCGGGTGCAACGCTGGATAACTTGAGCAGCCAGAGCGATCCGCTTGTGTCTCTACAGGGAGCTTCCTATGTAACCGGCTCCGCTGCCGGTCTATATCAAGCTCCGAATTTTGGAAGTGTCCTTCAGCCGCAGACCTTTGGCCAAGGGAGTTACACTGGGGCGATTCGCAGTCAGTACATCGCCGTTTTTGGAAATACAACAGCGACCTTGACCTTCAACACCCCCGAAAATTATTTCGGACTCCTCTGGGGTTCCGTTGATTGGTTCAACGTTCTCTCCTTTTACAACGGAGCGACGTTGGTCGGCACCATTACCGGATCCGAAATCGAGGTGATTGCAGGTCAGCCGGTCAGTTGGAGTTCCGGATTGAATGAATATGTGAACATCACTTCGGGTACCTCCTTCAATAAAATCGTCATCGGTTCCCTGTCTAATGCGAACGCCTTTGAATTTGCAGACATTGCATTCGCGCCGGCGGCTCCTGCGCCTCCGATGGGGGCCTGCATGGCATTCGCTGCTGTCTTAGTGCTCCAAACGTTACGTACCCGCAGAAGGAAGTAAGAGTTATCAACCCTTCGGTTGTTACTGGGGGTTGAGTTCGGAAGAGAACCGCATTATCTCCGATGTAGGGGGCAATGAACTGTATTTGTTCCCAAATGGAGTCAATGCAGCAACAAATTCCTGACAGGAGACATTAGCGGAAAAACGCCACGGCTTCCGTAATGATGGAAACTAGTGATTTTGCATCCTCTTCAGTGTTATAGAGATAAAAACTGGCACGATTTGATGAGGGGCTCCCGAGCTTTCTCATAAGCGGCTGGGCGCAGTGATGACCGGCCCTGAGGGCCAGACCACGTTCGTTGGCGAAGAAGGCCACATCGTGTGCATGCACACCATCAATCGAGAAAGTTACTATGCCGGACTGACGAACTTCCGGCCCAAAAATCCGCAGGCCATCGATTTTCCGAAGTTGGCTGGAAGCGAGATTTGCAAGTGTCACTGAGTGGTTGCGAATCTCCGGCAGGCCGGTTTCCTTCAAGAAACGGATTGCTTCGGCCCATCCTGCAGCCTCCATGATTGGAGGGGTGCCGGCCTCAAATCGGGCGGGCGGTTCGCGGAAGACGGCCGACTTGTCGAAATAGGCACGGTCTACCATCTCCCCCCCAAACTGCCACGGCTGCATTGCTGAGAGTAAATCGGCCCGTCCCCAAAGAGCACCGATGCCGGTCGGCCCACACATTTTATGAGACGAGCAGCCCAGAAAATCACAGCCGAGCCCCTGCACATCCACTGATTGATGTCCTACACTCTGTGCGGCATCCACAAAGGTGGTGACTCCAGCCTGACGTGCAAGAAGACAGAGTTCACGGACTGGATTCTCTAAGCCGAGGGTGTTTGGGACGTGGACGAATGCAAAAAGTTTTGGCCTTTTTTCCAGGAGTCTGGCGGCGGCTTCCAGATCAAGTGCAATACCGTTTTCCAAGACTGGGACAAATTCGACTTTGGCCCCGCATTCCCTGGCAAGGTTTATCCAAGGGAGAAAATTACTGTGATGCTCCATCTCGGTCAGGAGAATAGTGTCTCCCTGCCTTATGTTAGTCTTTCCCCAACTGTTGGCTGCGAGGTTAACAGCCTCGGTGGTTCCCCGAGTGAAGACAATTTCCTCTGAATTCTTCGCATTAAGAAATTCAGCAAGATCCTCCCTGGCTCCCTCGTAGGCTGTTGTTGCCCGGTCGCTAAGCATATGGATTCCCCTATGGACATTGGCATACTCGTTTTCCAAGAAGCGGCTCATCCTTCGAATGACTCGCTCGGGCTTCTGGGAACTTGCTGCGTTGTCCAGATAAACCAGCGGATATCCGTTGACCCTCTCCTTTAGGAAGGGGAACTGTTCGCGTGTCGTCGAGTTTTCCATCTTGAGAAAACTATATCCTGTGGAGCGATCTGTTCCAGCATGCTGAATCATATTCCTTCCAAGGCGGATACCCACTAATATCATTGGAATGGAGGCAGATTCAGAAATTCACCACCTGCGGAGGGATTATGACCATGAGCCGCTGACCGAGGAGGGACTTGAGCCGGATCCTGTACGGCAGTTCCGCCGCTGGTTTGAAGAGGCTCGCAGCACCGGCATCCCCGAACCGAATGCGATGACGCTCGGGACAGCTGATGCTTCCGGAAGGGTTTCCTGCCGGACGGTGCTACTGAAGGCTTACGATGAAAGGGGATTTGTTTTCTTTACTAGCTACGGTAGCCGGAAGGCCAGGCAGATCGCAGAGAATCCTATGGTATCGATTCTCTTCCCTTGGGTTGCGATGGCGCGGCAAATAGAAATCGCCGGAAGTGCTGAAAAAATTTCTCCATCCGAATCGCTTGCCTATTTTCTCAGCCGCCCTTTTGGCAACCGTCTCGGAGCATGGGTCTCTGATCAGAGTTCGGTTATACCCTCACGACAGATCCTTCTGGCAAAATTTGAAGAAATTAAGCGACGGTTTGCCAATGGAGAGGTGCCAAAGCCCGAGGGGTGGGGGGGATATCGTATCGTTCCCGTCAGTTTTGAGTTCTGGCAAGGTGGTCTCAACAGGCTCCACGACCGCTTTTTCTATGCATGCGAAGGGAAGGATTGGAAAATCTCCCGCCTATCACCGTGATGTTCTATTTTTCGATTAACCTCGCGTATACGTTATCGAATCGACTGTCGAAAAGGTCTTAGTCGTAGAGCGTGAATGCCTTTGTGTTCGCCAACCCTTTTTATCTCTGGTTTTGGTTTATTACGATGTAAACACGGTGTTGTCTCAAGCAAGCAGATGCTCAATGACTTCCGCGGCCGTATAGGTTTTTTTCCCGGGCTTTAGGAACGACGATACGCTGGATACCTGATCTCCGGCAGTCACAAGAGGTTTTTCATTTTCCTCCTCATGAACCTGTCCTAGTCCCACGCTTGCGAGAAGGCAGTTACAGAGACATCTTCGTCCGATCGTGGATTCCACATCCCCCCCTTTGCGAACATAACTCTCAACCGGCTCGGATTGGCATCGATACCCCAAGGTTCCATCCTCTCTTCTATAGGCTTGGCGAAGATAGCCAAGGTCGCAAACCCTCTCCCGTTCCTTGTAGGCTTTCGCTTCGGAAAGGGTTCCTTGGATCTGCACCACCTTGAAAGGAAACCCAGTTGGGGATGCTGTTGGATCGGTGAAGAGGGATAGATTCCCCGAGAGACTTTTTTCAATTACTTCCTGTTTGAGATCCTCATTGAGGCCCGATTCCTCGCAAAAGGCGAATGCTGTGCCAACCTGTACGCCAACGGCACCGAGGGCTTGTGCTTCGTTTAGTTTGCCGGGCAAGCCAAATGAGCCGGCCAGCCAGAAGGGGAGGCCGAGATTCTTGATTTTATCAAGATCTGCTAGGTCGCGGACGCCGTATAGAGGTTCTCCCTGAGTGTTTAACTGCATTTGCCCTCGAGGTGGTGCGTTGTGTCCTCCGGCGGAAGCACCCTCTACGACAAAACCATCGACGCAACCTGTTGATTTGCGTGCAAGCGAGATTGCAAGTGTGGCTGAAGAGACAATTGCCAGAAAGTTTGGTCGTTTTAGTTGCGGCGCACCTCCTCCGCAAAAAACATTCGGGTCGAAAGTAGCAACAAATTCCTCACCCGGAAGTGCTCCTGCCACATCTAGTTTTAGGCTAACAGATTTGCCGAGTGAAAGATCGTCCAGAATACCGGGGATTGTGCGTGGAATGCCGGCACCCATCAGCACGAAAGCAACTCCTGCAAGCATTGCCCCATATAGGGAGGGGAGGGTTGGTGTCTGGATCTTCTCAAGAAAATTGATGCCAACCAGGCCGTTGTGTCCTTCTTTGGCAAGAAAGACCTCCGTGAAGTTTGCCAAGACGGTCAACTCTACAAGATCCCGCGAGGATTGAATGGAATGAAGCGGGATAGGCTTGAATGGTTGAGAAGCAGGTTTCCCTCCCGTCACAAAATATTGATCCAAAATCCGACGTGCCATGTCAGGAAATGGGAAATGTTCAAATGCCCGCCGGATGTGTCCGCCAAGATCGCCTAGTTGCAGTCGCCTTGCCAGCACAGCATCAAGAGCGGTTCCGGAAACAACCCCGAGTTGTCCGAGCATGGAAACAGCTCGCGCTAATTTCCAGTTAGAGACCCCAACGCCCATGCCTCCCTGAATGATTTTTGGATACTCCATTAGATTAGGGGAATATACTATATTCCCGCCCAAGTGGCTAACCTTCTCTTAGATCAGGCAGCGGAAGCAACGAGTTCAGTATCAAGACATCCCTGTTTGCGGAAAGATTGGATAACCGTGGAATGGGTTCCGAGTTTTGCCAACTGACTGTGGAGATCTTCGAGATCCTGCCGACTATGTAGTTTGCTGTGCACGGTGGTGCGAAGCTGGTAGGACACCCCCGCTTCCAAGATCAGGGAGAGTGCAGAAAGCACTCGTCGGGACGTTCCTTGGACCCCTGTGATGAGGTCGTATCGTGCATCTAGCGGGGCTTTGATGTCCAAGCCGACCCAATCCACAAGTGGGAGGACGTCTGCCAACCGTTCAGGATAGGCCCCAGAAGTGTGAAGGCCTATGCGATAACCCATTTCACGAGTTTCTGCAATTGCTTTATCCAGAGATGGTTGTGCTGTAGGCTCGCCTCCGCTGAATACAATTCCTTCCAGAAACCCAGAACGCTCTTGAAGGAAGAGTTGTGCCTCTGCCCAAGTCCACCCAGTTGGCTCTTCTGGGTTGAAGGCTCTCAGATGAGGATTGTGACAATACCGACACTTCCACGGGCATCCTTGGCAAAAGAAAACAGCCGCCAAAGTGTCCGGAAAATCTACAGTGGAAAATGGAACCAGCCCTGAGAGGAGCAGCCCATTTCCGGAAGTTGAAGTGTCAGGACAATGTTTCGTGGAATGCAAGATTGTTTGTGCGTGAAGCTTGGGGATGCTCTCGGAAATGCAATCTTTCCACGTGTTCCTGCTTTTTTCCACGGTTGAATTGAGAGACTGGTCGGTGGTAGCCCATTACGCGTGTCCAGACTTCACAGGGCTGCCGTTCACTTTCTTCGAGTTGGTGGGTTTCATTCATGGGTTTTAGGCGGCTTGGTTGGTTGGGGATGATTTACGGGTCAAGATCTCCTGGTCGCACACGGGGCAGAAGGGATGCTCTCCTGCGAGGTATCCGTGTTTAGGGCAGATGGAGAAGGTTGGCGTGATGGTGATGTAGGGAAGGCGGAAACGGCTTAGGACACGGTGTACAAGTTCCCGGCAGGCTTTGATGCCTGAGATCCGTTCGTTCATGTAGAGATGGAGGACCGTTCCACCCGTATAACGGCGTTGGAGTTCCTCCTGATGGACTAGAGCTTCAAAGGGATCGTCCGTGTGTCCGACAGGAAGCTGGGTGGAGTTTGTGTAATATGGCGCCGCCTCGGTGCCGGCATGGAGAAGACCGGGAAATTTCATCCGGTCCACACGAGCGAATCGGTGGGTGGCTCCTTCAGCGGGCGATGCCTCCAGATTGTAGAGGTGCCCTGTTTCTTCCTGATAAAACTTCATTCGCTCCCTCATATGATCAAGCAAGCGCACGGCGAAATCTTTTCCCCAAGGGGTAGTTATATCCTCGAAGCCCCCGGTGAAGTTGCGAATGCACTCGTTGACGCCATTGATGCCGATGGTTGAGAAATGGTTTCGCAGAGTCCCGAGATACCTCTTGGTGTACGGAAAGAGCCCTTCGTCCATATGGCGCTGAATTACCTTGCGCTTCAGTTCCAGACTTTCCGAGGCGAGGTCCATGAGGCGATCCAGCTGGGCATGCAAATCCCGCTCGCTCCCACGGCAGATGTAACCAAGACGGGCGGCATTGAGAGTGACAACACCGACGGATCCCGTCTGCTCGGCCGAACCGAATAGTCCATTGCCCCTCTTGAGTAACTCACGAAGGTCGAGTTGCAGCCGGCAGCACATCGAGCGCACCATGCGCGGTTCTAAGTCGGAGTTCAAAAAGTTCTGGAAATAAGGGAGGCCGTATTTTGCAGTCATCTCGAAGAGGAGATCTGTGTTCCCGCCCTCCCAAACGAAGTCCTTGGTGATATTATAGGTTGGTATTGGGAAGGTGAAGACGCGCTGTTTGGCATCCCCTTCCATCATCACTTCCAGATAGGCGCGATTGAGCATTCCCATCTCCGATGCTAGCTCCCCGTAGGTGAACGGCATTGATTCCCCAGCTATCAAGGGGTGATCGGCAGCCAGATCTGCCGGGCACGTCCAGTCGAATGTCAGGTTGGTGAATGGCGTCTGGGTTCCCCAGCGAGATGGCACGTTCAGGTTGAATATGAACTCCTGCATGCACTGTTTGACTCCTTGGTAGTCGAGTCCATCCTTGCGGACATATGGAGCGAGATAGGTGTCAAAGGAGCTGAATGCCTGAGCTCCAGCCCACTCGTTTTGAAGGGTTCCGAGGAAATTGACCATCTGTCCCATGGCTGTCCGAAGATGTTTTGGCGGTCCCGATTCAATTTTGTTCGGAACCCCGTTGAAACCTTCCCAGAGCAGCTGCCTTAGGGACCATCCGGCGCAATAGCCCGAGAGCATATCAAGGTCATGAATGTGAAAATCCCCCTCGCGATGGGCATTGCCGATTTCGGGCGAATAGATGTGACTGAGCCAGTAGTTAGCAGTGACCTTTCCCGCCACGGAAAGAATCATTCCGCCTAGAGAAAAGCCCTGATTGGCGTTGGCATTGACCCTCCAGTCGGTACGGTCAATGTATTCCGTAACCGAGGCGATCGCATCGACCATCGCGGCACGGCTTTCACGGATTTGCCGATGCTGCTCGCGGTAAACTATGTAAGCCCGGGCAGTAACGAAGAAGCGACCCTCAAGCAGTATGCTCTACAAGATCTTGAATCTCCTCAACGCCGATGACGCGTTTCAC
>Ga0208872_1002478_pt1 | contig 10691 bp, 6 predicted proteins | sample CryBogCBH12Aug08_FD_185508 | JGI IMG/M metagenome (GOLD analysis project Ga0208872, IMG submission 185508) | Freshwater microbial communities from Crystal Bog, Wisconsin, USA - CBH12Aug08 (SPAdes) | ecosystem: Environmental > Aquatic > Freshwater > Lake | place: Crystal Bog, Wisconsin, USA... | reverse complement strand
GGATCAGGAATTGCTGCAAGAGCTGGCGATTCAGGCAGCAAAGGTGATTCACCACACTTGGCTCTACGAACAGTTGCGGCTGAAAGTGCTGCTCTTCGAATCGCTCGCCAGCGTGAGCCGCACGATCAATTCCACGCTGAATCTCGACGAGGCGTTACGTGCCATTACCAAAGAATCCTGCGAGTTGATGCGGGCGCGGATGTGCTCGCTGATGTTGCTGGATGATGCTCGCGAATGGCTCGACTTGCGCGCGAGCTTCGGTGCCGGTGACGCATACATTAATAAACCGCGCCTGAGCGCAACCGACAGTCTGATCGGCGTGGTGGTGCGGCGAAAAAAACCGCTGGCGGTGGCGAATGTGCAGACGGACACGCGCTATCAAAATGTGGATCTGGCGCGGCACGAGGGATTGATTTCGCTGCTGAGCGTGCCGCTGGTTTTCGCCGGCCAAAGCATCGGCGCGCTGAGCGTTTACACCGCGCGGCCGTACAGTTTTTCCAACGAGGAAATAAAAATTCTCTCGGCGCTGGCGGAATTGTCGGCCATCGCGATTGAAAAAGCGCGGCTGTACGAACGCGTGGTGGATGTGGAAGAACAGTTGCGTCAGAACGAAAAACTGTCCGCGCTCGGGTTGTTGGCGGCGGAGGTGGCGCACGAAATCCGCAATCCACTCACGGTGATGAAGCTATTGTACCACTCGCTCGATTTGAAATTCGACGAAAAAGATCCGCGCGCCAAAGACGCGCAGATCATCGAGGCGAAAATCGAGCACCTGAATAAGATCGTGGAGCAGATTCTGGATTTTGCGCGCACGACGGAGCCGAATTTTGCGCCGGTCAATTTGAACGATTTGGTGGATGAACTCTGCTTGCTGGTGCGGCACAAACTGTCGAACCAAGGAATTCGCCTCGTGCGGGATTTGCAGGCGAATCTGCCGCTGGTCGCTGGTGATGCCCCGCAACTGGAGCAGGCGTTTTTGAACCTCATTCTCAACGCGGCGGAAGCGATGCCCGGCGGCGGCACGCTGACCATTCGCACCACCGCGCTGGCGTCGGCGCAGGTAGCCGTGGCGTTCAAGGACACCGGCGGCGGCATGAGCCGGGAACAGCAGCAGCGCGCGTTCAAAACCATTTTGGCAACCACCAAAGCCAAGGGCACCGGCCTCGGCCTTGCCATCGTCGGGCGCGTCATCGAAACGCATCACGGACAAATCCGCATTCAATCGCGGCCGGGGCGCGGCACGACAATGCGCATCACCTTGCCGGTGAAATGAAGAACTTCTCGCCGAACTGGTCGGGGAAAATCACCTTTGGCCTGACTCCAAAAATGCGTTAAGCTGCCTGCGGTTTTTTATGTCCGGCAACCAACTCCAGCAAGAATGGCATCCGCGCCACAGCCCATGGCTCATAGCTCTGGGCGTGATGATGGCGACGTTCATGGAAGTGCTGGATACATCCATCGCCAACATCGCGCTGCCGCACATCGCGGGCAATCTCTCGGCCACGCCAGAGGAAGCCACTTGGGTACTGACCAGCTATCTCGTGGCGAATGCAATTGTGCTGCCAACCACCGGCTGGCTGGCGAATCATTTCGGCCGCAAGCGGGTATTCATGGCGTGCATCATTATGTTCACATTTGCCTCGATGCTCTGCGGGTTGGCGTGGAATTTGCCCACGCTGGTTTTCGCGCGGATTTTGCAGGGCGTCGGCGGCGGAGCGATGGTGCCGATGGCGCAATCCATCATGCTCGAAAGTTTTCCGCCAGCGAAACGCGGTTCAGCGATGGCGCTCTTCGCGATGGGCGTGGTGGTCGCGCCGATTCTCGGCCCAACGCTCGGCGGCTGGATCACGGATAATTATTCGTGGCGTTGGATTTTTTACATCAATCTCCCCGTCGGCATCGCCGCGCTGTTTGCGGCGGAATGGCTGGTGGAAGATCCGCCTTACATCCGGCGCAACCTCGAAGCGACGATTGATTACATCGGTTTTGCGCTGCTGGCCGTGTGGCTGGCGACGTTGCAAATTCTGTTGGACAAAGGACAGGAAGCGGACTGGTTCGGCACGGAATGGGTGCGGTGGTTCACGCTCATTTCCGTGCTGGCATTTGCGGGATTTGTTTATTGGGAATTCACCACCGAACATCCGCTGGTGGATTTGCGCGTGTTCCAATACCGCAACTTCACGCTCGGCCTGATTTTGATGACCTCACTCGCCGCGATACTTTACGGAACAACGGCGCAAATTCCGTTATTCCTGCAAACGCTCATGGGTTATCCCGCGCTGCAAAGCGGTTACGCCATGAGCCCGCGTGGCATTGCCGCCTTCATCACCACCGCGCTGGTCGGCCGGCTCGTGGGCAAGGTGCGCGCCAAATGGATGCTTTACCTCGGCTTCAGTCTCCTGGCGGTGTCGTCGTTCATGTTGAGCCGCATCAATCTACAGGTCGCCCCGATGAATGTCATCTGGCCCAGCCTCGTCAACGGCGTCGCCATCAGCTTTATTTTTGTGCCGCTCACCACGGCCACCATGAGCCAACTCGGACAGGCGCAAATCGGCAATGCCAGCGGCCTCTACAACCTCATGCGCAATCTCGGCGGCAGCATCGGCATCGCCTTCGTCACCACCATGCTGGCGCGGGGCGCGCAATCGCATCAAGGCCAGCTCGTCGGCAATCTGGCGGCGGATCGCCCGGCGTTTGTGCACGAACTCGCGGCGGCACAACACCAACTCGCCCAACACACGGATGCCGTGACGGCAACGCATCAGGCATACGCGGGCATGTATTCCCAGCTGGACCAGCAGGCGCATCTGATGGCGTTCATGGACAACTTTTATATTTTCGGCGCGATGGCGCTGTGCGGCTTGCCGCTTGTGCTGTTGTTCAAACGCGTGACGCCGACCGCCAAGCGCGCGCCGACGGGGCATTGAAATTGCACCACAAAATTCGGCACGAAAAGCGCGGCGCAGAAATTGGCAAATCCCTGTTAATTTTTCGCCGGAACTTTTTCCCGCCGGTTGGAAGCGTGGTTGCCGGCCAATGATTTTTTCCAATAGTCGCTAAGCGTGGTGGTGGTTTGCACCTCGGCTTTGAAGAAGAAAACACTGACCGTGCTGGCGGTGATAATGCTTGTGGCCCGCCAGTCGCCGTTGGTTGTAGTTTCGTAGTGGGTGGTCAACGCCAGCCGCTGGAGATGCTTGTCAGGCAACGGTTCGATGCTCATGTCTTCCACGGTCACGGGCACACCCGTCGGGGTTGCCAACCACGCGGTGCCTTGCAACACGGCGCCGTTCGTTTGCGGCAAAACAAAAGTAAACCCCGCGCAATCTTGACCAGCGATGACGCGCGAATGCGCCACGGTTTTTAACGTCAGTCGCGATTGGGCGTCAGCGGCGAATGGATTCCAGTCGCTTTTTTCACTGTGCTTTTTTCCGCTGCCCCGTTTTTTGTCGGCGGATTTGTCATCCAGCTTGACTGGTTTGCCGTTTTCAAAAGCCTTGATGGTTTCGGTCTCGACTTCCCCCGCCGGGCCGAGTTGGGAACGCTGCCACAGTTCGTGAACGCCGACCGATTCGCCTTTGCGAAAAACCTCGATGCGCGTGATGCTCAATCCCGGCACCCAGTCCGCGTTGGCGGCGGCCACGGCCACCGCTTTGCGCCAGAGCGCGTCGGGCAAAATTGCATCCGCTGCGCGCACGCTGTTTGCACCGAGCCAAACGAAGACCAAAACGACGATGTTTTTCGGAAACAAATTCATAATGGCAAAATCATAACCGCCTGAAGCGAAATTATTTTCGGTAATCAACCGCGTCATTTGCGCCCTTGGTCAAAACGGGAAAGTTGAATTCTCGCCGCGTTCCAAATTCCTTTTCGCCACCGCCAGCCGATTCCGAGACCGGCGATGGCGCCCAAATGGAGAGGCGTGGGTTCCGGCACGGGGATGAGCGAGTTGAAGCGAAGGCTGCCTTGATTCCACAAATTGGTCACGCCGACATCGTACTGCACAAAATCCGCCGCGAAGGAGAGCAGCGTGTGGTTGTCGTCGTAGCTGATATTCAGCACTTCGAAATATCCGGTCAGCGTGTTGTCCCCGCGACCGGAAGTGGAAAAATCCAAACCCGGACCTGGATTGCCACCCAACCGCTCCGCATGGGGATAAATGCCATTGGTCAAATATCCCGGCGGACAATCCAGTTCAATAGTCCAAATCGTATTGCTTCCCGGCGTCGCGGACTTGATGACAAAACCGACCTCGTACGGATTGATGCCTGTTTCCTGTAGGATGTTGAAATTATTGGTGGTCGCGAAAAGGGATTGGCCCTGACCGATCCAACTTCTCGGCGCGCTAGTGAAAGTGAACAAGGTGGATTGCGCCGCACCGCTCAGTGCAAAAACCAAGAGCAGCAGCGATCCGACCGTCCGGCAGCCAAGCTGTTTGGTTTTCATGTTACGACGATAAAAGTCTCTGGAAAAAACGCGATGCGGAAATTGACTTGTAGTTACGCTCTCCCAGCACCCAGCCAGAATAAATTAACTTCTTGAGGGAAACTAGCCGTCAGCGATCGAAGAGTAAATTTACAAAGTGTCAAAAACCATCAAACGACTTGATTTTATTGACTATTCCGCGAGTGGCGGAGAGGGGGGGATTCGAACCCCCGATACCTTTTGGGTATTCACGCTTTCCAGGCGTGCGCGTTAAACCACTCTGCCACCTCTCCAGTGCATTCCCGTTTTTGATAAATGGAAACGTAGTAACTACAAAACATTTCGTCGCCGAAATTTATAGGAAAAACGGTCTCGCTCAACTTACTTTGCCGTGTTTCGTCAGCTGTATTATTCTCATGAATCTGCCAGCATGGCAAGTTTATTCGCCGGCGCGCAGCTTCCATTGGATAATTTTTTACCGTGCAGCCGCGTTTTCAGTGCCATTCACAAAGCTCGCCGACATGCGCCGCCGAACCGTCCCGCAGCCAACCATCGAGTTGGGCCTGATCTTTCAATTGCTGTCCGCGCCGGCGCGGCACCACCACGAACCGCGTCGCCACTTCCGGCAACGCCGTCATATCCACCCACAATTTTTCAAACTGGCTCACGGGGAAAACATCCTCCTGTCCGTGCCCCCAGCGTTTTTTCACATCTTTGATGGTGATGTAAGTCGGCATCCGCGCGGCGACAGCGCGCACCGCGGCCGCCACTTTTTCGGCATCGGCCAAATCGGCACGCGTCAGGCCAAACACTTCCAGCAGCTTTGCGATGTTGATCCAGCAAGTGTTGGAATTGTAATAGCGCAGTTGAAATTCGTCTTCCTCGCGCGGCATGGCCAGACCTTCCACCAACCGCACCTGGCCGTTGACTCGCGCGAGTCCGCCGCCGCGATCTTCCAGCCAGCGCGTGATGACTTCAAAAGTTAAACAACTTTGCTGCGCGAGATGGAGACCGAACATCGCCGGATCGGCATCCGCGCCGAGCGTGTCAATGTTGTGCAGCATCAGATGTTGCAATTGCGGCCGTTCCGCGAGCAGTTGCGCCAGCACGCCGTTGCGCAACAGGTTCGGCACTTCAAACCAGTGGCCGACGGGATGCAGACATTGCGCCGGCAAATTATCCGTGTAATCGCCGCCTTCGCCGGTCGCGCGCGCCCAGTTCAGCAGCGCCGCGCGCAAACTGTCGCGAACTTTCTGCTGCTGCTCGTCAAGCCGTTGTTGCGGCATTTCTTCCCAGAGAAAACGCAAATCGCGCACCATCGGAATCATCCGCAGCCCGATGGAACGGCCCGGCGAAAGCCGCAGCGCGCCGGGATACTGATAATTATTTTGGGCGCGCAAAAATTCTTCCGTGGCCGCGTGCGTGAGGTGGCTGGTGGTGAACACGTGCGGCAGCGGATTCCCGGCCAACCGGCCGATCCGCCGACTTTTCGCCAGATGCGTTTCGATGAACGTGCGGTGCACGCCGTCAAATTTGCAAAACGGATGCAGCGCTTTCACCACGCCCGCGCCCTGCGTCCAGCGGCTGCCCGCACCGGCAGCGAGCGTGACGATGGCCAATTCACCGCGCGCCAACGCGGCCAAACCCGCCTGCCGAAATTCCTCCGTCAGCACGTTCGCGGAATCCAGTACGTCGCTGTCCGCCACATCTTTGATGTCCGCACTCGCAGGCAGGCGGTTTTGCGCCATGCCGATGCGGCCGTTTTTCAAGTCATCACGAATCTGCTCGTGCTGGGCGCGGTCAAAGCCATTTTGCGCGAGCAATTCCTCCAGCGATTGGGCTTCGCCGCCGTCGCTTTTCAAGCGCGGCAACAGCCGGTCAAACAATGCGGGCATCAGGCCGGAAAATTCCGGGTGCGTGCGGCAGGCGGCGCTGAATTTGTCCAGTTCCACGCGCTGCGGCCGCGGCAGCGTTTGCGGATCGGAGCGCAGCCAACGCGGGACATGCAGCGTGTAATAGCCGCGCGGCAGCAGCGCCGCGTCGCCGGTCAGAAGTTCCGCCCAAGTGCCGCGTTCGTTGATGGCAAAATCGTAAACCACCGGTTCCATCGCGAACGGCAGCGCGTGCTGCAATTCGCGTTTGGTTTGCGACATGACGGCTTGCAGGCGTTGTTGCGCGGCGGTTTTGCGGGAAGGTTCAAAAATAAAACCCATGCCGCCGCCGGCCATGCCGCCAAGCATCCAGAAGCCCCAGAAATCATCGCCGAACTCCGCGCGCATCCGCGCGATGAGCGTTTCGGTGAAGGCGTTGCTGGCCCACGGAATAATGGTTTGAATCGGCTCGCGAAAATTGCGCGTGGTCAATTCACCGACCCGGCGTACTTCGCCGGCGCGCAGGGCGGTCACGATTTCATCCAGCCCGCCAATGGCTTGCTGCCGGCCGGTCCATTCGGCGGCAGAGCGCAGCAAATATTTTTCCGTCACCATTTCGAGAATGGGGCCGACATTTTGCGCCATGCCACCATGCACGAGCACCAGACTGTCCTGCAAACGTTGGCGAGTGGCGGGCGCGACGTCCTGGGTGCCGAGAATTTGGTGCGTTGGCATGAGCCGGCCGCGACTGATGCCAAATTCAGGATCGCCCTCGGTGGCTGCCACGCCGCAGATCAGTTTCATGCCGGGCCAGACACCGCCGGAATCCTGCCAGCCGCCGCCGGAACCGCCGAGCCATTCGCCGAGCAGCGCGCGGGCAAGCACCAGTCGCCGTTCATCTTCCGCCAACGCGCCGGTGAGCGCGCCGGCCTGACCGGTCGCACGCATGCAGGCGGCGACGAGCGACGCGAGCAAATTGGTGGAGACCGCCAGCCGCGAGCCTTTGGGTATGCCATTGACGTGACTGACCAATTCCAGTCCGCAGCCCGGGCCGACGACGCGGGCGAGCAGGGCCGAAAGATTCTGGCCGGAGCCTTCAATGCCCGGCGGTACAATGCCGGCGGCGATCACCGCCGCCTTGAGCAGACCGAGATAATCACGCGCAAAATCAAACACTTCTGCAAGTTCGCTGATGTCCGCGCTCACGCCAAGATCCACGCTGGTCAGGCGGAGAATGGGTTCGTCAATCACGCGCAGACAGACTTCCACCGGCGGCAGCGTGGCGGCGTCGCGGCCATGGACGCCGAGATCAATGGAAATATTCAGCACGCGTGCCCCTTCGGGAAAATCCATGCCGAGAAAAAAAATGTCGCTCCAGCCCGAATGGCTCAAATCCATGCGCACCGGCGTGCGTTCGCGCAAAATCGGATAACTGCCATCCGCGCCCCGCTGCCGGAGTTCCGGCCGGAGCCGCAGCGGATGATCCGCCGGATGGCCCATGCGAAACATCCATTGATTGCCGCGCACCGAGCGCACGCTGCGGCGCACCTGATCGGCGAGCGTTTGAAAACCAATGCGTTGATAGGTGGTCGCCAACGCGCTGGAAATGGCGGCGCTCGGTCCGGCGTTTTTTTGCACCGCGAGAAAATGTTCCAGCGCTTCCTCGAACCGGCGTTGCAACAGATGTTCAAAACCCTTGAACGGAATCATCGCGCCGGCGTCCGGCGGGAGTTTGGCGGGCAGGTGAAACCGGTGGATCGCGTAGAGAAAAAACAGGGCGCGGACGCGTTCGTAGAGATTTTCCCGCGTGCGGCGAAAAGCGTCCAACTCCGTGGCCGCGGCGAGCAATTCGGCAGCCGTGGCCGGCGCGCAGAGGGCGTCCAGCGATTGGTTGCGCACCTGCGGATCGGCGGAGGTGATGAGGTTGAGAAACGGATTAGCCATGCGCGGGGAAGGTGGCGGCGGTTTTGTTTATTTTGTGTCCTGCGCCAGCAATTCCACCAGGCCGGACAAAATTTCAGCGCGGTCCTGACCGCTCAAAGCGAAGGCGAGTTGCGCGTTCAGCAAACCGTATTTCAAACCGATGTCAAACCGGCGGCCTTGCAATTCGCTGGCGAGAAAACGCTCGCGATGCGCGAGTTGCGCGAGGGTGGAACTGAGCACCACACGGCCACCACCAGCCACTTCCGCGCCGAGTAGTTCCATTACCGTCGGCGTCAAAACGTGCATGCCAAAAAAACAAAGATAGTGGCCGGCGCGCAACCCCGGGACGATGAGCCGTTGTTCGGCGAGCGTGGGCGTGGGTTTTTCCACCACTTCGGAAACGAGGTACAATCCTTGGCGATGGTCCGCGAGGCGGCCGCCGGCGACGCCGTAATACGGCAGCTTGCTTTCATGCGTGGCCTGGACAGCAGAGACCGCGCACGCCTCGGCGGTGGCGACTTCCACCAATTGCCGCGCACAGTTGCGGCTTTCGCGACTGAGATAAAGATGATCGCCGACGAGCAGCAGAAACGGTTCCGCTCCGGTGAAATCGCGAGCGCACCAGACGGCGTGGCCATAGCCTTGCGGACTGGTTTGCTCGATGAACTGAAGGCGCTTGCCGTGCGCGCCGGCGGAGGCGCGGTAGGTCGCGGCATCGCCGGGATGCACCACGACGCAAATTTCCTCGGCCCCGGAATTCAAAGCTTCCTCGATGATGATGGCCAATGCGGTTTTGGTTTTGCCATCGCGATCCACCAGCGTCTGGATGGGCAGATTGCGCTGGCTGGGGCCGGCGGCGGTAATTACGGCTTTGCGGATTTCCATAAATGCTCTTGGTTCAAAACACAAACAGTCTGGGCGTTACGAGCGGATTGGCCAAGCAAAACTTACGGGCTACGGGAAAATAATTCGCCGCCGATTTTACAGGGGCGCAAGCGAAATCCAGTGGGATATCCCCCAACATTCGTTCGGGTGCCAAGCACAAATAGTTTTCGTTTTGTTACAAAAAAACGTGCCTCGAAATCGTCAGTCGGTATAATGCCCATTCTCTCATGTCCAAAATTAACATCGTTGAATTGGAAATTTTTTGCCGCGTGGGCATTTCAGATGAGGCGCGCGAAAAGCCGCAGCGCTTTCTCGTCACCTTGGACATGGATTACGATTTTTCCTCCGCTGCCATTAGCGACCGCATCAACCGCACCATTGATTATGGCGAACTGATGGATCGGCTAAAGCATTTCGGCGAGCGCCGGACGTGGAAGTTGATGGAGACTTTGGCCACCGACATCGCCAATAAGGTGCTGAAGGATTTTCATCCCGAACGCGTGACGGTCGAACTGAAGCGCTTTCCCGCCGCCGATGTGCGCTATGTTTCCGTGCTGGTCACCCGCGAACAACTGGTGTTCGAGGATTTCAAACGACCGTGGTGGTGGGGCGGTTGGCGCTAAAAATGCACCTAACGATTCCGCCGCTCGCGCAGCGGCACGCGGATGTTTTCCCAACCGCGCGCTTGAATCCCTCCCGCGCGCCGCTTAAATTCCCGCCGCATGAGCACACCGCTGCCAGAACAAGTCGCGCAAACTTCTGCGTGGATTAAAAAACTCCGCGCCGAAATCGCCCACGTCATCGTCGGCCAGGAACAGCTGGTGGACCGCCTCCTCGTCGGTTTGCTGGCCAATGGCCACGTCTTGCTCGAAGGCGTACCCGGTCTGGCCAAAACTTTGTCCGTGCGCACACTCGCCACCGCCGTGCAGGCGAAGTTCAACCGCATCCAATTCACGCCTGACCTGCTGCCGGCGGACATTCTCGGCACGCTGATTTACAATCCGCAGGATTCCAAATACCACGTCACGCGCGGGCCGATCTTTGCCAACTTTGTTCTCGCCGATGAAATCAACCGCGCGCCGGCCAAAGTACAAAGCGCGTTGCTCGAAGCCATGCAGGAACGGCAGGTCACACTCGGCGGCGAAACGATGAAGCTGCCGTCGCCGTTCCTCGTGCTCGCCACGGAAAATCCGATTGACCAGGAAGGCACTTATCCGCTGCCTGAAGCGCAGGTGGACCGCTTCATGTTCAAGGTGATTCTCGATTATCCGAACGAGGCCGATGAACGAAAAATCCTCGATCGCATGGCGTTCACCAGTTCGGAACAGCCGGTGAAACCCGTCGTCTCGCTCGATGAAATTCTGGCGACGCGCAAGCTGGTGGACCAGATCCATGTGGACGACAAGATCCGCGATTACATCGTGAAAATTGTTTTCGCCACGCGCAAGCCGCAGGATTTCAAGCTGGACGTGAAACATTTCATTCAGTTCGGCGCGTCGCCGCGCGCGACGATTTTCCTGACGCTCGCCGCCAAGGCGTGGGCGCTGCTGCAAGGCCGCGATTATGTGATTCCCGAGGACGTGAAAAGCA
>Ga0208872_1002477_pt1 | contig 10696 bp, 12 predicted proteins | sample CryBogCBH12Aug08_FD_185508 | JGI IMG/M metagenome (GOLD analysis project Ga0208872, IMG submission 185508) | Freshwater microbial communities from Crystal Bog, Wisconsin, USA - CBH12Aug08 (SPAdes) | ecosystem: Environmental > Aquatic > Freshwater > Lake | place: Crystal Bog, Wisconsin, USA... | reverse complement strand
GGTTCATCGGGATTTACGAATGACGATTTAAGCGTTCATCAAAGAACAGCCGCGCGGCTCGGCGAGTGGCGCGCGGCCAACCAGTTCAAAGCCGTCGCCGCAGCGGACACCCAGATCCTCGGTCTGCACGGCGAGCACCGAAAACACATTGGCCAGATCGAGGATGCGGATCAGACCGGTCTCCCCCTCGCCGACCACCTGCCCCGTCTCGGGCGAAAGGATTTGCCCGCGCGCCCACGGCGGGAAGTGGAAAACGCGAGGATGGCGGGTGGAAGATAGAGGATGGATTGCGGAGTCGTAGGCTTGCGAGCTTAATTCGCTCATGCCGTATTCGCAGAGGATTTGTTCGCGCGGCACGCCAAGACGTTCGGTGATGAGCGCGTGCAGTTCAGACTTGGGGAGGATGCGCGAGCGGTTTTTGTAACCGCCAGTCTCCATCACCAGCGAACCGGGCGGCAGCTCGACCCGCAGGTCACGCTCCACCAGGTAGTCCAACAGGTGGACGAAGGAAAACGCGGTGCCGAGCAGAAGTAAGGCGCGAGGCTCGGGGCTTGGGGCGCGGGGCGGGAGCATGGCCGCAGTCGTTGCGGCGAAGTCGAGCGTCCACGCGCCATCGTCTGCGAGCCGGCCAAGGAAGACGGATTCAGGCGCACCCAGCTTTTGGCGGATGATCTCGAACATGTGGGCGAGCGAGGAGTGCGGCACCGACACCGGCGGCGGCGTCAAGATTGCCAATTGCCAATCGCCAATCGCCAATTTATCAGCCACGTCACCGTTAGAAGATTGGCAATTGGCGATTGGAAATTGGAAATGTTCCGCGAACCACGCCCAGAGCGACGCCTCATACACGGCCAGCGATTCCAGAGAATGAAAATGCCGGCTGGGGCGCTGCTCCGTGGTGCCGCTGGAATGAAACACCGCCGTCCGTTCATTCGGGGCGAGACAGGTGAGTTCCAGTTCCTTGAACGCAGCGGTCGGCACGGCGGGAATCTGCGACCAGTGGCGGACCGTCGCCGGAGTCTGGCCGCGGGCTTCGCAGACTTGGCGATAGGTGGCATTGGACTGGAATTGGAGGGCGAAAAGTTCCAGAGCGAGCTCCGAGAATTGCCGATTGCCGATTGCCGATTGCCGATTGGCAATCAGCCCGCGCAGGCGCGCGGCGAAATGAGAAAGTTCTGGATTCATGCGGTGTTTGATTATCGGCTGGTTGTCCGCCACAGCCAGGAGGCAGGATAGCCGAAACGCCGGAGACAACAAGCGGGATTGGCGGGCAAAGCAGATGGTGGCGGCGGGGAATCAAGTGCGGGTGGTAGTCCGGCAGTGGAGCACCCCTTGACCTTTCGGCCATCAGTCGTAGATTTGTTGCGAAGTCAGTGCCAAGTGGATGCGAAGTCAATGCGAAGGCATTTAAGAGGAATCAGCCACCACACAAAGACCTGGCACCGGCCGCAACCGAACCAAAACACGCCATGGCAAAACTCATCCTGACCAGTGGACTGAACGCGATTCGCGGGCAGATCGGCGGCTTCGTCTATCGCGTCGTGCGGGGCAAGCAAGTGATCAGCGCCGCGCCCCAGCCCTCGCGCAAACCGCGCACGCCGCCGCAGAAGGCGCAATCCGGCCGGCTGGCGAAGGCGTCGCGGCAGGCTTCAATCGCCCTCAAGAATCCGCAAACGCGGGCCGCCTACCGGCGCCGGGCCAAAAAGCTGGGCAAGCCCACCATGGCCGTGGCTACCGGCGATTTCATGTAGCTCGCAGTCCGCGTGAACTTGCGGGCGTGTTTCTAGCACGGTGCAAAAGCGGTGGAGTGCGCCGGCCCTCCGGCGCTTTGGGCGGGCGCGCTCCCCATTCCAAACGCGTAGGTGACGACGTGAGGAGTCTCAAATATTCCGCCCCAAGTTATTAGTTAGAGACTCGTCACCTCGTCTCCTACAAAACTGACGGTGGACGGGCGCGCTCCCCAGCCAAGTCCCAGTTGGTGGCCGTGCGCCAGCACCGGCCAATGGCAGTTTGGGGTGGTGGGTGGCACAGGCTACCAGCCTGTGTTGTCCGGCGACCCGCCGGACAATGGGAGGTGGGGCTGCTGGTCGGCAAGTTGCCGACCGCAACGGGCGGGTCGCCCGTTCCACCCGGCCAAGTCCCAGTCGGGCGGCCAAAGGCGGTTTGGGATGGACGAACGGAACAATGGGCGTTTGAAATTGTTTCGCGCGAAGGGCGCGAAGGCGGCGAAGTCGCGGAGCGACGCAATGACAATAGCCCGGCGTTTTAACGCCGGGTTCGTCGTGAAATAGAATGCAAGTCCCGCCGGGACGACCGGGGTTTCCCGTTTGCCATGAGGGGGTTTGTCAGTCAGAATGTCCGTTCGATATAATGAGCAAACGGTTTTACATCACCACGGCGATTGATTACGTCAACGGCCAGCCGCATCTCGGCCATGCCTACGAGAAGATTATCGCCGATGTCATCGCCCGCGCGCGCCGCAGTTTGGGACAGGAAGTATTCTTTCTAACCGGACTCGACGAGCATGGCCAGAAGGTGCAGCAAGCCGCGCAAGCCGAGAAAAAGAATCCACAGGAATACTGCGACGCGCTCGCGGCGGACTGGCAGGCGTTCGCCAAGAAGCTGGAACTGACCAACGACGATTTTGTCCGCACCACGCAGCCGCGCCACAAGGAATTTGTCCAGGCAACCTTGACGAAACTCAATGACGCGGGACATTTTTACAAAGCCAGCTACACCGGCTTTTATTCCGCGAAGGAGGAGACGTTCCTCACGGAGAAGGACCGGCTGCCCGACGGCAAATTTGACGCGAGCTACGGCGAAGTCGTGGAGCTGAAGGAAGACAATTACTACTTCAAGCTCGGCGCGCAGCAGCAATGGCTGATTGATTACATCGAGGCGAACCCGGATTTCATTTCGCCCAGTTACCGGCGCAACGAAGTGCTGGGCTTTCTCAAAAACAACACGCTGGAAGACTTGTGCATCTCGCGTCCGCTGGCGCGCTTGAACTGGGGCATTCCCCTGCCCTTTGACCCCGAGTTCGTCACTTACGTCTGGTTCGATGCGCTCGTGAATTACACCAGCATCGCCCACGCGCATGAAGCGCTCGGACTTTGGCCGGCGGACATTCATGTCATCGGCAAGGACATCGTGAAGTTTCACGCGGTCTATTGGCCGATCATGCTCAAGGCGATGGGCCGGCCGCTGCCGAAACAGATTTTGGTCCACGGCTGGTGGCAAAAAGACGGCGCGAAAATCAGCAAGAGCACCGGCAACATTATTGACCCGATCGCAGTCATCAACGAATGGGGCTTGGACGCCTTTCGCTTTTACGTTTTGCGCGAACTCGACATCGGCCCGGATGGCAACTGGACGGACGCCGGTTTCCGCTCGCGTTATCAGGCGGAACTGGGCAACGGCCTTGGCAATCTGGTCAACCGCTCGCTCTCGATGCTGAAGCGTTATCGCAATGGCGTCGTGCCGGCGCGGTCCAACGAACTGGCGGCGGACGCGGCGAAGGCGGCCGATGAAACGCGGGCGCTGTTCAAGCAAAGCCAGTTGCAAGCCGCGTTGCAAAGCATTTGGGGCTTGGTCAATCGCGCGAATAAATTTGTGGATGAAACCGCGCCGTTCAAGCTGGCGAAAGACCCCGCGCAGGCGCAGCGGCTCGACGAGGTTCTGTATAATTTGGCGGAGACGTGCCGCGTGCTGGCGGTGCTGTTGAATCCATTTTTGCCGGCGACTTCGGCGAAGATTTACGCGCAACTTGGGTTGACGGGTTCACCGGACAATCTGGCGGCGGCAGCGTGGGGCGGATTGCAAGCCGGGCAAACGATTGGCGAGCCCGCGCCGCTGTTTCCGCGCAAGGATGTTTGAAATTCGGAGTTCGTATTTCCCTTTCCTTAAAAATTCCCGCTCGCCAAAATACCGCTTTTCTGTGAGGCTCTGGGCCTGATTTGAATATGTTCACCGGCACTTATACCGCGATTGTCACCCCGTTCAAGGATGGTCAGTTGGATGAAGCCGCCCTCGCGCGGCTCGTCCAGCAGCAGATCAAGGGCGGCGTGGACGGCCTTGTGCCCGTCGGCACCACCGGCGAATCGCCCACGGTGGATTGCGACGAACACATCCGCATCATCGAACTCGTGGTGCAGCTCGCCGCCGGCAAGGTCAAGGTGCTCGCCGGCACCGGCGCGAACTCCACCACTGAAGCCATCAGCCTCACCATCGCCGCCGAGAAAGTCGGCGCAGACGGTTCGCTGCAAGTCGCGCCGTATTACAACAAGCCCACGCCGGAAGGCTTGTTTCAACATTTCAAGGCGATTGCCGACAACACGAAACTGCCCATCGTGCTTTACAGCATCCCCGGTCGCTGCGCTATCGAGATTGCTGTGCCGACGGTGCAGCGCCTCGCCGCCGCTTGCAAAAACATCGTCGGCATCAAGGAAGCCGGCGGCAATGCCGACCGCGTTTCCCAGCTCCGCGCCGCGCTCGGCAATAAGTTTGAGATTCTGTCCGGTGACGATTCGCTGACGCTGCCGTTCATGGCCGTCGGCGCGCAAGGCGTCATCAGTGTGGCCTCCAACGTCGCGCCGCGCGAAGTGGCGGCGATGGTGCGCGCGTTTGCCGCTGGCGACACGCGGAAGGCTTTGGCGATTCATCAGAAACTGTATCCGCTGTTCAAGGATTTGTTCATCGAGACGAATCCGGTGCCGGTCAAGGCCGCGCTCGCGATGCTCGGTTTGATTGACGAGGAATACCGTTTGCCGCTCGTGCAAATGAGCGCCGCCCACCGCGCCACGCTCAAGGCCGCGATGACGGCGGCGGGCGTGTTGAAATAAAAATTAGGAGACACGAATTGCACGAATTTTCACGAATGTGATTTTGATTTAATTTGTGTTAATTAGTGTAATTCGTGTCGAAGTCTTATGACTAAAATCATCATCACCGGCAGCCAAGGCCGCATGGGGCAGACGCTCATCAGTTGCGCCGCGCGCATTCCCGAACTCGAAGTCGTCGGCGCGGTGGACCAAGGCGACGACCTCGGTGCCATCATCGGCAAGTGCGACGTGGTGATTGATTTCAGTTTTCACAACGCCACGCTGGGCGTCGCCGAATTGTGCGCCAAAAACAAAAAGGCTGTTGTCATCGGCACCACCGGACATTCCAAAGAAGAAAAAGCGGAAATCGAAAAGCGGAAAGCGGAAATTCCGATGGTCATCGCCACGAATTTTTCCACCGGCGTCAACACGCTGTTCTGGCTCACGCGCAAGGCGGCGGAGATTCTTGGGCCGGGCTTCGATCTCGAAGTGGTCGAAATGCACCATCGCTTGAAGAAGGACGCGCCCAGCGGCACGGCGACCACGTTGCTGGAAATCCTCGCCGACGTGCGCAAGCTCCAACTGGCCGAAGCCTTGCGCTACGGGCGTCAGGGCATTGTCGGCGAGCGCACGCAGAATGAAATCGGCATCCACGCCATTCGGGGCGGCGATGTCGTGGGCGATCACACCGTCATCTTTGCGAACAACGGCGAGCGCGTTGAACTCACGCACAAGGCGTCCAGCCGCGACACGTTTGCGAACGGCGCTTTGCGCGCCGCGCAATGGCTCGTGCCGCAGCCCGCCGGCCTCTACGATATGCAGGACGTGCTCGGACTAAAATGAATTCAGAATTCAGAATTCAGAATTCAGAATTTTCCAGACTGGTTTTCATCGCCCTCGGTTCCAATCTCGGCAACTCGCGGGAAATTATTTTGGCCGCATTGGCGCGGCTGCAAAAAGTATCCACCACGCCAATCTTGAAGTCGGCTTTGTGGCAAACGTCGCCGGTGGACTGCCCGCCGGACTCGCCGAAATTTCTGAATGCGGTGGCCGCCCTGACTCCACGCGCAGACGAGACGCCGGAATCCTTGCTGGAAAAATTGCAGGCGCTGGAAAAGGAATTGGGGCGCGCGCCCAAGAAAATCCTAAACGAGCCGCGCCCGCTGGATTTGGATTTGATCGCGTTCGGAAATGAAACGCGCAGTTCGCCAGCTTTGATTTTGCCCCATCCACGCGCCCACGAACGCCGGTTTGTGCTGCAACCATTGAGCGAAATCGCGCCCGACCTGATTCTACCCGGCCAGACGCAGACGGTGGCGCAGTTGCTCGCCAGCCTGCGCGACCGCGAAACTTGTGTGCCGATTCAGCCGGCGACGGCTTGATTTCACCCGCCGAATCGGAGAATTTCAACCATGAATTTATCCGGCTTAAAGCTGAACCCAGCGCGCAGCAGGTTGGTTCTGCTGCTGGCGCTGATGGTCAGCGGCTGCGCCTCGAAACCAACGCCCGCCATCGTCATCAAATCGGCGGCCAACTCGGCCCCGGCGATTGTCACGCCGGATTTTTCCCTCGCGGCCAAGGTGATTTCTGTCAACACCGTCGGCCGCTTTGTGGTCTTGAGCTTTCCCGTGAACCAACTGCCGAAGGTGGAACAGACTTTGTTTCTCTATCGCGGTGGTTTGAAGGTGGCTGAAGTCCGCATCACCGGCCCGCAATCGGAAGGCAACATCGTCGCCGATCTGGTTGCCGGCGAGGCGCAAGTGGGCGACACCGTGCGCGACCAATAATCACTCCGCGCTTTTCGGCGTCGGCGCGATGAGCGGCTGCACCGTCTTGGGCAGCGCGTCTTTTTTGTAGGGCGAATGGAGGTTGAAATAGATTCCGCAGAGCGGCAGCTCGCCGTCGGCCTGGCTCAAAATAATGGTGACTTCCTTATCCAGCGCAATGCCGTGCCGCATCCCCGCCGCGCGGCCCGCGTAGGCTTTGATGGCTTTTGCCAGCAGCGATTCGAGCGTGACCAGAAACTCGTCCGGCGTCTTTTGCAGGCAGATGACAAACCGGTCGTAATTCTTTACGGCGGCGTCCATCTCCCGGCGGAAATCATTCGTGGTCATGCCTCAAGTTAATTCAAGCTGGCAGAAACGCGATTTAATTTAGCTGGTGGGGCGAGGCTCCTGACGAGCCGCTTTAGCCTTGCTCCGGCTCGCGGGGACGCTCGCCCCACCAACCAAACTAATTTACTCCGCCACCGTGCGCACGCTGCTCAAACGCTCGCCGAACAGCGCCGTGCCGATGCGCACCAGCGTCGCGCCTTCCTCAATCGCCACCTCAAAATCGCCGCTCATGCCCATGCTCAAGTGCGGCAACGGGGCACCGAGGATTTGCTCACACTCAACTTTCAGCTCGCGCAGCTTGGTGAAGTAAGGCCGCGCCTTTTCCGCCACCGGCGTGTAGGGCGGAATCGCCATCAGCCCGTGAATCTCAATCTTCGGCAGCGCGTTCAATTCGTTCAACTCGGTCAGCAACCGTTCCGGTTTGTAACCGAACTTGCTCCCCTCGCCCGCCACGTTCACCTCCAGCAAAATCGGCATCGTCTTGCCAGCCTGCACGGCGCGCTTGGAAATTTCCTGCGCGATGCCCAAGCTGTCCACGCCTTGAATCAGCTCAAACAATTCCACCGCGTCGCGCACTTTGTTGGATTGCAGATGGCCGATGAATTGCCAGCGCGCCTTGCCGGGACACAACGGAATCTTCGCCTTGGCCTCTTGGATTTTGTTTTCGCCAAAATGAATCTGCCCACATTCCACGGCGAGCCGGATGGTTTCCGGCGGATGCGTCTTGGACACCGCCAGCAATCGGACATCATTGACGTTGCGACCCGACCGCGCGCACGCGGCGGCGATGCGTTGCTGGATGGAATGGAGATTCTCGGCAAAGTTCACGCCCTATTTTTGCCACAGTTGACTGCCGATTAACATAGATAAAATTTTCCCGCGCCCGGCGTTCTGAAAATCTGTGTCCATCGGCGGTCAACTGTGGCAAAATAATTCCATGAAAACTCGCGTTCGTTTTGCTCCCTCGCCCACCGGCTATTTGCACATCGGCGGCGCGCGCACCGCGCTGTTCAACTGGCTTTACGCCCGCCACACCGGCGGCACGTTTGTGCTGCGCATCGAGGACACCGATGCCGCGCGCAATTCGCAGGAGGCCGTGGACGTCATCCTCAACGGTCTGCGCTGGCTGGGACTGGATTGGGACGAAGGCCCGCTGACCGGCGACGCCACCGGCGCGAGCAAGGGCGGCTTCGGCCCATATTTCCAATCGCAACGGAAGGAAAATTATCAGCGCCGCGTGGAAGGCCTTTTGTCGCGCGGCCTCGCCTACGAACACGAGGGTGCCATCAAGTTCAAGATGCAGCGCGAACCGATTCTCATTCCCGATCTCGTCGTCGGCGACGTGTGGCGCAAGCTGACCGACCGCGAGGAGATTGAGCCGGACTTTGTCATTCAACGCTCCGATGGTCAGCCCGTGTTTCACCTCGTCAATGTCATTGACGATCTGGAAATGAACATCACGCACGTCATTCGCGGCGAAGATCATTTGAGCAACACCGCCAAGCACATCGCGCTGTTCAATGCCTTTGGCGTCAAGCCGCCGCATTACGCGCACATCCCGCTCATTCTGAACCAGGACGGCTCCAAGATGAGCAAGCGCGACAAAGGCGCTTCCCTCATCAGTTATCTCGACGACGGTTTTCTGCCGGAAGCCGTCGTGAATTATCTGTGTCTGCTCGGCTGGTCGCCCAAAGACAATCTGGAAAAGATTTCCTTGGCCCAAGTCGTCGAGCGCTTTGACCTGCCACAGATTCTCCGGCACAACGCGCGGTTCGATTACGAGAAACTCCTCTGGCTTCAAGGCGAATATGCCCGCGAACTCGCGCCTGACCGCTTCTACGAACTCGCCGTCCACACCTTTGCCAAGGCCGGCGTGGACACGAACCGGTTTCCGCTCGGTTACGTCAAGGCCGCGCTGGACACCTGCAAGGGCAAGTTCAAAACCTTTAGCGAACTGCCCGGCTATGCGGGCTTTTATTTCACCGACACGATTGCCTACGACGCCGAAGCCGTCCAAAAAGATTTCGTGCCGGAGAATAAACCGCGCCTGGAAAAGCTGCGCGACGCCTTTACGCACGCGCCGGCGTTCAACGCCGAGAGTTTGGAAATTGCGCTCAAGGAAACCGCCAAGACGCTGGGTGTGAAAGCCGGCGGGCTGGTGCATCCCTGCCGTTTGGCCGTGACTGGCAAGACTTCCGGCCCCAGCCTCTATCATCTGCTCCAAGTCCTCGGCAAAGAACGCGTCATGGCAAGGATTGAGAAGGCGCTGGCAACCTTCGGATGATTTAACCAACATTTTCCCATGCCCACGATTTTAAGAATTAACGGCTACCAGTTTTATTTCTATGCCGAAGAAGGCAACGAGCCGCCGCATATTCACGTTGCAAAAGGCGGGTTTGATGCCAAATTCTGGATGTCGCCCGCGCGGTTGGCGGTCAACCACGGATTCAGGCCGCACGACTTGCGGGAGATTGCCGACATCATTGAACAACACGAACAATTGATTGTGGAGAAATGGAATGAGTTTTTCAGACCTTAAAATTAAACGCATCGAGACCGCCGCCGACACGCTGACCGTCGAGTTGATGGATGGCCGGGTGCTGACTGTGCCGCTGGCGTATTATCCGACGCTGCTGCACGCGACCGAGGCCGAGCGGAATAACTGCCAGCCCATCGGTGCGGGCTACGGCATCGAATGGCCGACGCTGGATTACCATTTGAGCGTCGATGGCTTGATGCAAGGACTGCCCGAAGCGCCCGGCTTGCGGCGAATTAAAGTGGGCGCATTGACTCCCGCGTGAAAGGCGACGAGCATCCCTGCCGTTTGTGCCTTCGCCTTCGTCCCCGCTGCACCGTCTTTCCCCGGAGCGCGAGTTGTCCCAACTCGCAGCGCTCCGCCAAACCATGACGGCATGGGATTTTCCCGAACGCATCTCGGCCTGACCACCCGCTGCTGATTGAGACAATCCGCGCTCTGTCCCATTGCAAGCCGCCTCGAAACACGCGAAGCGTTTGGACTGCGGCCGCTTCAGCGCCGCTTTCCGCCCGCACGAAAATCTTTCGCCATTTCCCGGTCTCCCGCCCGCACGACAGCGCGGCTAAAGCCGGCGCACTCCAGACGCTGCGCGCCTTTCGTTCGCCGGCGTTCTGCGCGCCTGCGTCTTGAACTACGGTGGCCGGCCGCCGCTTTTTCACAAAACGGCTTGAGGCGAATTCCATTCGTGAGAAGTGAGAATTCGCACATTTCGAGTCAAAGTATTTTTCCTCCCGCCGTGTGGCCGTCCGTTTCTGCCGGGTTGACCAAGAAACTACTGGCGGAATGGGCGGCGAAGGGTTATTTGATTCAGAGTATTTTAATCCCATGAAAATCACTGATGTTTTGCGCGCGGAACACGCGGTGTTCCACAATCTGTTCGACCACATTGAAGTCACCGTGCCGAAGGTCAAGACGCTGGCCGAGGTGAAAGGGCTGGCCGTCCTCGTGGAGAAACTTCACGGCCCCCATTCCAAGACCGAGGATGATTTGTTCATCGAGCCGCTGGAGCCTTACTTCGATCAGCTGGGACAGCAGGAGACGTTTCACGCCGAGCATGAGCACATCGAGGCGACGTTGACCGCCGTGCAGAAGGCGCGCACGCTCAAGGACGCGAAGAAGATTTTGCTCAATGCCATCGCCGCGTCGCGCAAACATTTCGACAAGGAGGAACGCATTGTGTTTCCGCTCGCCGAACGCATCCTCAAGGCCAAGACGTTGAGCGAACT
>Ga0208872_1002475_pt1 | contig 10703 bp, 7 predicted proteins | sample CryBogCBH12Aug08_FD_185508 | JGI IMG/M metagenome (GOLD analysis project Ga0208872, IMG submission 185508) | Freshwater microbial communities from Crystal Bog, Wisconsin, USA - CBH12Aug08 (SPAdes) | ecosystem: Environmental > Aquatic > Freshwater > Lake | place: Crystal Bog, Wisconsin, USA... | reverse complement strand
GAATTTCGTGTCGGCGATGATGATGCCGCGCTGGCGGGCGTAATCGCGTCCGGCTTTATAAATCATCAGGCTCAAGTCGCGCGCCTGCGTGGCCAGCTCGGTGCCGACGATTTTGCACGCTTCCTCGAACGAAATATTTTCGTCGTGCCCCTGCTCGGCCTTGGTGGACGGCGTGAAAATGGGTTCGGGCAATTCGGAGGAATCCACGAGGCCGGCGGGCAGCTTGATGCCGCAAACGGTCTGCGATTTTTTGTATTCCTTCAAACCGCTGCCGGAAAGATAGCCGCGCACGATACATTCGATGGCGAGCGGCTTGGCTTTTTTCACGATCATCGAGCGGCGCGCGAGTTGCGCGGCGAACGGCTGCAAATTCTTCGGCAGCGGATCATTCGCGCCGGCGAGCAGATGATTCGGCACGAGCGACGCAAATTTCTCGAACCAGAAATGGGAGATTTGTGTGAGCACCTCGCCCTTGCGCGGAATGCCGTTGGGCATGATGACGTCGAAGGCGGAAATGCGATCGCTGGCAACGAGCAGAAAGCTGTCACCGAGGTCAAAGACTTCGCGCACCTTGCCGGAGCGGACTTTTTTGATGCCGGGGAGGTCGAGCTGCAAAATAGGTTGGTTAGACATGGCGGCGGAAAAATAATCGCGAACGCGAAAAGTGCAAAGCCCAAAAGTCGCGCCGGTTCAATTTTCTCGACAGTTTTCTGCGCGCTTGGCAAGTTCGCCCGTCAAAACCGTGGCGCCGAATCCCAACATCACCGCCGCGCCGGTCGCGTGCCGGCGGGAACTGCGCATCCTGCTCGCCGTCTGGCTGGCGCTGGCCGTGGCGTGGCTCTGGCTCGGCAGCACCAACACCGCCGCCCCCGGTTACAACTACGACGAAGCGATCTACGCCGGCATGGCCAAGGATTTCACGACCGGCGAAGTCCACGGCCACCACATGCCCGGCAACGGCACGGCGAACCTCTGGAACCGGCCATTCCCCGTGTGGATTCAGCCGTATCTGGGCGCGGTGAAAAGCTGGCAACTCATCCCGCTCTTCACCTTCGCCGAACCAAGCGTGGCACTGGCGCGGATGTCGAACCTCGCGTGGGCGCTGGTCGGGCTGCTGTTTTTCATGCTGTGGGTCTGGAAACTTTTCGGTCTGACGGAAGCCATCGCCAGCGCGCTGCTGCTGGCGACCGATCCGGCGGTTTACTTTGTGAGCTTGCTGGACTGGGGCTCCTTCGTGCCGAGTTTCGCCTGCCGGTGCGCGGGATTTTTCTTCGTGCTGCTCGCGTGGCGCGGTCAAAAAATCCGTTACGTCTTTCTCGCCGGCGCGGCGCTGGGCCTCGGATTTTTCAACAAGGTGGATTTTGTCGTCGTGCTGCTGGCAGCGACGGTTGCGGTAGCTTGCGCTTTCGCGAAACCAATCCTGAATTTCCTGCGCACGCGACCCAAGCTGCTTTTGCTCGCGGCACTGGGCTTTCTCATCGGCGCCGGCCCGATGACGGTGATGTCGCTGCGGATGTTCCGATTCACCGTCGCAAACAACGCGCCGGTCAATCCCGGCGAGTTTTCCGAAAAACTCCACGCGCTGACGGCGATGTATGACGGCTCGTATTTTTACCGGCTGATGGATGCCGGCGGGCGGTTCGACGAAATGCAGCTGCTCGCGCCGCCGGTCTGGACGCCGCTGGGCGCGGTGCTCATCGCCGCCATCGCGGTGCTGGTCTGGCAAGCGGCGCGACGGCCGGCCGGAAGCGATGCGCGCCGCGTGCGCATTTTTCTGCTGGCGGCGCTGGTGCTGGCGACGCTCGGCGTTTTCCTGCTGCCGCGCGCCATCCGGATTTACCACGCCATTCTGGCCGCGCCGTTCGCGCATCTCATCATTGCCGTGGCAGGCGTCAGCTTGTGGCGGAAATTTTCCGTGGCCGGCAAAAAATTTGCGCGCGGCGCCGTCATCCTGGTTTTCGCCGCGCTCGTGGCAACCCAGCTACTGGCGGTTGGCAAAACTGAGAAATTGATTTACGTCACGCACGGCCGCGGTTGGTGGAGCGCGGCACAGGATGAATTTGCCGCCACGGTAAAGAATCGCGCCGACCTTACGCTCGTCAGCCTCGATTGGGGCTTCCATGAATCGCTGCTGTTCCTCACCGACAAGCCGACGCTGGTGGAACCGTTCTGGAAATTGACCGGCACCGATCCGGCCAAGCTGCCGGAGGACACGAATCTGGTTTACCTCGTCCATCCGCCGGAATACAGCCTGTCGCCGTTCGGCGCGACGTTTCTGGATTTTGCCCGCACTAATTCGCGCGCCAAAATCACCGACTGGCGCGACCACGAAGGGAAGATTGTTTTTTACACGGTGCAGTTCACCGCGCCGTGACGCACTTCACGCCACCGGGCGCTCGACCAGTTTCACCAGCAACGGAATGCTCGCCTGCGATTCGTCGTCGAGCCGCACGTCCACGGAATAAAGCCCCGGCTCCTCGAACTTGAGCTGCTGGATGTTGATGATGAAGTTGCGCGTGAGAAAATGGGCGTCGTCGGGCAGCGTCACCGGCACGGGCAATTCGATGGCCTGCATGATGGAACGGCCGTCGGCGTTGATAAAATTGAGCGTGAGCTTGCGCGTGCCTTCGTCGCCGGGCTGGAACGTGACGCGCAGCGCGACGGCGCATTGCGGATGCACCGCCGGCATCTGGGGCGCGTAAATGGTGTCGAACGAGCCGAGCAGGTTGAGTTTACCGTTGTCATCCGTCGCCGCGTCGCAAAGGACGGCCACTTGAATGTTCATCGTGGAAATTAAGCCACGAATTTCACGGGTTGGCACGAATTTCTTTTCGCGCGGTGAGGAACGCCTTCAATTCCGCCGCCGCCTTGCCGCCGAAGCCGGGGACTTCGGCGAGCTGTTCGAGCGTGGCTAGTTTGAGCCGCGACACTGAGCCGAATTTTTTCAGCAGCGCCGCCTTGCGCCGTTCGCCGATGCCGGGGAATTCGTCCAGCACGCTTTCAGAGATTTTCTTGAGGCGGAGCTGCGCGTTGTAGCTGTTCGCCACGCGGTGACATTCGTCACGCAACCGCTGCAATAATTTCACCGCCGGATGATCCAAGCCGAGGCGCAACGGCTCGGACTTTTCCGGCAGATAAATTTCCTCAAATTCTTTTGCCAGACCGATGGCGGGAATTTTCTCCAAGCCAAGCTTGGCAAGTTCCGCACATGCCATGCCCAGCTGGCCCTTGCCGCCGTCGATTAAAATCAAATCCGGCATTGGCTTCGCCTCGCGCTTTAGCCGTGAATATCGGCGCTTCACCACTTCCGCGATGCTGGCAAAATCATCCTGGCCAGTGACCGTCTTGATTTTGAAGCGCCGATAATTCGCGCGATCCGGCCGGCCGTTTTTGAAGCTCACGAGCGACGCCACCTTGAACGTGCCGCTGATATTGGAAATGTCGAAGCCTTCAATCCGCAGCGGCGGCGCGGGCAGACCAAGAATCTTTGCCAGCTCCACCAAATCGCTTTCCGGGTTGATGGCCAGCGGCAAGTTGTAAGGCACGCGCGCAAACTTTTCCGTTTTCTTCCAGGTGTCCTGCAAGTCGCGGAGGAGGTCGCGCAGGTCGGCAGCCTTCTCAAATTCATGGGCGGCGGCGGCTTTTTTCATTTCCGCTTCGAGCTGGCCCTGCATTTCACGGCACTGGCCTTCGAGAAAATTACACGCGGCAGTGACCTGCTCCAGATATTGCTCGTGCGTGACGTTGCCGACGCACGGCGCGGTGCAATGTTTCAGGTGCGCGTAGAGACAGTGCCGGTAATCCGCCTCGCCGGGCGTGAATACACGACAGCCACGCAGGTTGAACTGCTTCCGCGCCAGCGCGACGGTGTTGCGCAGCGCGAGGGAATTCACGAACGGCCCGAAATAGCGCGCGCCATCGTCCTTTTTTAAGCGCGTGAAAACGAAATTCGGAATCGGGTCGCTCAGGTTGACCTTGAGCATCAGGTAACGCTTGTCATCGCGCAGGCTGATGTTGAAGCGCGGCTTGAATTCCTTGATGAGCTTGCTCTCCAGCAGCAGCGATTCTGGCTCGTTGCGCACGACGTGAATGTCGAAGTCATGGATGGCCTCGACCAGCGCGTTGAATTTCAAGTCCCAGCCATGGCGGCGTGAAGATTGAAAATACTGGCTCACGCGCTTGCGCAAATCGCGCGCCTTGCCGACGTAGATGACCGTGCCGAAGCGATCTTTGTGCAGATACACGCCGGGCTTGTGCGGCACGGCGCTCAATTTTTTTCGGATGGTTTCGGAAACCGGCACGCGGAAATGTTCACGCAAAGGCGCCAAGGCGCAAAGGAATTTCTATTCGTTGAATGGTTAAACCGCTGAATCGTGCAGCGTGCGGCGCGTTGGAAATTTTCGATCAACCGTTCAACGCGCCAACGCATCACGTTTTTTTCTTCATGTGCCGGTGGACGAAGAAATAATAAAGCCCGCCCAGCACCAGCGCCGTGCCGCCGACCGAAAGCACCACCTTGTGCATTTCGCCCTTGGTGATGTCCGCGCCGATTTTCACGCCCAGCCAGCACAAGACCGAGCACCAGATTGTCGAACCCAGCAGCGTGAAGATGGAAAATCTCAGATAATCCATCCGCGCGATGCCAGCCGGCAGACCGACCAGTTGCCGCGCGCCCGGCAGCAGTCGCGCGATGAACACGCCCGCCGATCCGTAATGCGACATCCAGTTTTCACTTTTCTGGATTTTTTCCGGTGTGATCAGGATGAACCGGCCATAGCGCATGAGCAGCGGCCGGCCGGCGAGCCGCGCCAGCCAATAGACTAACGTTGCGCCAAGCCACGAGCCGAGCGCGCCCGCGAGGATGATGCCGGGGATGCCGATGTGGATTTTGCCGGTGTGCGACCAATTTGCCGCGAGCGGGATGATGCTTTCGCTTGGCAGCGGCAGCACGGAACTCTCCGCCGTCATCAGCAGGCCGACGATCCAATAGCCGCCCGTTTCGAGCGCGTTCTGATACCAATCAAGCAGCGGCTGGAAAAGATGTTTCAACATGGCGCGGGTTTATAGCGGAAAATACAAATGGAGCAAGCGGCAAACATTCTGCACCGGGCAATTAAAGGCCTTTCGCATTTCACGTCTTCAAAAAGAAATTTTGCTGCTTTTCAGAAATGGGCATCGCGAGTTTTTCCATCACCGCCAGCATGTCTTCCCAGACGCGGCGCTTCTCGCTCAGCGACTGGTTGCGCAGCAAATACGCCGGATGATATGTCGGCATCAGCGGCGTGCCGCGATACGTCTGCCAATTGCCGCGCAGCTTCGTGATGCCAGCGGTTTTGCCCAACAACCCTTCCACCGCGGTCGCGCCGAGCGCCACAATGACTTGGGGCCGGATCAAATCAATCTGCTCGTGCAAAAATGGAATGCAGGTCTGCATTTCCTGTGGCGTGGGCTTGCGGTTGCCGGCGGACTGGCCGGGCGTGTCGGGCCGGCATTTCAAAATATTGGCGATGTAGACATCGCTTCGGCTCAAGCCGGTGGTCTCGATTATTTTCGTGAGCAACTGCCCGGCTTTGCCCACGAACGGCTCGCCCTGCTCGTCTTCATCCGCGCCCGGTGCCTCACCGACAAACATTAACTTTGCTTCAAGGTTGCCGACACCGAATACCACATTTTTCCGGGACGAAGCCAGCGACGGACATTTTATGCAAGCCAGCGCCCGCTCGCGCAAGGCCATAAACGCAGCAATTTTTCCCGGTGAAGCCTTGGTGCCTTCAACTCTAGGACTGGGAATTTCAGCTTTGGGCGGAGCCGCTGGCGCGGGAGTTTTCTTCGGCAGCGTGGAAATGACGGGTTCCGTTTTGGCAACCGGCGCGGTCGGCTGAATTTGAGATTTGAAATTTGAATTTTGAATTTTTCCCACCGGCGCCGGCTGCGCCAGCGCGCGCAAGGTTTCGGGCGCGATGGCGACATGGCGCACGCCGCGCGATTTCAGACCTTCGAGGTGCTGGATCGTCGCGTCGAGAAGCTGCCGGTAGTCGTCGGACATGTCGGCATCGTAACCGCTGCGCGGCGCGGCGGCAACCGCATCCACAGTTTGGGTGACTTGCGGCGGCGTCACCTTTGCGGGAAGCTGTGCGTCTTAATCCGCATGAAACTCATCCGCGCCCTTTTGCTCGCCGCGTTCGGCCTGATTCCGTTTGGTCTGCACGCCCAGCGAAACACGGACAATTTTGACGCCGGCTGGAAGTTTTTCCGCGGCGATGCCACCGGCGCGGAGAAAAACAATTTTGATGACACCGACTGGCGCAAACTCAATTTGCCCCACGATTGGAGCATTGAAGGCCCGTTCGCGGCGACCAACCCAACCGGCGGCGCGGGCGCATTCCTGCCGAGCGGCGTCGGCTGGTATCGGAAACATTTCACGCTGCCATCAGACTTTCCGAACGCCCGCTTTGCGATTGAATTTGACGGCGTGATGCAGAACAGCGACGTGTGGCTCAACGGGTTTCACCTCGGCCACCGGCCCAATGGCTACGTCAGTTTCCGCTACGACCTCACCGGCCATCTGAATTTCGGCGGCGACAACGTCCTCGCCGTTCGCTGCGACACATCGGAGCAGCCGGCGTCGCGCTGGTATGCCGGCGCTGGGATTTATCGCCACGTCCGGTTTGTCGTCACCAATCCAATTCACATCATCGAAAATGGCGCCTTCGTTTTCGCACCAAAAATTTCGGCGCACGAGACGGTCGTCACCGTGGAAACGAGCTGGACCAATGAAATGGATTTTGTCCGCGAAGGTGTCATCCAGACAACACTGCTGACGCCGGACGGGAAAACTTTGAAAACGGATGATTTCAACCGCAGATTTGAACACGGCAGTTCGGCGTGGTGCTCGCAGCAATTTATTTTTTCCAATCCGCAGCTTTGGAATTTGGATTCGCCGAATCTTTACCACGCGGTCAGCAAAATTATTTCCGACGGAAAATTTTTGGATTGTGTGACCAACAGCTTCGGCATCCGCGACGCGCATTTTGAGGCCGACACTGGTTTCTGGCTGAACGGAAAAAATATAAAAATCAAAGGCGTCTGCCTGCACGCCGACGGCGGCGCGTTCGGCGCGGCGGTGCCGCTGTCAATTTGGGAGGCGCGCTTGACGACTTTGAAATCGCTCGGCGTAAATGCCATCCGCACCGCGCACAATCCGCCGGCGCCGGAATTTCTGGACTTATGCGACCGGCTCGGTTTTCTCGTAATGGATGAGTTCTTCGATTGTTGGACGGTCGGCAAAAACCCGTTTGATTACCACTTGTATTTCAACGAACGGTCGCACGCGGACGAGCGCGACGCGATTCTGCGCGACCGCAATCATCCCAGCGTGATTCTTTATTCCGTCGGCAACGAAATCCACGACACGCCGCAGGCGGAAAAGGCCAAGCGCATTTTGCGCGGTCTGGTAGAAGTTGCTCACGCCGCTGACCCGACGCGGCCGGTGACGCAGGCGCTGTTCCGCCCGAACGTCAGCCACGATTACGATGACGGCCTGGCCGACTTGCTCGACGTGGTCGGACAAAATTATCGCGAGAAGGAAATCCTCGCCGCGCACGAGCAGAAGCCGTCACGCAAAATCATCGGCACCGAAAACACACACGTCCGCGAACAATGGGTGGCGATGCGCGACCACGGGCCTTACGCCGGGCAGTTTTTGTGGACGGGCATTGATTATCTCGGCGAGTCACGCCGCTGGCCGATTGTCGGCCACGGTTCCGGTTTGCTCGACCGCACGGGCGCGATCCGCCCGCTCGCACGCGAGCGCCAGAGCTGGTGGACAGACGCGCCGATGGTCGCCATCGCGCGCCGGATTTCACGGACCGAAGACATGCCGACCGATCCCGGCTACGGAGCGGAGGAGAAACACACGCAGGTTCTGTTTTCCGACTGGACGCCCAAAGATTTGTCGCCGCACGATGAGAACGTGGAGGTTTATTCCAACTGCAAGGAGGTGGAATTGTTCCTTAACGGCCAGTCGCTTGGCGCAAAATACATCAATGCTGATGCGTCGCCGCGCATTTGGCGCGTGCCGTTTGCGCCGGGAAAACTCAATGCGGTCGCGCGTAACGACGGCAAGGTTGCCGCCACCGACGAACTGACCACCGCCGGCAAGCCGGCGAAAATAATTTTATCCACCGAATCGAAAACCATTTCGCCGGGCTTCGACTCGGTGGCGATTGTCCGCGCTAAAATCACGGACACCAATGGCATTGAGATTCCGCGAGCGGACGATTTGATTTCGTTCAAAGTTTCCGGCTCCGGCGTCATCGCAGCCGTTGATAATGGCGACAACGCCAGCCACGAATTGTTCCAGAGCAGCGAACGCCATGCTTTTCAAGACGAATGCGTTGCGTTCGTCAAGGCGACGGCGACGGGAAAAATTCAGGTTTCCGCCTCGGCTCCCGGTCTGGCCGGTGGATCAATCAGCTTAAAATCTACGGAGCCGGAATAGAAATGAGATTTCTCGCCACATCCCTGACAGCGCTTTTGATTTTTTCAGCCGCCGGGAGTCTTTCGCTCGCCGCAGAATTTGCCTTCGGCGCAGACTTGTCCTTTTTGAAACAAGCTGAGGAGCACGGCATGGTTTTCAAGGACGGCACGAACGCGCTACCCGGTTTGCAAATTTTCAAGAACCACGGCTACAACTGGATTCGCCTCCGCATTTTTGTTGAACCGGTAAGCAATAATCTTCCAAACAATCTGGCCTACACGCTTGCCGAGGCGAAAGATGCCAAAAAACTCGGCTACAAATTCCTGCTCGATTTTCACTACGCGAATTTGTGGGCTGATCCGGGCAAGCAACCGACGCCGGAAGCGTGGAAGAGTTTGACGCACAAGCAGCGCGTGAAGAGAGTTTTTGAATACACGCGCGCCACCATAGCCGCATTCCGCGACGCGGGCGTGTTGCCGGACATGGTGCAGGTCGGCAACGAAATCACGGTGGGCATGTTGTGGCCGGACGGAAAGCTGCCGGAGCATTGGGACAATTTCGCGGACTATCTGCGCGCCGGCATCAAAGGCGTCAACTCTGAGCGCGGCACGAATCCGCCGCCGCGAATCATGATCCACACGGACACGGGGGGAAACTTGGCGAAGACGAAATGGTTTTTTGACAACCTGAACCGTCGCAACATTACCTACGACGTCATCGGTTTTTCTTATTATCCACGCTGGCACGGCACGCTGATGGATCTGCGCGATAATCTGGCGTTCGCGGCGAATACCTACGGCAAGGACATCGTCGTTGTGGAGACCGGCTACAACTGGAAGCTGACACGGGATTTCAGTGGCCGCGCCGCGCCCTTTGCTGAAACGCCCGAGGGCCAGCGCGAGTTTCTCGACGAACTGACGCGCATCGCGCTGCTAACGCCTGGCGAGCGTTGCAAGGGGATTTTTTGGTGGGAGCCGGCGGTGGTCAATCGCAATGGCAGCCCGTCGGCGCGCGGCTTTTTCGATGAAAATGGGAATTCGCTGCCGGTCCTTTCCATTTTCGACAAATACACCCGGCCATTTCCCACAAAAGAGAATCCATGAAAACAACCATCCTTCAAATTTTCCTCGGCGCCGCGCTCGCGGCGAATGCCGGAGAACAAGCTGCCTTGAAATTTGCCTTCGGCGCCCGCACACCGGATGCCGGTTGGACACAAGTTGCGCCGACAAATTTTTATTCTGATGCCGCCGGTTTTGGTTTTGAGTCGGGCGCGGAAGTGAGCGGCAAGGATTATCTCACCAGCGACAAACCGTTTCTCTTTTCCGTAAAGCTGCCGGAGGGAAATTGCGCCGTCACCGCATTGCTCAATGACAAAACCGGCAATTCCGTGACCACGGTGAAAGCCGAGCAGCGGCGGTTGATGCTGGAAAAAATTCAGATTCATCCCGGCACGCTGGCGGCGCGCACGTTCATTGTGAATGTCCGAACACCACGCATTTCCAGCACAGAACACGTCAAGCTCAAGCAGCGCGAGTTGGAAACCGAGACGGTGAATTGGGACGACAAGCTGACGCTGGAATTCAACGGCATGCAGCCGACACTGCGCGCGCTGGTTATCGCGCCGACGAATGTGCCGACCATTTTCATCGCCGGCGATTCGACCGTGTGCGACCAACCAGCCGAGCCGTGGAACAGCTGGGGCCAGATGCTGCCGCGTTTTTTCCAGCCGGACGTGGCGGTGGCCAATTACGCGGAGTCCGGCGAAAGCATCAAGAGTTCACTCGGCGCAAAACGGTTCGACAAGATTTTCAGCCTTATGAAATCGGGCGATTATCTGTTTGTGCAATTCGGCCACAACGATCAGAAAGACAAGGCCACGAACGCGCTGGCAGTTTACAAGGCTAACTTGAATAAAATCGTCGCCCGCACTCGCGAACTGGGCGGGACACCGGTGCTGGTGACTTCGATGGAGCGCAAGGGCGGCGTGGAGCATGACACGCTGGCCGGCTATCCCGCCACCGTTCACGCAGTAGCGAAGGAGGAGCAATGCGCGTTGATTGATCTAAATGCGATGAGCCGGATATTTTACCGCGCGCTCGGCGCGGATTTGGACAAGGCCTTTCAAGACGGCACGCATCACAACAATTACGGCAGCTACGAATTGGCGAAATGCGTCGTGCTTGGAATTCAGCAGGGCAAGTTGCCGCTGGCAAAATCCATCGCG
>Ga0208872_1002474_pt1 | contig 10704 bp, 5 predicted proteins | sample CryBogCBH12Aug08_FD_185508 | JGI IMG/M metagenome (GOLD analysis project Ga0208872, IMG submission 185508) | Freshwater microbial communities from Crystal Bog, Wisconsin, USA - CBH12Aug08 (SPAdes) | ecosystem: Environmental > Aquatic > Freshwater > Lake | place: Crystal Bog, Wisconsin, USA... | reverse complement strand
CGTAGCGGCATCCTGGCCATTGTCGATGACAAGGGCCGCGAAAAGGAACGCTATCCCGTTGTATACGGTGCGCGGATCACCGTGGCCGACGGCGACCCGGTCAAGGCCAACCAGGATCTGCTCGAATGGGATCCTTACACCTTCTCGATCCTCACCGAACTGACCGGTACGGTGCACTTCAAGGATCTGGCCGAGGGCATTACGCTTGCCGAACAGGTCGATGAAGTCACAGGCATGTCGCAGTTGGTTGTGACCGAATCGGTGGACGAAAAGCGCCAGCCCATGGTGTTGATCAAGGGACCGGGCGGTACGCGCAAGTACCTGATGCCGACCCACGCCCACTTGATGGTGCGTGATCAGGAAGAAGTTCACGCGGGCGACGTTCTTGCCAAGATTCCGCGCGAAACCACCAAGACCAAGGACATCACGGGCGGTCTTCCGCGCGTTGTGGAATTGTTCGAGGCACGGAAGCCGCGCGAGTCTGCGATCATGGCCGAGATCAACGGTCTGGTCAAGTACGGTGAAATCAGCAAGGGCCAGCGCCGGCTGTATATTGTGGGCGACGACGGGCAGGAGCGGGAATACTCGCTGCCGCGCGGCGTGCATATCAATGTGCAGGAAGGCGAGCGTGTAACGGCGGGCGATCCGCTGATGGACGGTCCCCGCAACCCGCACGACATTCTGGACGTTCGTGGCGAGAAGGAACTGCAGAAGTACCTCGTCAACGAAATCCAGGAAGTTTACCGGCTGCAGGGTGTAAACATCAACGACAAGCACCTCGAAGTGATCTCGCGGCAGATGATGCGGTGGGTTCGCGTGGAGGACATCGGGGATACGGAATTCCTGCCCGAGGAAGTGGTCGACAAGTTCAAGTTCCGCGAAGAGAATCAGCGCGTGGAGCAGGCAGGCGGCAAAGTGGCTGCGGGCAAGGCAGTGCTGCTCGGAATCACGAAGGCGTCTCTGTCGACGGACTCGTTCATCTCTGCGGCCTCGTTCCAGGAAACAACGCGCGTGTTGACAGAAGCCGCCATCAACGGCAAGGTCGACTATCTCCGCGGGTTGAAGGAAAACGTGATCATGGGCCGGCTGGTTCCGGCGGGCACGGGCATGGAGTTCTACAGGCGGACAAAGATCGCCGGCGAAGACATCGTGGAAGAGCCGATGCCCGAGCCGTCACTGGACGCACTGGCCGGGTATGAGGATGAAGCACGATCCTTGTACGCGGGCGGGTTGAGCGAGGATGCCGGGCCGGACGAAGTTCTGGCCGAGTAGTTTTCACTTCTGGTGGGAGTGAAAAGAACCGGGCGCACTGAAAGGTGCGCCCGGTTTTTTGTTATATCCGGAAGAAGAAAGATCGTGGCACGGAAGAGCCTGCCCGCCATCCGGAAATGGCGGGCAGGCTCAGGTTGCGTTTTACGCGATTAGTTCGTGTAGCACATTTCCGGCGACGTCCGTCAGCCGGAAGTCCCGACCGCTATAGCGGTAGCTCAGCTTGGTGTGGTCGATGCCCATCAGATACAAGATGGTGGCGTGGATGTCGTGCACGTGGGCGGGTTTTTCGATCGCCCTGAAGCCGAAATCATCGGTGGCCCCATAGATGGTCCCTCCCTTTACGGCTCCTCCCGCCAGCCACATCGTGAAACCATGCGGGTTGTGATCGCGCCCGCGCTTCACACCCGCTCCCATGCCCCCGACCTCGCGTACCGGGGTGCGGCCGAACTCAGAGCCGCAAACTACGAGCGTGTCCTTCCACAGTCCGCGCTGTTTGAGATCTTTGATCACCGCGGCGAACGCCTGATCCGAATTCTTCGCATTGATCTTGTGCGCAAAAATGTCGGCGTGGGCGTCCCAGGGATCGCCCTTGGAGTAGTACAACTGGGTCATTCGCACGCCTTTTTCGGCCAAGCGCACAGCTGTGAGCGCTCCGCGCGCGACGTCCCCCGGTCCGTACATGTCGAGCGTGGCTTGCGATTCCTTTCGAATATCGAAAACCTCGGGTGCCTCGGTTTGCATCCGGTATCCGACCTCCATCGACTTGATCACCGCTTCCACCTGCGGGTCCGTCCCGGCCGTCTCAGCGCGCATCTTCTCGAGCTTGCCGAGCAGGTCCAGTTCCCGGCGCTGCTCGGTGAGCGAAAACTTCGGATTGTTTACATAGTTGAGAATCTTCTTCGGATCAAAGTTCTTCTCAACCACCACTTTTTTCGGCTTGTCCTTGCCGTCCTTGTCCTTCTCGGCAGCAGCCTCGGGCATGTCGGGCATTGCTTCCATTTCGCCCTCCATGCCTTCCCCGTCCATGCCGCCCGCGCCCGGCGTGGCCACCTTGTTGGCAATGAATGTACCCTGGTTGATGGCGGGGAGGAATCCGTTGCTCCAGAGGGGCGACCCCACGGTGGTGGGAAGGTCGGGGCAAAGAACCACGTAGCCCGGAAGATTCTGATTTTCTGTCCCGAGGCCGTAAGTCAGCCAGGCGCCCATCGACGGGCGGCCGGCCTGATTGGCGCCGGTATTGAGCATGAGACACGAGGGCTCGTGGTTCGGGATCTCCGTAAACACGGAACGGACCCAGCAGATATCGTCGGCGTGCGACGAAAGGTGCGGCCAAAGTTCGCTGATGTCCATTCCGGACTGCCCGTATTTCTTGAAGGCAAACGGTGACTTCATGAGGGCGCCGGTGCGGCGCTCGGTGGCGATGGATCCGCCAGGCATCGGCTGGCCGTCGTACTTCTCCAATGCCGGCTTGGGGTCGAAGGCATCAATCGTGGAGAGGCCGCCGTTCATGAACAGGAAGATGACGCGCTTGACACGCTGCGGGTAGTCCAGTTTGGCCACGCCGCTCACTCCCTCGGCGCGTGCCATCGAGTGTCCCAGCATGCCCGCAAATGCCGCCATGCCAAAGCCGTTGCCGACGCGACGCAGCGCTTCTCTTCGTGTGAAGGGATTCCTGTATTTGTGCATGTGCATTCTCCGGATTAGTTAATGAACGTAAATTCGGTCGAGCTGAGCAGGACCTTGGCGTAGCGGCCCCATACGGACGCCTCGTACTTGACTTCGACGGGTTTCGCAGCGCCCCGGCCCCGTCCGCCTCCCCCAAAGCCTCCCATTCCCCCCATCATGCCCATGCCCATGCCGCCTCCGCCGCCTGCACCGCCGGCCGCAGCAACCTCAGGCTTGGCCATGTCCGGGTTGGCAGCGTCCGAAACGGTTGCGCCTCCTCCGCCGGCGGGACCACCCTGACCCCTACCGCGACCACCCCGTCCCGGACCTGCCTCGTCCTTGGGCTTGTTCTTGTTTTCCTCGTAGGCCTTCATAGGCTCGGTATGAAGATAGTCGAGTGCCACGGTGACTTCGGATTCGTTCGGGTCGCGTCCGTACACCAGGTTGTACATTTTCTTTACCCGCGCCCGGTTGTTGGCCTCTGCGGCGACACGCTTGGCCAGTTCCTCGGCTTCAATCTGCACGAAGTCGCTGTTCATCAGGAAGAGGCGCTGCAGCGGGACAGTGGTGGTGAAACGCTTCTCCGCGCTGATGTTGGGCGAGGGGAAGTCAAACAGCTGGAGGTACGCGTCCAGCTTGTACCGGCTCACCTTTCCGTAGATCGTGCGGCGCTTATAGTCCGGGGTTAAGTCCTGCGACGGACCGCCGATTCCGTCATCCAGGTTGCCGGAAACCTGAAGGATGGAGTCCCGAACCTGTTCGGCCTCCATGCGCTTGCGGTTGGCGCGCCAGTACAGGCGGTTGCCCGAATCCTTGTCGGCGGCCTGTTTGTCGTCGGCGGTGGAGAGCTGGTAGACCGAGCTCAGCATGATCTCGCGGTGCAGCTTTTTGACCGACATTCCGTTCTTCCGGAAGCTCGCGGCCAGGTATTCCAGCAGTTCCGGATTCGTGGGCCTTTCGCCGCCGAAACCAAAATTGCTCGGGGTGTCCACAATGCCGGTGCCGAAGTGACCCTTCCAGATGCGGTTCACCATGACACGCATTGCGATCGGCTGGGACAGAATCAAGTCCGCCAGTTGCAAACGTCCGCTGCCCTGGGTGAGGGGAATCGGCTCGCCGTCACAGAAGACGCTGAGGAAGTGCCGTGGAACCTCAGGCCCCAGCGTTTCCGGATTGCCGCGAAGCGCCAACTGGATATTGACCGGCTTTTCCGCGTCCCGTACACCATGGATGAAGGGGTAGGAGGGTTCGAGCTTCTTGCGTTCGGCGTCCAGGTCCGCCTGAACCGCTTTGATCCGTGCCTGTGATTCCGGCCCGACGCGGGACTCGAGTCCCCAGCCCCGGAAGAGCAAAACGCCCGGATTGCCCTGGCGTCCATTCATCGGCATGGCGTTCGGGTCCTCGGCATCCTTAAGTTCCCGCTGGAAAATCTCGATCCAGAAGGAATTCCGGTCATCGGCCATCGACTTGAACTGCAGCAGAGCCCCGGGATTGAAGTCCTTGTTCGAGGTGAAGTTGCTTGGCTTGTCAGTCCTCTTTTTGGGCTTTGTTCCGTCGACGTCCTTATCGGAGATGATCTTGTTCTCGACGTCGAGCTCGTTCTTTTCGAGCATCACGGAAACAATATTGTCCTGGAACTTCTCGGCGAGCTTCTTTGCCTCGTCCGCAGTGCCGCCGCGCTTCATCATGGCCTGCCAGTCATTCTTGAACTGGTACTTGTCCGTCGGCTTGGCCATGTATTTCACCCAGCGATCCAGCAATTCGAAATCCAGCTTGCGGGACTCCACAACCTGCGCGGGCTCCTTCTTGGTCTTGCCGGAGACTTCAAATACGCCCTGCAGGTAATTTGCGGTCTGGTATACCAGTGTCCGGGAGAGTTCGGTGGCAAGATTTGTATTCATCTCGCCCAGCATCTTTTGCTTTACGTCCACGGCGTCCTGAATGCGAATGTAGTCCTCGACTACTTTCTTCGGCGCGCGGGGATACTCCTCGTAGATCGTGTTGTAAAAGACCCCGGCTAACGCGTAGTAGTCCGTCTGGGGAATCGGATCGTACTTGTGGTCGTGGCAGCGTGCGCATTGAACGGTCAGTCCGAGGAAGCCGCGGGTCACCGCGTCCACGCGGTCGTGCCGCTCGTCGGCGCGGGTGACCTCGTTCGAGCCGTTGTCGTAATACCACGGGCCCAGACCGAGAAAGCCGGTGGCGGGCAGCATGCGGGTGCGAACCTTGGTGTCCATCAGATCGCCGGCCAGTTGCGCCTTCACAAACTGGTCGTACGGCAGATCGTCGTTGAACGCCTGAACGACCCAGTCCCGGTAAGCCCAGGCGTTGGGATAGGGCCGGTAGCCGCGCGGGTTGGGGTTGAGGCTTCGGTAGTCGTCTTCGCCGTAACGGGCCACATCCAGCCAGACACGGCCCCACCGCTCCCCGTAGTGCGGCGAGGCCAGAAGCCGGTCCACGACCTTTGTGAATGCGTCGGCTGCGGTGTCTTTGTCGAAGTTCGCGTATTCTTCTGTCGTCGGGAGCAATCCGGTCAGATCGAGTGTGGCCCGACGGAGCAGATCGTGCTTGGACGCCGGTGCGACGGGATGCAGGCCTTCCTGTTCCAACCGCGCGAGGACAAAGCGGTCAATGGCTGTCTTGGCCCATTTTGAATCCTTCGTGGCCGGAGCGGCAGGATCTGACAACGGCTTGAACGACCAGAACTGGCGTCTTTCGGGCGCAATGACGTACTTTCCGTCCGCACTGGAGATGAGCGGCTTTGCCGCGACCGCAGGCCAGGGAGCGCCACTGCGGATCCACGATTCGAGGTCGGCGATCTCCGATTCCTTAAGCTTTCCGGCCGGCGGCATTTTTAGTCCCGGATCCAATTGCTTCACAGCCTTAATCAGCAAGCTGTTTGCCGGATCTCCCACGGCGACGGCCATGCCCCGCTTGCCTCCGGTTTTCATCGATTCCAGACTGTCGAGCCGCAGCCCGCCCAACGCGGAACTCGTATGACAGCCGAAACAGTTGTTGGCCAGAATCGGGCGAATCTTGAGTTCGAAGAATTCCGGACTCACGGCGGGAATCGTTTGTGCCTGGAGTGATGAGACAAACGCTAAAGCGGATGCGGCGAAGGCGAATTCGAATCTGGACATAGGCCCTTCAAGCGGAGATTTCTAGCAGCGCGACAGTACACCAGCGGAGAAACCTGGCCGACGGGGCAGGTGAAAAAGGGAAGGGAAACTTGAGGCCCTGGGCAGACGCAGCCGGGCGTTCGAGGCTCGCGATGCGGAATGCGCACGTTTGGAGCCCGAGGAACTGTCCGAACGTTAGCATAAAGGCCGCCTGAAAGTCAATCCGGGCTGGAACGGAAGGAACGCACGGCACTCGTTTCGAGGCCGGGACCCGGCGCGAGGGGCAGTCAAGCTATACTGGGGCTTCCCGTCCTTCCAGCGCGTCCACGTCGGAGCCGCGCATTCTGCAGCCCTGTCAGCCTCTATCTCAACTACAGATTCCTTTGAGGTGCGGATTGCTATGCGTGTATTCATCGCTTTGACGGCTGTCGGGTGTTTGGCTGCTCTCGCTCCGGCGGCCGGAGCTGCGGGCAATGGGCCTTCGAAGGCCGCTTCCCGGGTGGTGGCCGCCCGGTTGACACCGCCCAAGTCCGGTGTCAAGACGCCCGGTGTGCAGATCCCCTTTTCCCAGATCAAGGCTGACGCGACTCTGGCTGCGCCGGACAAGCCCGCGTGGCTGTATTTCGCAGCCCAGGGACCGGGCTCGCTCTACGTCCCCGCCGCAGACAAGGTGTTGAAGTTTGAAGCGAAAGCCAATGCGGCGGTTGACCCGATTCCGGCAGTCCGGAAACCGTGCGGCGGCATTGTGAACGCCTTCGCCAGCCTTTGGGTGCCGGCATGCGGGGACGGTTCCCTGCTGCGGCTTGATCCCCGCTCTCTCAAAATCAAAGCCACGATTGCGACAGGCACTCTGGATGTCCGCGGTTCCATTGCCGCGAGTTCAGACAGTGTCTGGCTCCTGACCGACGCGAAACAGACCGTCGTCCGGATTGACCCCGATCAGGATGCCGTTGTCGGCGAACTGCGCGTTCCGGCGGGCTGTGCCGGGCTGACCTATGCGGAGAATTCGCTGTGGCTTGCGTGCCCGGAACAAAATAAGGTCCTGCGGATCAACCCGGCCACCAATCTGGTCGACAAGCGCATTGATGTCGGCCCCGGGCCCGTGGCTATCGCGGCCGGCCAGAGCTCGATCTGGGTCCTGTGCGGCAAGGAAGGCAAGATTGACCGCATCGACCCCAAGACCGACAAGGTTTCGAAGACGATTGACCTGGGTGCGCCCGATTCAACGGGTGCGCTGGCTTTCGGCGAAGGCTATCTCTGGGTTACGATGACCGGCTTTCCGCTCACGCGCATTGACGTCACCGAAGAAAAGGTAGTCCAGCAGTTCTACGGCGAAGGCGGCGGGGGCATTCTAACCTCGGCCGGTGCCCTTTGGCTCTCGAATCTGAACAACGGGACCATTTCGCGAATCGACCCGAAACTGGTTCTTGCCACTCTCGCAGAATAGCTGCGGCACCAGGCCGCAATCCGGAGCCAACATCATGAACGTACAACGTCTTCTTCACGCCACTGCGTGTTTTGCCTTCGGAGCCTGCGCTCCGTTCCTGTTGCTCCGGGCACAGCAGCAGTCGGAAGGCCCGCCCGCTGTTCCCCAGGGGGCCGACGGTCAGCCCTCGGTTCAGAAGAAAAAGGGAGGAAAGCGTCCTCCTCCTCCAGGCGTAAGCACTCCGGGCGTAAAGCGGGAACTCGCGGCCCTCACTCCGGTGGCGGTATTTACGACCGGCGGCACGCCGGACTGGCAGGTTCTGACAGATGATGCCGTCTGGGTGTCTAACGGCCCCACCAACACCGTCCACCGGCTGGATGTAAAGACGAATCAGGTTGCTGCAAGCATTGAGGTCGGCAAACGACCCTGTTCGGGTCTGACTGCGGGCTTCGGCAGTGTCTGGGTTCCCAATTGCGGGGACAAGACGGTGTCCAGGATCGACATCAAGACCAACACGGTTGTCGCCACCATCCCGGCAACTCCCGCCGAAAGCGAGGGCGGTATCGCGGCGAGCGAGGATGCCGTCTGGCTCGTCACGGATGCGGCCGGCAAGCTCTCCAGAATTGATCCGAAAACCAACACCGTTGTCGCCCTCGTGGATGTTCCCGCAGGCTCGGCCGCAGTTGTTTATGGCGACGGCGCGGTCTGGGTGACCACTCCGAAGGCCAATATGCTGACCCGCGTGGACGCCAAGACGAACAAGGTCACAGATTCCATCGAAACCGGGCCCGGACCGCGCTTTGTAACCTTCGGCGGCGGTGCGGTCTGGACGCTGAACCAGGGTGACGGGACAGTTTCGCGCGTGGATGCCAAGACCCGCAAACTCGTTACGAACATCGAAGTGGGCATCCCGGGCGGGGGCGGGGAGATCGCATTCGGGCTCGGCCACGTTTGGGCCACGGTCTTCCAGATTCCGATTTCTGAAATTGATCCGTCGACCAACAAGGTGATCCGGCAGTGGACCGGTGACGGCGGGGACTCGATCCGTGCCGGGCACGGATCGGTCTGGCTCTCCAACCTCCGCGCACACAATGTCTGGAGGCTCGATCCTGCGCAGTTCTAGCTAGTCCGGCAGCCCGAACGCGATGACGTTGCCACCCGCAATGGCGGCGATATACTCCTTGCCGTCGAACGAGTACGCCATGGGGGAGGCTTTCCAGAGTGTGTTGGTCTCGAACCGCCAGAGGGGCTTGCCCGTCGAGGCGTCCGCAACCATCATCGCGCCGTTTTCTTCGCCAAAAAAGACCAGCCCCGTTCCAGTGGCCAGGGTGCCGCCCCAACTCTGCGACGGGCCTGGCTGCTCCAGTTCCCAAGCCAGCTTGCCGGTGGAGATATCCATCGCCTTCAGGTAGTGTTCGCGCACTTCGCCCGGCGCGCCGCGCTGAACTCCTCCCAGGTACGTCTGGCCCGCGACCCAGGTACTCTGATCCCGCTTGTTGTAGATGCTGCAGCTTTCAAAGGCGTGGAAGTAGAACAGGCCCGTGGCCGGATTAAACGACGGAGAGTAGAAATTAGTCGCGCCATCCTGTGACGGACAGACGAATGTGCCCTCCGGCGAGGGTTCCTGGCCGGGCGTCTTGACGGGTCGTCCGTCGGCTGTCATGCCGGCGGCCCACGTCAGCTTGCGGACGAACTGCTTTACGAGCAGCACCTTGCCGTCCGTGCGGTCCAGCACGTAGAAGAAGCCGTTGCGGTTTGCCTGAATCAGAAGCTTGCGCGGCTGTCCCTGAAACTGCGCGTTCACCAGCACCGGAGTTTCCGTCGCGTCCCAGTCCCACAGGTCGTGAGGGGTGAACTGGAAGTACCACTTCAGTTTGCCGGTTTTCGCGTCGAGAGCCACCACACAGTCGGAATACAAGTTGTCGCCGCGCCGGTCATCGCCGTTGTATTCCTTGGCGGGATTGCCAATGGGCCAGTAGACCGTGTCGAGTTCCGGGTCGTACGTGCCGCTGAGCCATGTGGGCGCACCGCCATGTTCGCGGTCTTTGCCCTGCCAGGTGTCCGCCCCGGGCTCGCCCGCTGCCGGAATCGTCCAGAAGCGCCATGCCTCCTTGCCGGTGTCCGCGTTGTACGCGGCTACGAAACCCCGTGTCCCGTGCTCCCCGCCTCCCACCCCGGTAAGCACGAGGTTGCCGACGGCGACCGGAGCGCCTGTGGCGAAGTAATTCTGATGAAAGTCCGCCGTTTCGGTGTCCCACTCCTGCTCGCCTGTGAAGCGGTTGAGTGCCACCAGATGGGCGTTGTCGGTTGCAATGAAGACCCGGTCTCCGAGACTGGCGACGCCGCGGTTGGAACCGGCCCCCACAGTGCCTGGCGTAACCGGCCGGGACCAGCGCCAGATTTGGCGTCCCGTCCCCGCATCGAGCGCGATGCACTGGTTTACGTTGGTGACATACATGATGCCGCCCACCACGACCGGGGTTCCCTGCAGCCGGTTCGCATTGGGAATATTGAATACCCATTTGGCGGTCAACTGCCGGACATTGGCCTTGGTGATCTGGTCCAGCGTGGTGTAGCGGTTGCCGCGCGGATCGCCGTTAAAGCCCGGCCAGTCGGTGCCTGACTTTGCCTCGCGGAATGTGTCGTGATCCTTCTCCCCGGGAATCCGCCTCAGCAGATGGACTTTGCCGTCGGCCGTCCGGACCTGCATGTCCTGAAAACCCAAGCCGAGTTGCACCCCTTCGAGGGTACTGCCGTCGGACATAGACAGTTTGACGCGCCGGCTCGGAATCGCCTGGCTTCGCGCCTGCAGGGAGCGAAGATGCCGCGTGAGCTGCGTCAGATCCTCATCATTGATCTGATTTCCGGGCATGCGGCCGGGAATCCCGGTCCGGACCAGCATGCCGAGTTGCTGATCGGTGCGCTGGGCGAGCCCGTTGAAGATGGACGGGCCCATCTCGCTGCCGTTGCCCTCCGCCCCATGGCAGCGCCCGCAACGGTTTTCGAAAGAACGCTGTCCGGCGGGAATATCCTGGGCGGCGAGCGGGGTCACAAGGGATAAGGCCGCCACGGCGGCGGTTGCGGGCAGAAAAGAGCGCATCGTGCTCTAAGGTATCACCTCCCGGGTCTGTCCGGCGGCCCGTGCGGACCGGGTGCCGTGTGTTTCAGGCGGCTGGAAAACCGGCTGCCGTGCGGACGCGGATGCCGCCCGGCGGCTCCGGG
>Ga0208872_1002472_pt1 | contig 10714 bp, 6 predicted proteins | sample CryBogCBH12Aug08_FD_185508 | JGI IMG/M metagenome (GOLD analysis project Ga0208872, IMG submission 185508) | Freshwater microbial communities from Crystal Bog, Wisconsin, USA - CBH12Aug08 (SPAdes) | ecosystem: Environmental > Aquatic > Freshwater > Lake | place: Crystal Bog, Wisconsin, USA... | reverse complement strand
GCGTTGAACGTACCGCCCATTGCATTGCTGGGTATGATCGGGTAAGGCCCTCCCGACACACTTGCAGTTGCAGCTGTGCCGGAACTGGTTTCGGTGACGTTGCCGACAATTTCACTGTTCAATAAACCCGTCGTGCTGAAAGCGCTTAATAATGTTCCACTCTGTCCGTAGACTTTCATGGCATTGGATGCTGTCACCGCCAGATTAGCCGGGTTCATGGTGAGCGCCCCGTTGACATAATTGATGGTGTAGTTGGATGCGCTAAAAGTTCCCCCGCTGGCGCTGCTCGGGATGATTGCATAAGGGCCGCCTGCGACGTTTGCGGTGGCAAACGTTCCTATACTAGTTTCGGCCACACTAGCTATCGTTTCGCCCATAACTAGACCGGTAGTGGTGAATGCGTTCAGTGTCGGCGTCTGACCGTAAACTTTCGAAGTGTTGGATGCCGTTACGATAAGAGAAGCCGGCATGATGTTGGCTGTTGTGGTTCCAGTACTGGCAAAGAGTGCAAACCGGGCTGCATCTAATCCGCTGATCGAGGTGCCGCTAAAAGAAGCTGTTTTGCCCGTTCCAACGTTTTGGGTATCGAATGTTGCAGTACCGGGAACGATTGTGATATTTCCACCGGCACTCGGTACTCCCTGAAATGAGACCACTGCCGCAGTTGTTCCGTTGTATGTTTTATTATTCACCCGCGCAAAAACCCATGCCTTCGCATCCACCATTCCAGTCACTTCGGTAATATAAGCGGCAATTTCTGCACTTGTACCGGCGTAACTAATTGGATTGAATCGTATCATTGTGTTGAGCGATGCAACCGCTGCACCGACAGTAACCGTTCCTCCGACGACGCCCGGTCCGGTGCCGCCCAGCCCTGAAGTTAGCTTGATTGATGAGCCTGCCGCACTTGCCGCGATGGCAGCGTTCACATTCACATTGTGCCCGGCGCTCAAGTTGATTACCGTTCCGGCTGCGGTGGCCAGTAAGGCTGCATTGCTGTTTACATCCCGTCCGGCGGTCATATTGATTTGAGAATTGGCGGCAACAGCGGTCACCGCACCCATGATCGTTACGTCTCTCAATGCGCTAATGCTGAGGGTTGTATTGGCTGCTGTTCCGGTCACGATACCACCGATCAGGGCATCGACTCCGGCGCTGAGTGTGATCGAAGAAACCGCAGCGACAGCCACAATCGGAGCCGAGCTCAATACGTCATTTCCCGCGTTGAGGATGAGTGTCGAACCGGCCGCGGTTAAAGTGATGGGAGCCGCCACATTCACATTGTTCCCCCCGGTGAGCACCAGTCCGGCACCGGCTGGAACTGTGGTAATAGGCGCATTGATAAGCACATCATGTCCCGCATTGAGCGTAAGCGTTTGTGAGGTCACCAATGAAACAGGATCGGAAACAGTAATGTCATTGGTCGCCGTAATCAAGCGGTTCGAGGCGGCCAAACTAGTGGCTACACTGGACGGTGTTTCGTCCCCACCAGTTATGGCGATGGTGTAATTGACCGGGTCAAGTTGCCACAATCCGATTTTTCCGTGAGGTGCCAAGGTATTGACTATCGTGTAGTTGGCAATCGAAACATGGCTGCCGGAGGTTTCGATCAATCCACCATCTCCGGAGAGAGCCCCTCCCGCTGCATTTAGAGATCCGCCAAGATTCACGTTGCCTGTTTGCATATCAGCCAGAAGCCTGATTGTTCCACTTTGATTGGAAAGGGTTTGCGCTTCAATGATCCCCGTGTTGTTGACGGTACTATGCAAGAGGGCTCCGGCTGCTTGGGTGGTGAGCAGCACTTGCCCACCGTCTGCTTGTATCAATCCACCATTCTGTATGAGCGCATTCACAGCGCCCTGATTGACCGTGACGTTGAGCAGGCTATCTCCTGCCACATCAAGGGTGATGGCTGTGCCAGCGGCCAAGGTCACCATTCCGAGCTTGGCGGAGATAGTGCCATTGTTCATGACATTGGCACCCAACATCGCTACATAACCGCCGTCTGTGTTGGTGCTGATGTTTCCCTGATTAACCACTTTGCCGGAGCTTGTGCCGGTAAAGTGGTAGACCCCTGCTATTAAGTTAACATCACTGATACTCAAGGTGGATGCCACCAACCCTCCCACATTAACCTGAGCATTTTCGCCGAACAGGATACCGTTTGGATTCACCAGAAATACTTTGCCGTTGGCTGTCAGTTGACCCAGAATGCTGGAAGGGTCGGAGCTGAGGACACGATTAAGACTGATCGAACTGCTGCCGGGTTGCAAGAAGTGAACGGCTTCATTTTGTCCAATATTGAAACTCTGCCAGTTGATAATCGCATTGGGCGTCGACTGATTGATAATCATGCCACCCGCGCTTCTGCTGATATTGGCGACGCCTGCCGCCACGCTACCGCCGCTTGGGAGCGCATGAACAGTGGATGTGAATGACACCAACAATGAAACCGTCAGTATTTTCAGAGGGAAGCGAACGCCGTGCTTTGCGTCATTGTTTGAGCGTTTGATGCGGTTCATCGTGTTGCTCCTTGCTCAGAAATATTTCACGGCTTGAATCCAGAAGCGGCCTGACGAATCCGGTGCCGAGGTGGCTACAGCATCGCCCACTTTGTGTGCGTAGTATCCCTTGACCCAAAAATTATTTGAGCCCGTCCAGTTGAATCCTGCCCCCGCACCGCTTAACGTTCTGCGATTCGTTCCCGAAGACCAGGGGTTTTTGTCAATTGAAACCGTTCCCGTATCGAGGAAGCCTATCAACTGTATTCGCCCGGAAATTTGTGTTCTGGATTCCAGATTCAACACATATCCATGGTCGGCATAACTTTCACCTTCCGGATAGGCACGCACGGCAGTGATACCACCCAACTCCATTTTTTCTGAGACATCCAGATTCTTTGAGGCGGACTGCCCGTTGATTCCGGCGTAGAAGGAGGTTGAGCCGGTGGCACTTTGCAGTCGAGAGATATTGAATACCAGCTTGTTGTAATCGCCATTGCTCTGCGCCGTTGCGGCATCAGTCGCGAGCACGGAGGGTGTCTTTATATCCATTTTTCCTGCCAGCCAGCTGAGTGAATAACTGCTTAGGCCGCCGCCAGCAAAAGTGTCACGCAGATCACCCTCAATTGCAGCCGTTAATACATGCGTACTTTTGTCCGTAATACTTGAGAATAAACCGACTCGATCTTCAAAAAATTTGGCATCTAAAGCTATTCTGGCATTGAGATTGTTTTGCCGAGAACGGATGAGCGGATAGCTCGAAAAAAGGCTCGCGATATGGGCTGTGCCGTTGGCTTGAAGGTTTGCAAATTCTTGTCCTACCGAATATTGCAAATTACTATAAGCCAGCCCGATTTTTACTTGTGCCAGTTGAAACTGGTATGCAGCGCGTGCATAGCTGAGTCCCGGGCCGGAAGTTAGCAGGCGGAGTGTGGCGATGTCCCCATAACCACATGGCTCGTTGAGGTTAACCGTCACTCCCAGGCGGTCTGTCCCGGTATATAAATTCCCGGCGTTGTCGGCATCCATGCTTCCGCTGAAACGCTGCGCAGGCGTGAGATCAACAATCAGATCAGACACACCAATTGAGGCCCCCGGAGTCAACGTGGATTGAACCCTTAGTCCGGGAAGATCAGAGAGTAACAGCAGGCTGTTTTCAAGAGGTGCTGAGGCAATCAAGTCGCCCTTGTTCAGATTGCCAAGGAGTCTTTGAGCCAAAGAATTCGATAGTTTAGTTTTATTATGCAGAATGATGCCGCCATACTTTCCCTCAATAACCGAGAGGGTGACCGTGCCATTAAGGATGTCCTGCGCGGGGATATAGGCTTGGGCAACAAAGTAACCATTATGGTGATAATAGTCCGCGATTCTGTTAGCCATGTTGCGCAGGTCGGCAAGTGTTAGTTTTCTTCCCGGTTTGAATCCGGTAATTGCCAGCAGATTGGCTTCGGAGTACACCTGCGCACCTGTAATTTTTAAATTGTTGACAGTCATCTTGGCCGTGTCCTTGTCCGCTATCACAGGGGTATTGTGCCCCTCGACTTCAATGGGGGCGGGCAGTTTTTGATCCGGTGGCGGGGCGGGAATCTGTTGCATCTGATTCCCGCCAACGGGCAGTTGCGCGGCAAAGGTAGCGTGACTGAATGCCAGTAATATGCATGAAAAGAATTTGTTTTTTAGCATGGTCACGCAGCACTTGACTTCAAGTAGAGAGGTTCGGACGGATATAATGGGGAAGGTTGGCTGGCAGTGTCTGTGCGTTAGTACACAAAGCAGAATTTTTCGTTGTGCCAACCTGAACGGCATAAGGGTGCCTCTAATAAGTGTTAAGCCAATTCCGCTTATCCCGCTCTCTGGTAGAATGTCGCCCCATGACTAATCCACAACTTTCCATCGTCATCCCTGTTTATAACGAAGAACAGGGTTTGCAGACGTTATTTGACCGGTTGTATCCTGCACTGGAAACGCTCGGCATCTCCTATGAGGTTCTATTCGTTAACGACGGCAGCCGCGACCGATCCGCCGCCATACTTCGTGAACAGTTTCAGGCTCGCCCTGATGTCACTCGGGTGATTTTATTCAGCGGTAATTTTGGTCAGCACATGGCCATCATGGCGGCCTTCGAACAATGCAGGGGGGAACGCATTGTGACGTTGGACGCGGATTTGCAGAACCCGCCCGAGGATATCGGTCTGTTACTTGCGAAGATGGATGAGGGGCATGATTATGTCGGCTCGATTCGTCGCCAACGCAATGACAGCATGTGGCGACACGTCGCTTCGCGGGCGATGAATGGCCTGCGTGAACGCATTACCCGAATCAAGATGACCGATCAGGGCTGCATGTTTCGCGCCTATGACCGTCGCATCATCGATGCGATTAATTCCTGTCGTGAAGTCAGCACGTTTATCCCTGCGCTGGCCTATACCTTTGCCCACAATCCCGCCGAGGTGATCGTGGGACATGATGAGCGTCTTGCCGGCGAATCTAAATACTCGCTGTATAGCCTGATTCGCCTTAATTTCGATTTGATGACCAGCTTTTCTCTGGTGCCATTGCAACTGTTTTCCATGCTCGGTATTGCCATTGCGGTATTGTCCAGTTTCTTCGTGGTGTTTCTGGTATTGCGCCGCCTGATTCTGGGGCCGGAAGCGGAAGGTCTGTTCACGCTGTTTGCCATTGCTTTTTTCCTGATTGGAATTACCCTATTCGGCATTGGTTTGTTGGGCGAATATGTGGGCCGTATTTATCAGCAGGTTCGTCATCGTCCGCGTTATCTGGTTGAGGCGATACTGGAAAAGCGCAATGAGTAAAGCGGTTGTTTTTGCTTACCATAATGTGGGCTGCCGCTGTCTAAGCGTTCTACTTGCGCACGGAGTGGAGGTGGCGTTGGTGGTCACGCATCGCGATAATCCGAAGGAAACAATCTGGTTTGCGAGTGTGGCCGAACTGGCGACCTTGCATGGTATTCCAGTGATTACACCGGATAACCCTAACACCTCCGAAGTGGTAGAACACATTCGCGCTCTGCAGCCGGATTTCTATTTCTCGTTTTACTATCGGGAAATGCTCAAACGCGAATTGTTGGAAATACCCAAACTCGGTGCACTGAACATGCATGGCTCGCTCTTGCCCAAATACCGCGGCCGGGTGCCTGTGAATTGGGCAATAATCAAGGGGGAAACCGAAACAGGCAGCACCCTGCATTACATGACAGAAAAGCCGGATAACGGCGATATCGTGGCACAGCAGGCCGTGCCCATTCTGCCCAACGATACTGCCTTGGAAGTGTTTCAAAAGGTGACGGTGGCAGCCGAAATGGCACTCAACCAATGTTTGCCGGATTTGCTGGCGGGAACGGCACAGGCGATCAAACAGGACCTGAGCAAAGGGGCGTATTTCGGCGGACGCAAGGCAGAAGACGGTGTCATTGACTGGTCGCATGATGCACGCAGTATCCATAATCTGGTGCGTGCGGTGGCTCCTCCTTATCCGGGCGCGACTACCCGGTTATTGGGGAAACCGATGCGAATTTTGCAGACGCTGGTCACCGGTTGGACAGTCTCCGGTGAGAAAACAGCTTTCTATGTAAAAGAAAATAAAGCTTACGCGATTTGCGCTAGCGGTGTGTTGCGTGTGGTTCGGTTCGAACTGGATGGAATCGAATTGAGTGCAGACGAATTTGCCACGCGTTATGGCCCGGAAAAATTTGAATTCAATTGTTAAGGAAAATAAAATGAAAAAAGTGCTGATCCTCGGGGTGAATGGTTTTATCGGCCACCATCTGTCCAACCGTATCCTCGCCACCACCGATTGGGAAGTGTATGGCATGGACATGAACACTGAGCGCATCACCGACTTGCTCGATCAGCCACGCTTTCATTTTTTTGAAGGTGACATCACCATCAACAAAGAATGGATGGAGTATCACATTCGTAAATGTGACGTGATCCTGCCACTGGTGGCCATTGCCACACCGTCCACTTACGTCAAGGAACCGCTGCGTGTTTTTGAACTGGATTTCGAAGCCAATTTACCCATCGTGCGGGCAGCGATGAAGTACAAGAAACACCTGGTGTTTCCTTCGACTTCAGAAGTATATGGCATGTGCCACGACGAGGAATTTGACCCGGATAATTCCGAGTTGATCTGCGGCCCGATCAACAAACCGCGCTGGATCTACTCCTGTTCAAAACAATTGATGGATCGGGTAATCTGGGGCTATGGCATGGAAGGGTTAAACTTTACTTTGTTCCGTCCTTTCAACTGGATCGGTTCCGGGCTGGATTCCATTCATACACCGAAAGAAGGCAGTTCGCGCGTCGTAACCCAATTTCTTGGCCATATCTTGCGTGGCGAGAATATCAGCCTGGTGGATGGCGGTCACCAGAAGCGTGCTTTTACTTATATCGACGACGGCATTGATGCGCTGATAAAGATCATTACCAACAAAGAAGGGGTTGCCTCCGGCAAGATTTATAACATCGGCAATCCGACCAATAATTATGCGATTCGTGATCTGGCGGAGATGATGCTCAAACTGGCGAACGAATATCCGGAGTACCGTGATTCCGCGCAAAAGGTAAAGATCGTTGAAACCACTTCCGACGCATACTACGGCAAGGGTTATCAGGATGTGCAGAACCGGGTACCCAAGATTACCAATACATGCGAAGAGTTGGATTGGAAGCCAACCATCAATATGGCCGATACCTTGCGCAAGATATTTGACGCCTATCGCGGGCAGATTGGTGAAGCGCGCGGGTTGGTGGATTAACTTGAGAAAATGAAGCTCGCCCTAAAAATAGACGTCGACACCTACCGGGGAACTCGCGAAGGGGTTCCCCGCCTGGTTGAAACACTCCAGCGTCATGATGCACAAGCCACTTTTTTCTTCTCTCTCGGTTCCGACCATACCGGGCGTGCCATCAAGCGCGTGTTCCGTCCGGGCTTCATCGGCAAGGTGTCGCGGACTTCGGTGGTGGAGCACTATGGCATCAAGACTCTGCTGTATGGAACGTTGCTTCCGGGGCCGGATATTGGTAAGGATTGTGCTGATATTATGCGCTCGGTGCGGGATCAGCGGTTTGAAGTGGGGATTCATTGTTACGATCATATCCGTTGGCAGGATCATGTCGCAAATCAAAATGCCGAATGGACTCGAGCAGAAATGCAGTTGGCTGTGGAGAGGTTTACCCAGATTTTTGGTGAAGCGCCCAAGGCGCATGCCGCAGCCGGCTGGCAGATGAATCGCCATGCATTGCGTCTGACTCAGCGCCTCGGCTTTGATTACAGTTCAGATACGCGTGGTACGCATCCTTTTATTCCAATGGTGAATGCTGAAATCGTGGCTTGTCCACAGTTACCGACAACTTTACCCACGCTCGATGAAATCATGAATCGCGACGGCGTTTCACTGGAAAACGTTGCCGGGTATTTGTTGAGTCTTACTTCCAATCCGCCTCCCACGGGACATGTGTTCACGCTTCACGCAGAACTTGAAGGCGGTAAGTGGATGCCGGTGTTTGAGCAATTGCTCACCGGTTGGAAAGCACAGGGCTATGACTTGGTATCGATGCGTCAATATCTCGAATCCATTGAAACGATCCTTCCCCGCTGTGAAATGCTGAGGCGGGAAGTGGATGGGCGAGTTGGCAAGCTTGCCGTGCAAGGGTAGTATTATTCCATTGAGTCACAAATAGGGGGTCACTATTAATTCAAATTTCGTTGTCATACTGTGTTGCTCATAAAAAATTACTCCTAACATATGAAACATATGCGTCGTTATAATTTTTTACTCGCGCCTTGTCTGACTTAGAAATTTTAATTAATAGAGACCCCCCAATAGATTCTAATCCAAGAAAAAGTGATGGCAGGGGACACGATGCAACCAAATCAAATCAAGGGACTGGAAGGCTGGGTAGCATTTTTAAGCAAGGCAGAAATTCCAGTTCTGAAACAGACCGCGAGAGAATTGGCTGTATTGCACGAAGATGTTGAAAAGATCAGCGCCCGAAGCGTTGCGGGTATTATCTCGCACGATCCCATGATGACCGTTAAAGTTTTGCGTTACCTCCAACACATTAAACATAGTAAGCAAGTGCAAGAAGTGGTGCAAGTTGAACAGGCCCTGCTGATGATGGGAGTGGAATCGTTTTTCAAAAAACTACCTGCCAAGCCCCTGGTTGATGAGGCTTTGCGCGGGCACATGGAGGCCTTGGTGAGTTTTTTGCGGGTGGTGCGTCGTGCACAGCGTGCCGCTTCTTATGCTTTTGATTGGGCCGTCCGGATGAGGGATTTTCATTTCGAGGAAGTACGCATTGCGGCTTTGCTGCACGATCTGGCGGAAATGCTCATGTGGTGTTTTGCTCCCGGCGAAATGCTGATTATACGTGCCATGCAGCAACAGGATAAAACCTTGCGAAGTCAGGATGCGCAGGAACAGATTCTTGGAGTGACTCTGGTTGCCTTGCAATTGGCGCTGGCGCGTGAATGGTCACTTCCAAAATTGTTGTTTACCCTGATGGATGACGAGTGTGCGGCACAAGCTCGTGTTCGAAATGTGATTCTGGCTGTCAATCTGGCACGCCATTCTGCCAATGGATGGGACAATGCGGCTTTACCCGATGACTATAAAGGCATCGGGGAACTTCTGGGTATGTCGCCTGAAGATGTGATGATCGAAATTGGAGTCGAAGAAGGCGTATTGTGCGCCATCGATAAACCGCATCCCTGATTTGATTCAGCTCGGCTGAGTTTTCTGCTCTGGCAAACGTAACCATGCCGCATAAAGCGCAGGAATGAACAAAATTGTCAGCAGCGTGGCAACCAACAATCCTCCCATGATGGCATAGGCCATCGGCCCCCACAATACGCTGCGTGTCAGCGGAATCATTGCCAGTATGGCCGCAGCCGAAGTCAGCATGATGGGGCGGAAGCGGCGTACCGTTGATTCGCGTATCGCGTCCCAATCAGAGAGTCCCGCTTCCCGATCCTGACGGATCTGGTCTATCAGAATGACCGTGTTGCGCATGATCATACCCCCCAAGGCAATGGTGCCAAGCATCGCGACGAAACCGAACGGTTTGTGAAACACGAGTAATGCCATGGCAACTCCGATGATGCCCAGCGGTGCGGTCAGCAACACCATAAAGGTGCGTGACAGCGATTTCATCTGGATCATCAGGAAGCCGAGGATGACCGCCATCATCAGGGGCATACCCACATTGATAGATTCCTGAGCGCCGGAGTTTTCCCCCAACTCACCTCCGGCATCAATCTGGTAGCCATTCGGCAGCTTGGCTCGTAATTCGTTCAGCTTAGTGTCCATTGCCATGGCGATATCGGTGGCTTGTACCCCTTCAATTACATCGGCGCGTATCCCTAAAGAGATATTCCTGTCTTTGCGCCATAGGATGGGATCTTCCAGCGCATAGGTAATTTGTGCAACCTGGCTCAAGGGGACGCTGCCGCCTTTTGAGGTTGGGACTTCCAGCGCTCCGACTTGCGACAGTTGCTTACGCTCGTCTGCTGGGGAGCGCAGCACAATATCGATCAATTGATCATTTTCGCGGAACTGGCCGATGTTCAACCCGTCTGATGAGGTGCGTACCGTGCGTGCGATATCGGCCGAAGTAACGCCCTCGGCTCTTGCCCTGTCCTGATCAACTTCCACTCGCAACATTGGTGTTTGCACGCCCCAATCCGGATGAACATCCCGCAGACGGGAGTCGCTGCGCATGGTGTTTGCAACTTCATCTCCCCAGCGTTTGACGGTTGCCAAATCGGTTCCAAGAACACGAAATTCTACCGGGTAAGTCACAGGAGGACCGAGCGGTACCACATTGGCACGGGCACGAATCCCCGGGAATTCCGTGGCGAAAATGATCCGCATTTTTTTGACCATACGGTCACGCGCATCCAAATCGTTGGCCAGCACCACCACCTGGGCAAAGTTGGGCCTAAACAATTTCTGGTCGAGCGACAGAAAAAAGCGCGGTGAACCGTAGCCGACATAAGTCACATAACTCGAAATGTCTTTTTCTTTTGATAGGATGTCTTCAACACGAGACACTTCACGTTCGGTGGCTCGAATGCTGGAGCCTTCCGGCAACCAGACATCAAGCAACACTTCAACGCGATTGGAGGAGGGGAAAAATTGCTTCTCGGTGAAATTCATGCCGACTGCGCCGAAGATGAAAGCGAGGAGGGTG
>Ga0208872_1002470_pt1 | contig 10717 bp, 4 predicted proteins | sample CryBogCBH12Aug08_FD_185508 | JGI IMG/M metagenome (GOLD analysis project Ga0208872, IMG submission 185508) | Freshwater microbial communities from Crystal Bog, Wisconsin, USA - CBH12Aug08 (SPAdes) | ecosystem: Environmental > Aquatic > Freshwater > Lake | place: Crystal Bog, Wisconsin, USA... | reverse complement strand
CAGGCAGCAGGCGGTGGCGGCCCTGGTGATGCCCTGGCCCGCCGCCGAGGCCGCCGAGGTGCTGCAAGGAAAGTACATGCCCGCGCTCTCGGTGAGCGCCTGGGACGGGGTCAGCAGCGCCATGGTGGTGGGGTCGTGGTCGATCCGGGGCAGGTACAGCACGTTTTTGGACTGCAGGATGGCCGTGTTGGGCTGGCTCACGTCGGGGCTGAGCATAGAGGGGCCGCCCATGTAGATCATCTCGACCTGCCAGCAGCCGCCCGTCGGGGTGGCCCCCGTCACCACGCAGGTGCGGTTGTAGGAGACGCCCGTGATGTTCATGCCCCACCCGCTGATCTGGTTGGGCGCGGAGAAGCCCAGGGCGGTATGGGGCCTCGTCAGGGGGGCCTGAAACACCTGGACCCCCGTGGAGGCGCTGAACACGGCCTTGGACAGCGCGAGGGACAGGACCTGGGGCGAGAGCCCGCCCGCCGCCGCCTTGGCCATACTCTGCGTCGCAAAGAGGGTCACCAGCTCCAGGCGGGTGGTGGCCTGGATGGAGGGGTCCACGGAGACCGAGGTGAAGGCGAGCGCCAGCTGCGTCGTGTTCATGGTGTAGCCCTGCACCAGGCCCAGCATGCTCGGCGGCAGAAACGTGGTCAGCGCCTGGGCGTAGGTGTTTTTCAGGAGCGTGAGCACGAGCGGGACGGGGCCCGTCGCCGTGGAGGGCGAGAGCAGGGCGGCCTGGAACATGGCGCTCGGGTAGGCCGAGATGTCCACGAGGGTGTACACGGCGTAGGCGCTGTCAACGCAGGTGATGCCGTCGCCAAAGTAGGTGGAGAGGCACGTGCAGGTGTAGGACCCGACCGTGTCCGTGCACAGTGCGAGGGGCCCGCAGGTCGCGGTGCCTGCGCTGCACTCGTCAATGTTGTGGAGCACGCACTGGGCGTCGATGGTGTAGCCCGAGGGCGGCGTCACGCTGCCGGTGCAATCCTGGGTGCAGTACTGCTGGCCCGTGGGCGCGTACGTGTACGCGGGGCAGGGCTCCAGGCAGGCGGTGAGGGGCTGGGGGCAGGTGTATCCCAGGCGGAAATGACAGGTGGTCGGATCGCACCCCCCGCCGGGGGCACCGCCGTCGTCGCACTGCTCGCCCGGATCCAGGAAGGAGTTGCCGCAGAGCTGGGCAGGCAGGAGGGGGCCGCAGTTTGCATTCACGCACGCCAGGTGGCATGTGGCGGAGCCCCCCCCGGCGGCCGTGGTCAGCGCCACCTGATCCTGCACAAAGGCCTGGATCGTGTGCGAGAGGCTGTCCTGGACCACGATCTGCGTGAAGCCCACGTTGTTGCCCACCCCCGCGCTGGCGCTGCCGTAGGGCATGGCGTTGACGATGCTCATCGAGGGCGCGCCTGCGGCCAGGGCGATGTGGGAGAGGACCTTGACGCTTGTGTCGCTGGGGGTGGGGTACTGGATCACATTGATGTGGCCGCTGTCCGCGACGTAGACCATGGGCAGGGCGTTGGACGCGCTCAGGGCCACGGTGACGGAGGTGGGCGCGACCATCTCGGGGACGATCTTGTCCAGGGGGGAGAACCACGTGGAGACGACGCGCGTGTCCGTGTCCACCATGCGGATCAGCCCGTTGCCCGAGTCGGCCACCAGCAGCATCTTGCTGGAGTTCATGCTCTTTTCGATGAAGGCCAGGCCCATGGGGGCGCGGAACGACGCCCCCGGGAATGGGCCATCCGTGCTGCCGGGGTTGCCCATCAGGTCGCCGGAGAGCAGGTTGCTCTGCCAATTGTCGAGGTCGAAGACCATGATGCGGTTTCGCACCACGTCGCTGGCGTACGCCTTCCTGGAGCCCTGGCCATCCCTCCGGAGGGCGATGCCCCCGACTTGGGCCACGTCGCCGACGGCGCCCAGGAGCGTGACCTGCTTGGTTTATCAGGCAAAGCTCACAGGCTCCAAAAAGAAAAAGGAGGGGGACCTGTCGGGAGAAGACATTGATCATGCGCACGGCATTGCCGTCCCCCACCACCACCACGGTGGCCTCTGGGGCGTCGTAGTCAACACCGATGGCGGTGATGGCGGTGAAGATGGCGTTGCCCAGCATATCCAGCCTGGTCTCCTGCTTCTCGTAAGAAGAGTGAGCGTGCCGAAGCATACTACAGGCAAAACAAAAAAAGGACCTGCAGCAGGACGCGGTACACGGCCGTGGCCGTGCTGAAGAAGAGGGTGCCTGTGCTGAGCGAGGTGACGGAGGCCGTGACCTGGAGCCCATGCATGGCTCCGCTGCCTCCAGGGGCCACGCTACATGCATCAAAAATGAAGGGCTGGAGAATGCTGGGCATGGAGCAATCGCTCGGGCTGATGGCCCCGCCCTTGGCCGACATGGTGCCTCCTGGGCAGACGCGCACGGCCGTCGGGTCCGAGGAGGAGACCTGCATGGAGGGGCAGTAATAGCCCAGGGGGCACGGCAGGCACGCCCCCGACACCATGTACGTCCCCGGCAGGCACACCAAGGGCGCGCCAAAGGCGGGGAGGTTGATGCACTGGGCCGGGTCGCTGGCCCCCCACACGGGCGTGAAGAGGGCCGCGCTGCTGGCGTTGCCGGTAATATAGGTGTACGTCCCTGACGGGCACGGCAGGCACCCCGAGGCCCCCGGCTTGTCCTGGTAGAAGCCCGGCCGGCATGTGGAGCAGGTCTGCGTGAGGGTGTTGGAGTATGTCCCGGGGAGACAGCTGCTGCAATCGGTGCTGTTGGCGTTGGAGGAGGTGCCGGCAGCGCACGCCAGGCAGACCCCTCCATAGTTGGGGCCGCTGGCAGGCCCGTGGTCCTGATAGTAGGACCCGGGGGGGCACAGGCTGCAGGTGGTGAGCCCCACGGAGCCTGCGATGAAAAAGCGGGGGCAGTATTGGCACGCGGAGCCCAGGCTCGCGCCGCCCAGAGCGGGGTTAAAGGTGTTGATGGGGCATGGGATGTGGTCGTTGGTCGGGTCGCCCGTGCAATAGTAGCCCGAGGGACAGCTGATGGCGAGCCCCGTGGTGGACGGACAGTAAAAGCCGGCGCTCGGCACGCAGCTCTGTTGGGCAGATACGTCATCAGACAGCAGCAACAGCAGCAGCGTAATAAGGAGAGAGGACTGCATGGCCCCCATGAAACCGCAGCACACTTAAATAAAGGTGGGAGGTCTTAAGGACGGCTTACCTTTTGACAATTCACAAATCCAGTGAAGGCGTTGGTGTTGGAGTGCTCGGGGCACCGCTGGCACTGCGAGCTCCCCGAGGCGTTGGCAAAGTAGCCGTCGGTGCATGCCTTACAGGTGGTCACTCCGTAGTCGGCGTTGTAGGTGCCCACATCGCAGCTCTGGCAATGGCCGTTGGTGTAAAAGGCCCCAAACATGCCCGGGGGGCACGTGGTATTGCAGATGGTATCGCCCACGGTCGCGGAGCACTCCCGCACGATAAAGGTGTTGGGCGCGCAGATGGTGCAGCTCATCCCGCCGTTGCCAGGGCACGTCACGCCCGCGGGGCACGGGAGCGTGCAGCTCGTGGCGCCTGGGGCAGACCAGGTGTTGACAGGGCAGAAGTCCTGCGAGAAGGGGGTGGGGCATTGGTAGCCAGCCCTGCAGGGCGTGCAGTTGGTGGCGGCGCCCCCCAGACTGTAGGTGCCAGGAGGGGAGCAGGGCTTGGCGTACCCCACCCCAGGGCAGTAGAAGCCAGCAGGGCACGGGAGGGTGCACTCGGACGCGCCCGCCAGCGACAGATTCCCTGCGGGGCAGAGGATCTGGAGCCCGCCCACGCAATAGTAGCCCGCGGTGCACGGGGCGCACGTGGAGCCCATCTTCCCAAAGGTGCCGGGAGGGCAGATGGTGCAGCCCTGGACGCTGGGTGCGGGGCATGTGTGGCTTGTGTTGGTGAGCCGGGCGCAGTTCCAGGGGCTGGGGATCAGAACCCTCAGCCGCGAATATCCCCAGTTTTGCAGGGCCGTGAGATTGCTGTGATAGCCCAGGCGGCATGTCATGGCCGTCGCCGCGACAGGCAGCAGAAGATGGAGGAGGACACCACCACGCATGATAATGATGTCAGGTCAGAAACAAAAAACTTGACCCGAAATTATGTGCTCTTTGAAGGATTCATAGTATATATAAATACACTTGAAATCCAATACAGAGAGATGTCGGAACCACCAACCATGAAAATGGAAGACATTCTCAGGACAAAGACCACTCGTATGACCTCATCTGAATGGGCCAATACATATAAGGTGACGGCAGGCCACATATTGTACCACAAATTTCGGGAGGTCTACGCAAGGTTTTACAAGGAGGGTGTGTTCCAAGGCGATGGGCCTGCCTCTAGCAAAAAGGACGGGGATCTCGAGGCGAAATATCCCCTACAAGATGAGCGTCAATGGGTGACGGAGATGAGGATCAGGAGATCCGATGAAAATTTAAGGGAGGTGCCCATGTTTGACAGGATAGAAAACTTTTACCAAAGTTTGGATACGGATTGGAAAATAAGCGAAAGGGCAAGAATCGAGGATGAGAGAAAACAAGCGGCTGAGGCCAGTGGTGGGGGGAAAAGGGGCAAGAGTAAACGTGTTGTGGGAGATGGCGAGGAGAAGGATCCCAGGATCCCAGGGATTACAAAGCTGAAGGCGAAGGAGTTGTTGCTGCACCGATTGGTGATGCACCTGTCCACGAATCCTATCAGCAGTTTTGCTGAAGGCATCGAAGAAGCCGAGGCCTCAGATCCAAGCGATCACATCGTCAAGGTAAACTTTTACACGGGGTACATGGAATATCACGTGCTGGTCGTCACGGAGGACGTTACGGTCAGTGAACATATGGATGCCCCTAGTCAGAAGCTGCTCAGGGGCGAGCCTATTGCAGTGGCCTTTCTCTTCCATCTCTATCCTGTGGAAGGAGTTGCAAAGCCTCCAGAAGAGAGGGCCAGAGAGTTTTTTTATCTTGCCCATTTTGCGTCTGCCCTGAAATTGAAGCGGACCAAGGCACGACCTGGGAGCTTCTTTCTCAAGGATATAATGGACAATAAGGTGAGGGACAAACTCCTGTTACTGGAGCTGGATGAAACAGATGAAATGGAGGGGCTGCGAGAAGTGTATACAAGATTGGGATTTCACAACACGCCCGAGATGAGAGACTCCCAAGATGACGTATGGAGGCCCTGGAAGCACTTTCTCGAGAAGGCATCCAAACACGCGTGGAGCGCCACAGTTTCGGAGTACAAGATCGAGAACACGCTGCACAAGGATATGCTCCGTCCGGACAAAAACCTATGGATGGCCTACTTGCAGGATTGGCCGCTGGTGGACCAGCCACCGCCGCCCCCGCCTGCGCCAGCGCTTGGAGAAGGAGGAGGAGTCCAGGATCTGGCCAAACTCGCCTTTGAGGACCTGTCATGCCTTCCTAAGCTGGCAGCCCAGCCCTTGACGGACCAAACACGGCGGCTCCATGGGTCTGATCTGCTGATGATGAGCATGAACAGGTGGTTTAAGCTATTCTATCCAGTAACACTCTCAAAGAAGCGAAGAGATAGGGGAGAAAAAAACGAGTTGTGGATGAAGTACACTTATATAGTGATCAGGTATTTCAAAGATATTTTGCATCTAGACATTACCAAGGTGGCGAAAAAGGGCCGAAGGTCTGCTGGAGAGGAGGAGGCTCCCACACACCTTCTTCTGGATGAAACGTTTTTACGAGAATGGGCTATGAACAGAAACTTTGCAAACGTCTACGAAGGCAGACTGTCCGAGGGGAGCCGTTATGATACCCACTCCAAGATGTATGTGCTAGTTTCTCCCATCCAAGGCACACTTGTTTCCCAAAAAGGAGATGAGGTAGCTAAGCTGGTGGCTGGGGAAATATGTGGATTTTGTTTTTTCAATCACATGGTCTCCACTGAAAATAGCTACGCCCTCGACCATCCAGTAGCAGCCAATAAGCGAGGTTTGCAGGGAGATCCCGACTTCATAGTCATCCAAAACATGGGCTCAAAGGTTCTGGACACTGAGTCCACTGAGCCAGGGGAACTCTTTTTCGAGGAAATGATTTACCATCTCATGGAATACTCCAGGCAATGGCAATCCATCATACTCTTGCGAACCAATGCAGAGTTTAAAAGGCTCTATGGGGATATTATGACTCAGAATGGCTTCTTTTATGGAGGCAAAAAACAGAGAACAAAAACAATGGTTTCAAACATTGGAGGCAAGATCGAGACGTTTATGACGGATGCTGTGAGTAATGACAGGAAAATACAGTACATTTCGCCCCTTGGAAAGCGAGAGACGCCTTGGGACCATACCAATCACCCGCTGGACAATAATACCTGGCTCATTTACTGGGGGTTCCCAAGAATAGAGGACATGCATGCCCCGCCCCAATTCTATGAATGGTTTCCCAGTGAGTCATGGATAAAGACGAGGCAAAGGATCACGGCGTACTCCGAATCGGCACGTCAGGTGGAGGAGGCTAGACCCGTAGCGATCCTTCGCCTGCCTGAAGAAGCGCTAACGCTCAGCAAAAATTATAAAGAGTGGGTCGAGTTTTGTCAAGGGCGAGGTAACATGAAGAAGCATCAGAGGAGCCTAATGAAGAACATAGAGACAGCATACTCTCAGATCAGGGAGGTCACCGTTGCACCCAGGACAACAGAGAATTGGGATAGCTTTATGAGCCCTGATCAATACATTCTGCGAGTGGTCATGGATAACTCCCCCTACACCATCAAGGACGTGATGCGCATCCTCTATTTCTCGAAAGAGGAGGACGCAGTGCAATATCCTGGCTGTTCCCCTGGAATGCCCATAGGATTCATTCTCACCAGGGAATTTATGAGCGAGGACATGGAACCCTTCATTTACGTGCTGGAAGTCTATACCCTGTCTCCTTTGTTGAGCTACTTTCCCATCATTTTCAAGAAGCTGCAGGAGCAGCTTTACAACGATGTAAGATTGCAGAGGCGGCTTTTTGGAAATGGAAACCCGGAGGGGCGCAGACGGAACGTGGCCATGATTCTGGAGTTCCCCAGGGTTCACAATGCAGGTTTTGTCAATGCCATCAAGGAGTCAGAGTTCATCTCTGCCGACAAGTTTAAGGAAAAGAATGCACAAGGGGATCCCCATATTCAAAAATATTGGAATTTCTTCAAGCTGATGTCCCTCACGCCGTACACGTGGTGTCAGCAGGTACCCTTTCCAAAGGAAAAGTATACAAGTCTGATCAAGACCATTCCAGACACAACAAGTAACGAGATCATGGTACAGATGAAGGAGGGGGTCTTTTCAGAGTCATGGATGTTCTGGATACCCAATGACTGGGATAACGAGGAAACCAAAAAATACTTTACCTTATTCCAGGGAGCTGTTAAAATTCACAACGAGATTCAAAGTACTTATGACTTAAGCATTTCTTCTTCTAAGTACAAGCAGAAGCTAATTGATAAGTATTCAGCTGAACCTCCTTCCCAAACAAATCCCACGGATGCTGCATATCAGCGAGCGTTGGCCGAGGAGGAGAGTAGAGTAGCTTCTATAGCAGAACGTCAGAGAGCGATAGAGGCTGCCAGGGAGGCTCTTGGTATTGCAAGGAAAGAAAGAAGGAAGGAGCTATACCATGCCCGAAGGCAAGAAATGGGTAAGAATGTGGGTCGTGGGAAGGGTCAATCTGAAAACCCTATTCTGGTTGACGGTGATGGTGATGATGATGGTATGGGGGGAGGCCCTGGGCCAGTGGCTTCCGGAGGAGGAGGTTGGGGACCTGCGGATAGAGGAGGAGCCAGTCAACCGTCTGGGCGTCGACGAAAGGGAGGTTCCAATCGAGATGAGGATGATGATGTTGGGGGAGGATCTGCTGATAGAGGGGGGCCCAGTCAAAGGGAGGGACGTCGAGGAAGAGCAGCAGGGCCTGCAGCAGGAGGCTCCAAACGAAATGATGAGGATGAGGATGAGGATGATGATGTTGGGGGAGGACCTGCAGATGGAGGGGGGCCTGCAACAGGAGGCTCCAAACGAGATGCTGCTGCTGCTGCTGCTGCTGCTGCTGATGATGATGATGATGATGATGATGATGATGATGATGATGTTGGGGAAGGACCTGCAGATGGAGGGGGGCCTGCAGCAGGAGGCTCCAAACAAGATGCTGCTGCTGCTGCTGCTGCTGATGATGATGATGAGGATGAGGATGAGGATGAGGATGAGGATGAGGATGATGATGCTGGGGGGGTACCTGCAGATGCAGCAGGAAGCAGTCGAACGAAGATGCGTAGGGGACAGGTAGTAGACTCAGGAAGGCCACAATCTCAAGCAAAACCGTCTGCTGCAGCGAGGGGCTCCAATCAAGGAGATCCTCAGCAGAAAAAAAGGAAAGCTCCTCGAGGTGATGGTGGGATGGGGGGGTCTGATGGAATAACTGAAAGTGATTCTGAGGAGGATGAAGCCCGAGGGCCTGTGAAAAAACGTTCAGCCTCTGAGTCCAATATCAAAGGAAACAAGGGCTCTGGACAAAATAAGCAAGGTGCTGTAGGAGGAGGAGGAGGATCCTCAAGAGGGAAAAGGCCATCTGCTCCTTCAGAGTCGGAGAGTCAGGCGACAAAACGTTTATCATCAGGAAAAAATCCTAGCAGCAACAAGCCTAGACAAGACAATGATGGAGGAGAAGAAGGCAGTTTAGAGAATGATTTAAGCGAAGAAGGAGAGCAAGCACCAAGCATTCCGAGAAGGCCCCTTGTCCTCTCAGAAGAAAAGGAGCCTACGAGGTCCAGGAGCCCCTCTAGCGATTCGGAATCAGATGGCTAGGGGCTTTTCTCGCCTTGTGTGAGAAAATCTATATAAAATAAAAACAAACAGCAAGAGACAGTTGAATGCAGGCCGAGTTTTTTCTGCCCATGTTCCTGCCCTGCTTTTTGCTTGGCGGGGTATGGCTCCTGTCATTCGTTTGGCTGGTGGACAAGTACACCCGCGACATGACCTATCAGGATCAAAATATCATATGGGGGGGACTGCAGGGGCGCATTTACCACATGTGGTGTATCTCTGCCCTGCTATCTTGCATAGCAGCCGTGGGCACCTGGACGCTGCTCTTCTGCTTCCAGAGCCAGGACACCACCAAGCAATCAAACTGGGACTCCAGCTACATCTTCCCCTTCCCCCTCATCATCCTATCCCAGTGTCTATACAACTTCTTGGTGGTGCAAAGGCACGTGGGCGGGGTATGCGCCACGCTATGGGTCACAGTGGGGTGCACCATTTGGGTGGAGTGGTGCTGCTGGACTATTTTTCGCGATGAGGTGTGGCTGCATGTGCTCAACGCCATTTGGATACAGCACGGCGTACTGTGGGACGCAGGCTACTGGTTTTTTACCTGGAAGAGGAGCCTTCTGAGCGACTCATCCATGAAGCAGGCAGACAGTGTGGTCTTCACTGTCAGCGACAGTCCCGATGCGAGCGAGGAGGAGAGCCTTCCTCTTTGAATGATTGCCTCCAAAACATGGGGCCACTACAAAGCTGCGTGACGGGCAGCCGCGTGTATATAAAGCAATGAAAAGTTGGTGGAGCGACGATGCGCAACCTTTATTTATGCTGCATCTTTAGCCTTGTTAGTGTACTAGTGGAGCATGCGTGTGCCCAGAGCAACAATCTAGACGTGAACGTGGTGATCCAGGGGGCCCCCGGGACCGACACCCTGAGCGGCATTTCCGGGTCACTGAGTGCGCAGGGCGTAAGTGTGAATTCGGGAAGCTATGCTGAATCCCAGGCCTCAGCGGGGGTCGTGGCGTGCCCCGCGGGTTACTACTGTGCAGGGGACGTAAGTAGCCCTGTCCCATGCCCCGCAGGGACCTACCAGCCCACGTCGACGGCAAGCTCTGCTTTTCAGTGCCTGGGCTGTCCTACAGGCGCCTACTGTGCGTCAGGCTCGTCCATGTATACCCCCTGTGGGGCTGGGACGTACCAGCCCTATCCCAATATGACCAGCGTCACCCAGTGCTTGGTGTGTCCTAGTGGAGGGTACTGCCCTTCCAATGCTTCCTCCCAAACTGCCTGTGGCGCTGGGTATTACCAACCGGTGACAGGGGCCACCAGCTCGAGCCAGTGCTTGGTCTGTCCGAGTGGAGGGTATTGCCCTTCCAATGCCTCGTCACCAACGGTCTGTGGAGCAGGCTATTACCAACCGTTGACGGGGGCCACCAGCTTGAGCCAGTGCTTGGTATGTCCCAGCGGCGGCTACTGCCCTTCGAATGCTGCCTCCCAAACCGCCTGTGGCGCAGGCTATTACCAACCGTTGACGGGAGCCATCTCCTCAAGTCAGTGCTTGGTATGTCCCAGCGGCGGCTACTGCCCATCCAATGCCTCCTCCCAAACAGCCTGTGGCGCTGGGTATTACCAACCGGTGACGGGAGCCGCCAGCTTAAGCCAGTGCTTGCTGTGTCCCAGCGGCGGCTATTGCCCTTCCAACGCCTCCTCCCAAACCGCCTGTGGCGCCGGGTATTACCAACCGGTGACGGGAGCCACTACATCAAGTCAGTGCTTGGTCTGTCCTAGTGGAGGGTACTGCCCTTCCAACGCCTCCTCCCAAACTGCCTGTGGCGCTGGGTATTACCAACCGGTGACGGGGGCCACTACATCGAGTCAGTGCTTGGTGTGTCCCAGCGGCGGCTACTGCCCTTCCAATGCTGCCTCCCAAACCGCCTGTGGCGCCGGGTATTACCAACCGGTGAC
>Ga0208872_1002468_pt1 | contig 10719 bp, 13 predicted proteins | sample CryBogCBH12Aug08_FD_185508 | JGI IMG/M metagenome (GOLD analysis project Ga0208872, IMG submission 185508) | Freshwater microbial communities from Crystal Bog, Wisconsin, USA - CBH12Aug08 (SPAdes) | ecosystem: Environmental > Aquatic > Freshwater > Lake | place: Crystal Bog, Wisconsin, USA... | reverse complement strand
TGTATCTTCAAAATCTCCGGAACGTATAGTCGAGCTTAGGAAGATACATGAAGACACTGAAGGAACTCCAGATTTCCCGTCGATCAGTTGTTAAAGGGGCGCTACTTTCACTGGGCTACTCACTATTTGGAGAAACGGCGTTCGGGGCAAGCCTCAGTAAGTACAACGTGGTTTTAGGTCGACCAACAAATAATTCCATCGCAATTAGCCTTATTTCAGGGACGCCATTGAGTGCCTATATCGAGTATGGCTACAAGCCGACTTCACTTGTGAAGAAGAGTCCTGTAACAACGTTCGCCACACTCTCACCAAAGACCATCGAACTCGCTGGGCTTAACCCAAACTCGCAAGTGTTTTACCGAGTTCGAAGCAAGGCAGCTGGGGCTTCTGCATATGAGGTCGGGCAGATTCTCACCTTCTCGACGGCGCGCAAGGCGGGCTCAACTTTTAGCTTTGTTGTCCAAGGCGATTCCCACCCCGAACGAGCTGGGAAGATGTTTAATGCAGATCTCTATGTGCAAACGTTAAATAACATCGCAAGCCAGAAGCCCGATTTTATGATCATGCTCGGAGATGATTTTAGTATCGACCCATTAATTGGTAAGTCCCAGGCAAATCAAGCAAATATAGAAGGAATTTATTCGACTCAACGCAACTGGTTGAGCGCCACAGCGAAATCAGTTCCACTCTTTCTGGTAAATGGCAATCATGAACAGGCAGCTGCTTATTTATTAGACGGAACAAATACTAATCCTGCTGTGCTTGCGGGAAATTCTCGTCTCAAATATTTCCCACTTCCTGACACGAATTCCTTTTATAGCGCAGATTCCGAATCAATCGAATTTGTTGGTCGCCCTCGAGATTACTATTCCTGGACCTGGGGGGATGCACTCTTTGTAACCCTGGACCCATACTGGCACTCAAAGAGTCCTGTCGATAATGTCGCAGGTGTGAGTGCTGACTCAGCTCAGGGAGGAAAAAGTTCTGGAAAGACTACTGACCAATGGAGCATTGGAATCGGCGATACACAGTATGACTGGCTAAAGAAGACGCTAGAAACGAGTAAGGCAAAATATAAATTTGTATTCGCTCACCATGTCTTGGGAACGGGCCGAGGCGGAGTAGAAGTCTCAACCAATTATGAATGGGGCGGGAAAGACCCTAAGGGGAGTTCAACTTTTGCCGAGATGCGTCCAAATTGGGAGCTACCCATCCACGATTTGTTGGTGAAAAATGGCGTGACCATCTTTTTCCAGGGACACGATCACATCTTTGTTCATCAGGAGCGAGACGGCCTGATCTATCAATCAATGCCTAACCCAGCAGACGATACATTCACCATGTTTAATGAGAACGCCTATGTCTCGGGAACAAAAGCTCCTAACTCTGGCCATGTTCGAGTAACTGTCGGTCCTACATCAGGAAAAGTAGAGTATTTCCTCAGCGCAAGGCCACAGGATGAATCTTCCGATAGGAAGAATATGCAAGTGGCCCACTCCTACGAATTCAAGGCCAAACAACTATGACTAAATGGATAATGTCTCGCCGAACACTTTTGTTATCGGGATTTCTTTCACTGATTTCGGAGATTCCGGGCCTTGCTGCTGTATTACCAACTCTTAAACTAAGTAAGGCCCTAAATTCCACCTCTCTACAATTTACAGGAACCTCTGCAAGCGCCGGAGTCGGTTATCTCGAGTTTGGAAAAAAAGTTGGTATATATGAATCGAAGACTCCAACATTTGCAATCAGCAAGCAATTCACGACGACTGTATCGGGGCTGCAACCAGGGACCAAATATTTCTTTAGGTTGAGGTACAAGCTCAGTGGAAAGAGTTACTTGGCGAGTTCTGCTATTGCAGTTTCGACTCAGTCTGCGAGCGCTTCCTCTCTTTTCGCTATCCAAGCTGACCCGCATATGGATGAGAATTCAAGCGCCGATGTATATAACAAAACGCTAGATTTGATAGCGAATTCTGGAGCATCTTTCTTGATTGACCTTGGTGACATATTCATGGTCGACAAACTCGCAGATAAATCTGAAGCAAATATTCGGGCTCGGTATGTGCTGATGAAGAATTATTACCAACGGCTCAAGGGAATGCCACTCAAGATTGTCTTGGGTAATCACGATGGAGAACTAGGGTATAGCTCTTTCAACACTAAGAACTATCGTGCTGAGTATTTCCCAGAGCAAACCGGCCCGGTCGCTTACTTTGCTTTTTCGGAGTCAGATGTACTACACATTGGTTTGGATCCTTTCACTTATACGACATCAAATCCAAAGGCTGATGGTTGGCAATGGACTCTGGGAAAGGCGCAATACGACTGGTTGACTTCTACACTTCAAAATTCAACCGAACGGCACAAGTTTGTCTATATCCATCATCTTCTCGTCGGGGATGCGCAATCTCGTGGCGGAGTTCATATTGCGAATTTCAATGAATGGGGTGGAAAGAATATGGACGGGAGCGAAGGATTCTCAAAAATGCGCCCTGGTTGGGCCAAACCAATCCATCAGCTGCTGAAAGATAATGGAGTTTCTATTGTCTTTAAGGGGCACGATCATCTATACGTAAAAGAGGAGATGGATGGCCTGATTTATCAAACTCTTCCACAACCAAGCCATCCCGGCGATGGTACAAATTCGGCGATTGAATATGGATACGGCGCTGGCAAAGTTATCGGCGGTTCCGGCTATTTGAGAGTAAAGACTGACTCCGATAAGGCTCAAGTTGATTTTGTTAAGCATGACGGATCGGTCGTTGATTCCTATTCGGTCTAAACGACTAGACTGAATCATCGAGATAAGGAAATCAAAATGTGTACGAAAATCACTTGTCGTAAATGCGGGAAGGCCTCTTGGTCCGGCTGTGGACAGCACGTCTCGCAGGTGATGAAGGGGATTCCCAAGTCTGAACAATGCCAGGGCCATCAGAATGATCTCAAAAAGCCTGGGATTTTCTCCAAAATCTTCGGAAGTAGGTCCTAGTAATGAAATCAAAGTCCTTAACTTCAATTACACAATTATTATTTGTGATGTCTAACTAGTGGAGACTAAAGCCGGTAACTACTGGCGTGAGTCCCTAGCTGCTTGGGCGATACCAAAGGAAATTCTTGACCAGGCCCCAGAAGATCCGTGGATTCATCCACCAGTGATGTTTCAACTTCCTGATGTCATTGAAGATTCCATCTCGCACCAGCGAGCTCGGGAAGTATTAACACCAGGCGGCTCAATTCTAGATATTGGTTGCGGTGGTGGAATAGCGGCCTTTGCAGTTGTACCTCCGGCAACTCATGTCATCGGAGTTGACCATCAACCCGAAATGCTCGAAATGTTTGCTTCGTCTGCAAAATCAAGAGGAATCACATCTGAAATCTATGAAGGATTTTGGCCGGCACTTGCAGATAAAGTTCCAGTAGCTGATGTTGTTGCAACACACCATGTTCTTTATAACGTCTCTCCAGTAGAAGACTTTCTCCTTGCCATGAATGCGCATGCTCGCAAGAGAGTCATTATTGAGATGCCGCAGCTTCACCCACTGACTACTGCAGCGCCTTTATGGAAGCACTTCTGGAATCTTGATCGGCCAATCAATCCAACACCAGAAAATCTCATGGAAGTTCTTAGTGAACTCGGAATTGATGCCCATCTCCAACTATGGAATGGTTCTATGAGAACCGAGTCGGATCTTGAGTCCCAAGCAAAGTTTTCACGCATCAGACTCTGCCTTCCCGAGGATCGAGAAGTGGAAGTTTTAGAGTTCCTTCGACTTCAGCCAAAAGTTGCAATAAGGAACTTGGCGACAATTTGGTGGGATGTTGAATCTTTGTAAATCTTTTTTCTAATTTGTGGGCAAAAGTGAGGGCAATACTTTTTTTCACGCTCATTCTCACTCATAGTCGCAGCATCTCCGGCAGAAAGAGCGACTCTTTTTGTGCCGAGATGTATTCTTCCTAAATGGAATATCGGGATCTTGATCAAGATAGTCAGATCGCAGAGGTTCATAAACTTGTACCAAGTCTCTTGGCAAAGTATGGAATCACAGCCAAGTCAGTTGAGAATGTAAACCATAGTTACAACTCAACATTCAAAATTGATAGTGCCAGTGGGGATTACGCCTTGAGGGTCAATCTTGGAGTCTCTCGGCAAGTAAACCAAGTATTGGCAGAGATGCAGTGGTTGGAGGTGCTAGCGGAAGAAGGCTCATTGCTTACCCCTGTTCCAGTTCGGACCTTAGATAACGAGCTTTGCGTAAGTACCCGTTTTGATGCTTTAGATCTAGACACAACGGCTGTCTTGGCCAAATGGATTCCAGGCGAAGAAGTGGGTGATGATCCGAGTGCTGATCAGCTCTATGAAGTTGGACGCAATATTGCCAAGCTTCAATTGATCTCAAAAGACTTTACCTTTGAAGGCGATGCTTATCGCCCGACAATCAATCGGACCCTCTTGGATGCAGAGGACAATCTCAGACGTGGGCAACCCGAATTAATAGATGACAAGCTCTATGGCCAGATACTTGAAGGACTCTCACTGTGTGACTCGGTGTACTCCAGAATCTCAGAACGAGAGGATTTACTTCTTATCCATGCAGACTTACACACTTTTAATTTCATCCAATCTGACAAAAGGCTCGGGGTAATTGACTTCGATGACTGTGGTCTAGGGTTGCCGATACAAGATTTGGTCATAAATAATTATTACCTGCGCGAAGATCGGCAGCGCGAGGAGTATGTCAAAGCTGGATATTCATCTCTACTAGAGCTACCAAAAGTCTCTCCGGAGGATTATGAGGTCCTTCTCATGGGAAGACTCCTGCTGCTTTTGGGGACTGTTCTTGAAATGACGGCCGCAGATGATGTTGCGGCGATACCCGGATTTCTCATCAAGGTAAGGCATCGGCTCAACCACTTCTTCGATACTGGGGAATTTTCACTGATCTAATTAGTGGAGAATGTCTCCTTGGAAGTAGATTTTCTAAACTCGTTGATTTCCGGCTGATAGATCGACGGTTTTCTATTTTTACAGGGTATTTTCAGAGCCCAGAGGGGTCCGCAAGCGACTCTTCCCGTACCTTTACCCTATGGATGCGCAGAAGATTTTCAATATGCCTGTCACCGGCGTCTATCAGGCGTACCTCAAGAAGGTCGAACGCAAAGGCGGTAGCGAGTCTGACCTGATCAAAGTAATCGGTTGGCTCACCGGCTTCGACTCGAAGACTCTGAAAAAGCATGTGAAGGATGAGACCACGTTCAAAGAGTTCTTCAAGAGTGCAAAGCTCAATTCGAACGCTAAATACATAACAGGATCAATTTGTGGCGTAAAAATTGAAGAGATCGAAGATCCGTTGATGAAGAAGATTCGCTACATGGATAAGTTGGTTGACGAGCTAGCAAAGGGACGACCTATGGAGAAGATTCTCAGGGCCGGAGAAAAAGGGTAGTTATAGCGATGGGATTTCCAGTTGTTAACGGTATGCGGGGAATTGAATTTGGTACACCTGGAGCGTTCCGCGAAGAGTTAAATGAATTGGTTCTGAAAGGAATCAAGAAAGCGACTTCAGGAACTTTAGAGTGGGACTATCAAGCCAATCATGAGCCGATCGAGACTATTGGTGAAAGAATTGCCGTCCTTAACAGTGAGGGCAAACATATTGCCACTATCCAAGCAACGAAAGTTGAGGTAGTTCGCTTTGCGGATGTACCTGATGAGTTTGCTTTGGCTGAGGGCGAAGGCGATCTTTCAGGCGATGACTACCGGACGAGCCACCTCCGATATTGGTCGAGACAGGGTCTTGAGATAACCGATGACACCCAAATCGTCCTCTTATATTTCGAACTTATCGAAAGAATTGGAGACGAGCGTTGATTTCGTCGGAAGATTCCCTTTCGTAGGATCCTGGTTTACGCTTGACCTATGGCAGAGAAAAAAGTTACTGGCCCGGCCTCATATTTTCCTTCAATTGAGAAGAAGTATGGCAAGCCGATTGAATATTGGATGAAGGAACTGAAAAAGGTCACAAAACTTGCACACATGGAACAAGTTGCGCATCTTAAAGAGAAGTTCGAGATGGGTCATGGCCATGCAAACGCTCTTGTCCATGTATTTCGCGCTAAGAATGGCTTGTAAAACGAATTAATGCCTGAATTACCAGAGGTTGAGACTGTCCGAAAGGGATTAATGACCCATGCGGTTGGTCGAACAATCACTCAGGCAGAGCAACTTCATCCACGCGCACTTAACCCAAGAAGCATCGGCAAACTTCCATCGATTGAAGGCGCCCGCATTTTGGATATCCGGCGTCGCGGGAAGTTCTTGTGGTTTGTTCTCAATCGCCCAGAAGTGATTGCTGCTCACCTGGGGATGTCAGGTCAATTTCTTATAAACCCAGCAGATGATCGCCACACGAGGGCAAAATTTAGGCTGCGCAAAGGGTTGAAGAATTCCGAGCTTCATTTCAATGATCAAAGGACCTTCGGCTGGGTTTCTATTGAGGAGATAGTTGATGGCGTACCCACTTCGGTGCTTTCAATAGCCCCGGATATCTTTGAAGAATCTTACGATCAGAAATCGGTTATCTCAGATATTCAACGTCGAAATATCGCGGTTAAGACTGCCATTTTGAATCAGAATATCGTCTCTGGGATTGGAAATATCTACGCCGATGAGTCTCTGTGGCTGGCGAAAGTCCACCCGGAGAAGCGCGCAAATGAGATGAGATCGGCTGAGATCGAACGAGTTCTGGAGTCAGCAAAAGAGGTGATGGCAAAGGCCATTGAAGTTGGTGGGACTTCCTTTGATGAGCTGTATATCAATGTGAATGGAGAGAGTGGATATTTTGAGATCTCACTCAAGGCTTACGGCCAAGAGGACGAACCCTGCCCCCGGTGCGGCACGCTAATTCGTCGAATTAAATTCGCTAATCGTTCTTCGCACTTCTGCCCAAGGTGTCAGAAGATCTAGGCTCAAAGAGCATTTCCTCAGGGCTGATTCGATGAGCCTTAAAAGAATTATCTTTCTTATCGCTGGGATAACCGATGGCGATGCCGCATAGCAACCGATAGTTCTTTGATATTTCATATTCTTTCCGAACAACATCATCCCAAATCGAGACGGCACCCTGCATGCAGACACCAAGTCCGTGTGCATGTGCAGATAGGGCAAGATTCTCCATCATTAAACCTGCATCACTTGCTGCGAAGATATCCAAACTCTTGTGAACATAGATAAAGAGTTCAGTTGGGGCACCATAGAAGTTGTAATTCGTACCCCACCACGCATCACGGGCTTTGCGGTCATCGCGCGCAATTCCTAGAGTGCCGAAGAGTTCGGCGCCAAGGCGCATCGATGCCGGTTTGAGATCTTCGTGATAAGCCTTGCTCACCAGACGATTACTTGTCGGCAGTCCGTAACGCTTCAAAGCGATCGTTGCCTTGCCTTTCCAACCGCGCTTGAGATTCTTTGAGAGGAAATCCCACCGAGCTAAAAACTCAGCACTAATTCGATCGCGCTGTGCACCTGAAGCGATGGCCACTTTAAATGGGCGAGTATTTGACCAACTAGGAGCAGTAAGGGCGTCAGTCAGAATTTGATTGAGAAGGGCCTCTGGGATGGGTTCGGGCAGAAAATCCCTAGTGCTTCTACGAGATGCCAAAAAATTAGATATTTGCTGCCCTGTAATTTCGGTTTCAGAAGCGCTCATAGTTCAGATCTTAATGGAAACGAACCTCAACTATTTATTGAAATAAGCGATGATGACACCTGCGATAGTTAGATTGATAGCGTCATTTGAAGTCTCAATGAGCCACACCTTGAATGTCTCGCCTCCAAAGAGCCTGTGCGAGAGGGAAGCAAAGGCAGCTACGCCAACTCCAAGCGCTAATCCAACTCCCGCCCCATCTGCGAGCCCAAAGTTTGGCTCGTATCTTTGGAATGTAGCCACAATCGCACCAAGGACGAGTGTTTGAACTGCGATTCCCAAAAGAGTGCTCCCGAACATGATTGCAGGCTTATTCTGGTTTTCTGTGAGTTGGCCTGACTCAATGCCTCGCGCCTTCATCCATATTGGGTAAAAGGTCTTTGGCCCAAACCAAATACCCCCGCTGATGAATGAAACGACGATTGCTACAAGAACGCCTACAAAGTTCAATCCGGAAAATGTCATAGAAAATTCTCCCATAGAGTAAATGTTCAATTCAGTAGCCCAACTTGGCGATTCACCCTAATTTCACTTTGAAGCGATACCCTCGACTCATGAGTAAGAAGCCAACTGTCCTCTTTGTCTGCGTTCACAATGCCGGGCGCTCACAGATGGCTGCCGGCTTCATGCGCCAACTTGGGGGAGATCGAGTTGAAGTTCTCTCGGCCGGATCGGCTCCAAAAGATTCCATTAATCCAGTAGCAGTTGAAGCGATGGCTGAAGTCGGAATCGATATCGCCAATCAGCAGCCAAAGGTTTTAACAACAGAGGCAGTAATTGAATCGGATGCAGTAATCACAATGGGTTGTGGTGATGCTTGCCCAATCTTCCCGGGCAAGCGTTATGAAGATTGGGTACTTGAAGATCCAGCTGGCCAGAATTTAGATTTCGTCCGCAAAGTTCGAGACGATATCAAGGGTCGAGTAGAAACTTTGCTCTCTGAACTCATTGCCTAGTCAGAATTTAATTAACTTCACTCGCTGCTGAACCATCGCGGCCGACAGGAGCACCAATAGCCCGCCAATAACTTGGCTTAGTTTGAACGGCTCTTTCAAAAAGAGAATTCCCAAGATTGTGGCGACAACTGGGGTTATATAGGTAACCGTGCTTGCAACCGCGCTTCCTACTAAACGAATATTTCTAAAGTGCCAGATGTACGCGAACCCAGTACCGAATGAGCCAAGTACGAGCATTCCAAGTACGGATTTCACAGTCCATGATGAATGTATGGGATGAGAGAAAAGTGCAAAGGGAAGAAGCAGGATCGCTGATAAACTCACCTGAGCAGCGGCGAGCGATGAGGCAGAATATTCCAACTTGCTCACATATTTCTTTGAGTACGGCCCAGAGATTCCGTAACAGAGTGTGGCAACCAGTAGGGCAACATACCCACGCCAATCATTCCGTTGGCTAGATGAAAAGGCTCCAGTCACGAGAGCGATACCGGCAAAACCGATTGCTACTCCAACGAGTTGATTACTATTTACCTTTTGCTCTCTGAACCCAAAACTGATCACAAGCACAGTCATAAGTGGCGTGGTCGCATTAAGGAGCCCAGCCATGACGCTGCTGATATGGGTCTCACCAACTGCGAAGAGGTAGCCTGGTGCTGAATTCAAAAGAAAAGCCACAACTGCCAAATGGCCCCATTCAACTACTCGCTTTGGGAGTGGGGAGCGAGTGACTAAGCAGTAGAACAAAAGAGTCAAACCGCCAATAAGACCGCGAAAGAATGCCACCCCAACCGGTGAGAGGGTGAGCAGTCCCCATTTTATAAAGAGGAATGAACTGCCCCAGATAATTCCAAGTGCGATAAATCCGGGAAGCCAACTCTTAGAACTTGTGGTCATTGAATCATAATAGCGTCGTGGACATATTGAGCTAGTCCTCGAACTCGACCATCGTAATATACCTTAAAGCGTTGATCAGCGATATACATCGCCGCTAATTGCTTCTGCATATCGATAGAGCATTCGTAAAACCATTTCGATATTGCATCCCTGTGGGCCTTGACTGCCTCCTGGGCCTTCTCTGAATGGATCGGAAGGCTATTACCAAAGGCATAGACAAAGAGCTCAGTAGCAGCTTCTTGATCGACCTTTGCCGCTTGAAAGTCTTCAGTTGAGTATCGAGACGTACGAGATTGAGATTCAGCGAACTCCTGAGTGGAGCCCCACCGAACCTTTACTTCCTCGTCAAAATGATTCACTGGAGTGACTTATTGATTTTCGAGACTGCGCCAAGGGATATCGCGATCGCTTGACCGATAAGCAGCGCGAAGAGAGCGGTGCCGATTCCTAATCTTCCACCAAGGAACCAACCGCAGATTAGCGCGCCGCCTTCAATCATGAGGCGAATACGGCTGACACGAATACCGGTCTTGTTGTGAAGAGATGTCATCAGGCCATCACGGGGGCCGGGTCCAAGTCCACAGGTGATGTAGAAGGCGGATGCGATTCCCACGAATGCGATACCGATGAAGTCATAGATAATTCCAATGGCGACATGATGGGGGACCGGGAAGGAGTCGACCCCAACTTGAATTCCAATAGCGATAACAACCATGTTCGCAAGAGTGCCGAAGCCTGGACGCTCACCCAGGGGCCACCACAGAAGAAGGATGAATCCCGAGATGATAAATGTGCAGACTCCGAGATCCAATCCAGTGTGGATCGAAAGCCCTTGAGCGAAAACTGACCAGGGCGCATTACCCGTATGGGATTGGATTAGGAGTGCGTCACCAAGCCCAAAGAAGAAGAGGGCAACAATTAAAATAAGTACGCGCATTGGGGTGAGGTCCCAGCGATTCTTTGCAGTCCAAGGAGTTTGAGGAATTGTTCGATGCGGACGCAGGAACTCCACCAAAATATTTTTATTACTCAATACATTTACCCGCGTTTCATAAAGCGATAATAAAAGGCGAGATAAACCAGAACGATGCCAACATTGACTAAGAGGCGTGGGCCAGTGTGATTTTTGAAGAATGAGATGTCCATGCCGATGATTGTGGCAACCA
>Ga0208872_1002465_pt1 | contig 10727 bp, 5 predicted proteins | sample CryBogCBH12Aug08_FD_185508 | JGI IMG/M metagenome (GOLD analysis project Ga0208872, IMG submission 185508) | Freshwater microbial communities from Crystal Bog, Wisconsin, USA - CBH12Aug08 (SPAdes) | ecosystem: Environmental > Aquatic > Freshwater > Lake | place: Crystal Bog, Wisconsin, USA... | reverse complement strand
GCTGACGGTCCCCGCTGTGCCTTCAAAAACGGCGGTGCCACCAGAAATCCATTTACTGGCATTGTAAGGGCCGCCAGTGACAGTTCCCCAATCCGTCGTGGTGGTCGCGTCCCATGCCGTGCCGCCGCCGGCAGTGGAGAAATACAAGCTGGTGGCGGCTAAGGCGGATGGGTTTAAAAGCGCAAGCACGGCAACAAAACCATTCGCACACACGCACTTCAAGAAATGACGGGATAAACGCAAGCTCACTATCGCTGCGATCAAAACAGCAGTTAACATATGTATTTTGGAAGACAGGCCGGCATGGCCAAACTGCCTATCGTAACAGCATTTATCCAAGTATCAAAACCCTTTCGACCACTGGGCGTCAGGGTCGGTGGCGGTAAGATGGATGCCGGTGGTAAGATTGATCAAGCCCAACTGGCTCACGGCCTTTGCCTCACTGTGACCATCCAACCATCCGCAGGAGGAACGCTTGCCGTGCCAGTTGAAAGGAACCTCGGAGGTGGCTGGCTGCAAGAACAAGTCGCTGGCTGGGGTGTAGAATTTATACCAATTGCAAGTGCCGCCATCCTTCCAATTATCTGGATTAGGGGCTGGCGGCAAAGTCGGGCTGGCAATGCAGGCAAACAAAAATGTTTGCGACAGGGGCCGGGTAACCCTATTGACCTTGATGGCAGTCAGATAAGTGTTGATACCAATATTCTGGTATCTTCCGGGAGGAAGTCCAGTGCAGGTAAACAAAGACGGCGCTACCCCAGGCTGGGTCGCTTTGACATAACCCAGCGAAATCAAGATGTCGCCCCAGACGGTGTTGCCACTTTCGCCGTTGGGATAAATTACCGAACCGCTCATCACGACACCACTTATTGTAATCGGCACAATATAATCCTGGAAATCACTGGAATACATCATCTCAGCCAGCATAATCTGACGCTCGTTGCTCATGCACTGAGTGGCCTTGGCTTTTTGCTTGGCCGCAGTCAGGGCGGGCAGCAACATTGCGGCCAGAATGGCGATGATGGCGATGACCACGAGCAATTCGATCAGGGTGAAGCCATAGCCGACTGCGGCGCAGGGCAAATGTTTGTTTTGTTTGCTCTTGTGCATTTTCATAGATATATAATTGATATGACCGGAGGTTGTTTCCGCCCTCCGGTCGGGTTTACTCTATCCGATTTACGGGGAAGTTATGATGTAAAACTCTTGGGCATTAGTTGCTGGCCCATTAGTATAACTCATCGGCAGGCCGGTCAGTGTGCCGGTGACGATGGACACCCAGTTCGACAGTGGCGTCGCCACATTGGTGCTGGCCAGCACCTTGTAGCTCTGGCCGTTGGTGCCGCTGAAGTTCAATACTATCTGGCCCGCTGACTGATTGATGCCACTAAGCACCGGGGGATAAACCATTCCGCTGGAAACCACGAGATAAAGTTCGCTGTTGGATATGCTCAACGAGGCTGTCGCACCCGTGACCAAACCATTCGTGCTGACCGTGACGGAGTTGGGAGCCGTGCCGACCACCGAGCCGCCGGCACCATTGGAGATGAGCTTGTAATTTCCCGCGCCAAGCGCCGGGCCGTGAACACTGATGGTGACCGCATTGCCGGCCGCCAGCGTCAGCGCCCCGCCGGTAATATTGAGGGTCGGCGTGCCGTTGGTATAGACCATGACCAAGCCGGCGAAAGAGCCGAGATTCAAGCTGCCGTTGACCGTGGCCGTCGCGCCGTTGGTCGCTTGGAGAAGCTGGCTGGCCGCCAGGGTGTAACCGCCGCTGACACCGGAGACATCAAACGTCGCGTTGCTATTTACAATGATGTTCGTGCTCCCGGCAATGGAACCGCTGCCGCTCAAGGCTAGGGTTCCGTTTTGAATGATCGTGTCGCCGGTATAGCTCTCGGCGGCGGCCAAAGTCCATTTACCGGTGCCCGCCTTGAGCAGTCTCGTTTGATTCGTGCCCGTGGAGTCGTTCACGATGTTGCCGGCGATTTTCCCGGTCCCGGAACTTGAACCCTGCAACGTTAGTGTCTTGCTGCCAACACCCGTCGCGGTGAAGTCGCTCGTCAACGCCAACAAGCCTGTTCCAGATTGATCCAGCGTTGCCCCACCGGTTGTGCCGGCAAGATTAATCACGCGGTCGCTGGTCTCACCCGGGCCGGTGTAAAGCAGTGTTCCCCCGACGTAGGCGGACCCCACGGCAATGATCCCATTCGTTACCGTTGTCGGATGTCCCAGGCTGCTACTGGTGTTGGGTCTCAGGGTCCCGGCGGTGACATAATTCAAGGACGTGACATTGAGAATTCCCGAGGAAAGAGTGGTCGTGCCGCTGTAAGTATTGGCTCCCCGAAGGAGCCATTGGCCGTTGCCGGATTTGATCAGCGAGCTTGAACCGCCGTTATCATTGACCACCTGGGCCAGCGTATTGGTGCCGGTGTTACTGCCCTGAAGAGTTATGCTATTCTTGCCTCCGCCAAAAATGTTTGACGTGCTCAAATAGGCGATGGTGCCCGTGTTGGTCACATCCAGGTTCAGGGTGTAGGCATACGACGAGCCGCTGCAAATCAACGGCCGGTGTGTGGAACAGTTATTGGTGCCAACATAACGGAGCGTGCCGGCAGCAGCGTTGGCGAGGGTGATGGCCCCGCCCGTGGCAGGATTGCCCTCGCCGAGTGAACTGGGCACACCCTGTTCACCCACGGAGGTAAACGCCGTATTCCCCGCGCCAACCCCAAAATCCCCCGTGTAGGTGTTGGTGTCGCAAGTGAACACCACCCAGCCCTGCGCGTATGACGAGGTGTATTTAAACAACCCGTTTGTCCCTGTGATGTAGCAGGGAATATAAAGGTTATGGGTGTCATAAACCGTGACTGCGCCGGGATAGGCGGAACCTTGCAAGTAGATAGTGCGAGTCGCACTCAAAGTGACATTGTTGCTAATAGATCCAAGCCGGGCTTCGTAGGAAGCAGCGGCGGCATAACCGCTCGGCAGGTAAATCGGTCTATTGGAGTTGCCCAAAGCTGCATCATTAGTAATCAGCAGCAAACCCTGGCTTATGGTTGTGCCGCCGGAATAAGTGTTGCTGCCCGTCAACATCCAAATACCGCCGCCGCCAATCTTGGAGAGACTGGTGACCGCCACCGCCCCATCAGCAATGGTTCCGCCAAAAGTATTTAGGTAACTGCTAGATCCACCCAAGGTCAAATTGTGGGCGTTGGTGGTGCCAAAGGTCAACGGCCCGTTCCAAATCAGCGGACCAGAACCGGAACCGTCAAGTTCCCCCACTAGCGTGGTGGTGGCCAGGGTCAGCATCCGGCTGGTGGTGTCGCCGTAGCCTTGATAACTTAAAATCGTGCTGGAGTTTCCGGTGCCAAGAACCAGGTTTGTTCCGTTGCCCAAGGAGCAGGGGTTGGCATCATTGATGGAAGAACAAACCACCTCGCACCCGTTGAGGGTAAAACCGCCCGTGAAGGTGTTGTTCATTCCCAATGTCAAAAACGTTTTGTAGCTGTTACCTTGTAAAGAGAGCGAACCGCCACCCGAGAAACTTTGCGCGTAGGTGGTCGAGTTCGAGATGGCCACCTTGAATATCGCGTTGGTGGCGATGTTGACATCGCCAAACCCGGTCGGACCGGTCTGGGTGGCGGAAGCCTGGTTGCCAAACACCAGCATGCCGGCGGCCACGGTCACCGGACCGGAAAAGCCTGGGCTGGGTGCCAACAAGGTTAGGGTGCTGCCACCGCCCTTGGTGAAACCAATCGAGTTGACAATGTTGTTGCTGAACGAAGTGGTTTGCGCGTTGGTGATGGCATTCACCGTCAGAGTGTTGGCCGAAGCGCCACCGTCCGTGAAAATATAATTATTGGTGTTGATGGTGACAGAATTGGCGGTGATGGCCGCACCAAGCGTCACGACCCCCGCGCCAGCGCCGATGCCGGGCGAACCAAAAACGGCGTCGCCGCCGCTGGGCCAAGCAATTTCCGGCAGACCAGCACCCTGGTCCCAGTTCTGGGTGGAGTTGTCCCACGTGCCGGCGGCACCCTGACTGAGGCCGTCACCGTTCGTGCTGATGTTGCCAGTGCCGCCGTCCCAATACAGGGTTTGGGCGAAGGCGCTGCCGCCCAGCAACAGGATGACCAGACAGAGAGTGTTGGTAAGGAGTCTTTGGTTTATTGGTTGATTTATATTCATGGGTTTAAACTTTGGATTTTGTGAATCGTTGAAAACTCAAACGTTCATATGGTTGCTTTGGTTACGATTACAGGTGGACATAAGCAATTTCGCAAATCGGTGTTTTTTTACAATTACACTTTTGTGGGGGGGGGTAGCGGTCAAGGGGAACCCTAAGTGTGACAATGTGGCCGGGGCAATTGGAAGCAGGTGGTGGTGCATTGTCTGAAATGGTTGATCAAAAAATAATCCAATTCAGGTTCAATTAGCCCGCGAACCGTCCGCCCCTGCTTGGGCAGCAACTTTGCCTGAAGAGTTGGCGCGGGTCAGGGTCAATGAAATTTCGTCTTTCAGGCTGGTTCCATCTTTTTCGGCTCGTGCTTGAATACAGTTGCCGCCCAGTTGCAGGTGGATATTGGGCCACAAAAACGTGCCGTTGCCCTTGCCCGTTCCCTTTCCCTGCGAGCCGCCATTAACGATCAATTCCACCTGCCCGGCATTGGAATAAACCTTTACTGCGGCGGTCTCATTGGTGCGGACGTCGTAGCGGCGACCGGTAATATAAAGCATCGGCGTGGTGGACCAATGGGCCTGATAAAAGTAAAAGGCATCCTTTCTGAGCTTGCGGTCAGCGGTGACCAGTCCCTTGTCATTCAACCCAAGCCGGTCTCCTTCGCGACGTTCGGGACTGACGAAGTCAAACATATTCCACACGAAGCTGCCCCACACAAACGGGCTGGCTTGTATCGCCGCCCAATCGGTCTCATGCACGAGCGCCTGCCACTCCTCGGGATGCCACGGACCAGTGGCCTTGGGCTGCTCTGGATTTTGCTCGTGTTGCAGGGGGTTCGCGCCGGCACCGTATTCGCTGATGGCGAATCCGCCCTGCCGGCTGGTGGCACGCTGCTCTTCCAGCCAGTTGGTGAAGCTGTTCATTGTCTTCAAATCCCGATACCAGCCGGGATAAATGTTCCAACCGAGCAAATCCGGTATGCTGGCCGACTGCGGAAACTTTGTCAGCGTCCAGCCGCAAATGGCGACGACGGTCAGCCGCGTGGGATCTTCGCCGTGGGCGATGGCATTAAGATTTTGGAGTTCCGCGTGTGGGTCGTTTGAAAACCCGTTGCCGATTTCATTGCCCAAGCACCAGACAAAGATGGAAGGATGATTGATATTTTGCCGGATCAGGTCGAGCAACTGGTTGCGCGAAGCCGCTTCAAACTCCGGTGTGGCCAGCACGGTGTTAGCCTGCGGGATTTCCGTCCACACCAGCAAGCCGACCTGGTCGCACAGGCTGTAGAAGTAATCACTGTGTTGGTAATGCGCGCAACGGACTGCTGTCGCGCCGATGTCCTTGATCAGCGAAATGTCCTCCTGCATGTCGGCTTCGGAAATGGCCCAGCCCTCGTCCCACCGATCCTGATGACGACAAACTCCGCGCACCGGATAGGGCTTGCCGTTCAGAAAAAATCCCCGCTCCGGATCCACCCAGTAATACCGTAATCCCAGCGACTGCTCCACCGCGTCCAGAAATGCATTGGTGGAGCGCAATTCCAAAACGGCGTGATACAAGTATGGATCTTGCCGGCCATTCCATAAATGCGGATGCGGAAGGTTCAACCGCAGGTAATACGGCGCGGTGACCGACGCGGCCAGGTTTACCGGCACATTGCTGGCCAGCACGGTCATGCCGGCCGCGTCCACCACGCGCGCGGTAAGCATGAGGTTCTGCCGTTTCCGGCCGGGATTGGAAATTTCCACCGTCACGTCCAGCACGGCTTGGGTCTCGGTCACGCTGGTCTGCATCCAGCGCACGCCGGGCGAACCGTGCTCCGTCAGCCCAAAACATTCCGCACTGGTTTCAATCAAATGCACCGGCCGATAAAGCCCGCCATAGACCGGAAAATCGCCGCTCAGAGGCGCGAGATCCGACTGCACTGCATTGGAGACATGGACGGCGAGCAAGTTCGTGCCGCCGCTGGAAAGGTTCGTGGTGATTTCAAAACAGAACGCACCAAAGCCGCCGCGATGTTCGCCCACAGGCTGGCCGTTCACAAATACCTCCGCAACTAGGCTCACCGCCTCGAAGCGCAAAAAATAACGCCGGCCCGCAGCCGGTATCACGTCGAGTTCCCGCCGATACCAGCCGGGGCCGCGATAATAATTGGTGTCACCCATTTGGGCCTGATTCCAGCCCCAGCAATGTGGCAGGGAAATCTTTTGCCAGCCCGCATCGTTGTAGTTGGCAAGCTGGGCGTTGGTGGCGTCTCCGAGTTCGAACCGCCAGCCATCCGTCAAAATGATCGTATCTCTCGCGAACAATGCTCCCGGAAGAGCTAAAGCAAGCAAACAAAGGAACAACCCAAGTGAGCGCATTACAACTATTCCATGCCGGAGGCCGGTTCGCCCACCCGCAAATGTTTTTTGGGTTGCAGCGATGATCGGTTCGGACAAAAAAATATTCATATAGTCATAAAATCCGGCTTGGTGAGGCGAAGCTATTCAATAGTTAAGTTTTTGCCAGCATCGGCTGGCCACCCGGACTATCAGTCCGCCCAGCAGGGTCAGACTGACACTGCCCGGTTCCGACACGGTCATGATGAAAAGCACGGCGGACTGGAGAATGGCATTCCCGCCGGCACGGGTAGTGGCGACGCCCCCGTCGCATTTTTAGACCAACCCAAAACCGCCGCGCCAACTGGCGACGATGGCGTCGACGCACTGGACTGCGACCGGGCGTTGCTGCTACGGGCTGACTGGGACGGCTGGCAAAGCCTATCCTGTCGAACTGCGCTGCGTGGTCGCGCTGATTGAGGTGGAGGGCGAATCCCGCGAAATGGTCTTTGTGACCAACAAGCTCACTTGGAGCGCCCAGACCATCGCCGATCTCTATGGCTGCCGTTGGAACATCCAGGTCTTCTTCAAGGAACTCAAACAGACGCGCCAACTGGCCGACTTTATCAGCCACAACACCCGCCGCGCAGCAAGCAGTCCAAATGCAGCAGCACCCGGCGGTCGCAATTCGCGTCAGTTGAATTTTGAAACTGGTCGTCATTATACAACCTCTACCAAGGTTTAGTTTTGTTTAGGGTGGTTCGAGTGGCGGCGTCAACCCCTTAACGCCGCCACCCGCCACAACCGGAACCCATGATCCGGCCTGTATGACGGGAACCCAAACCCGTCACGAAGTTGTTGCTGCCATTTCAGACGTTAATCGGCGGAGAGCGCCGCATCGCTTTCCGTGAATTGCGACAGTAACGAATGATTCCGGCTCCAACAAAACCCACGCCAAATATTATCATTGCCATATTCACCGGCTCCGGCACCGCCGTAATGTCCAAACTCCAGCCGTTCAACGTGGTTACGTCAGCGCCGTCGCCACCCGACAGGTCCGCAAAGAACAGCGTCCATGTCCCATTGGGATTTATTGTATTGAACGCCGAGAAGGCCACGGTGGGTTGGTAAGTGCCAGACGTTGCCGTTCCACCGTAGCTGTCAATGCTGCTATTGCCGGTATCGCTCAAGCTGAACGGTGAAGTGAAGCTCATGCCAGTATAACCTAAGGGCGAAGGATTGTTTAGTCCCGGCCTATTGAGCAGTTGCACGGTCGTGCCATTGTAACTTAAATACGCCACCAAGTCCCCCATATTTCCACCACTCAAGGTCAAGGTCACGCCGACGGAACCCAAACTCGATTCCCCTCCGCTTACCGTGGCCAAACTGGTGATTCCCACCGAGCTGCCATCGGGAATGGTTGAAACCGGCGTATTGTAAGTGATGCTCAATGCTGCCGGGGCGCTCACCAGCCCCAACGCCAAACCGCAAATGACAGCCCCCAGAACTTGGATTGAAGTCGTATTCATAGTCGTTGTTAGTTCGTTATTTTAGCTGATTCTGTTTCACCTCACGGGGCGGCGCGCAATTGGTAATAAGCGCTCGTTGTTCCGCCCGGCGGCGTGTCAGTATCGGTCACCGTAAAGGCCCCGGCGGCGGGTGCGGTAATGACCCCGTTGCTGTCAACACTGGTGCCACTGGGTGTCACGTTGGCCGTGGTGATCGTTGTCACGTCGCTGAAATGACTGAGATCATTATACGACCGTTGTAACACATAGTGGTAACCGGGGAGGCCGAAGAAACTGAGCACCGGATTACCACCGCTAAAGGAGATTTGCGCTGATGCTTGGCCCGTCACATTGTTGTTGATGGTGATGGTGACCGTGCCGCTCGCGGTGCCGCCATGCCCGTCATTGATGGTGTAACTGAACGAATCGCCAGAATTGGCGACGCTGCCCGGATATACCATGACGGCGCTGTTGCCGCTCTGCCCATTGTTGCCCAACGTCACACTATTGGCCGTCGCGCTGTCACAATGATCAAACGTCGCCGTGTAGCTCAAGGATGAGTCCACCGTGGCCGTGGCGGCCAGGTCGCTGGCATAGATTTTGACGGCCACGCCCGGGGCACGCGAGTAAGTCTTCCCCGCCACCGTCGGCTTGAGCGCCACCGTCAAATTCACATTGCCGCCACTGACCGAGAGCGTGCCGTAGTGTGTGCTGTCAATCGCCTTGCTGGCCGCATTAAGCGTGAGCGTGCCGCCCGCCGTGATGCTGCCGCTGGCCTGCGAAACCAGAGTGTAAATGCCGGAAGCCAATGCCGTGCCATTCACGGTGAACTGATTACCCCCCAACGCCAGCGTGCCTTGAGAAACCGTGAGGGCTGGATGCGAACCGTCGTAGGTCAGGGTGATCGGTTGCGAACCCAAATTAACTGTTGAACCGGCTTTGATGGTTGCCGCGCTGGCCGTGCCGGCGGCGTTCAAGTTATTGCTGCTGGTCAGGGAAAAGGCGCTGACAGCCGACACATCCAGGGTCGCGCCCGCCGCGATACTGATGCTCGGCGTGTTGGAGATAGTGCCGCCTGCGCCCAGCGCCAATGTGCCGTTGCTGATGGTGGTGGTGCCGGTGTAGGTGTTTGCGCCCGAAAGCGTCAGGGTTCCGCTGCCCGTCGCCACCAGGTTGCCGGGGCCTGTGATGCCGATGTTAGTTGAGGTATTATTGGTCGTATATCCCGAAAGCCCAACCGCAAAGCCGCCATTGTTAATGATGCCATTTCCGGAAGCCAGGTTGAAGATGATGTTAGTGGTCAGATTGGGAATGTCCGCGGACGCCGCAATCTGGCCGCCATTTTCGAGATTCAGCGTGGAAGCATAGGTGGTCGCCGGACTGTTTGAAAAACCCATGGAAGTTGTAAATATGCCGCCATTAATGGTGGTAGTTACCCCGCTACTCCAACCATCCAGCCCAACTGTATTGTTTCCGCTGTAAGTGAAGGAGCAGTTCGAGCTGATCGTAAAGTTTGCAAAATAACCGCCGTAGGGGTGGAATTCCACCGTGCCGGTCTGCACCCAACTGCAGCCATTGGTCAGCGTCAGAAAACCGGCGCGGCCAACTTCCAACAATCCCGCATTGGTGACGATACCCTTGGCAATCAAGGTTTGATAAGAGCTTCCCCCGCCACCTTGTTGAGCTACTTGGATGAGGGACGCGGCGGAAACCGAGATGATGGAATTCGTGTCAAAGATGGTGGTGGTGGTGGCCCCATTGGCCGGCCCGGTCACCCAGGAACCGGTCACGCCGGTTTGGTTGCCAAAGACATCCAGCGTGCCGGCATTGTTCGTCGTGCTGGTGTAGGTGTTGTTGCCGTTCAACGTCAGCGTTCCGCTGCCATTCTTGGTCAAGGTTCCGCTGCCGGCGATGGGACTGCCCGAAATGACATAGCTGTTGACGGTGTTGACGGTCACGCTGGCCGGTGTCACCGTGGTAGTGTTCGTCACCAGATAAGGGCTGCTGCCGCCGGTGCTGTCATCAAAAATTAACGACAGGCCGTTCTGGTAATTGGCATTGGTCACGCCACTAGCCGAAGTGTTCTTCCAGTTTTGACTGGTCGTGTCCCAGTTGCCGCTACCCACCGCCCAATAAACCGGCGAACCGGTCGTCACCACCAGGTCAATGGATGAGTTGGCCGTGTTGTTCGAGATGCTGGCGACGACGCCGGTCGGCAGCGACAGTGCCACAGCCGGCGGAGTGCCGGACAGGGTGCCGGTGTATTTGATCAATGGATATTGGCCGTTGCCAATCAGCGCGGGGCCGCGCACACTGATTTTCAGATTGCTGGAAATCACCAGCGGGCCGTTGACCTGCAATGGGGCCGTGGCGCTCAAACCCGCGCTGCCAAAGTTAAAATCCATGTAGCCCGTGCTCGTGCTGTTCGTCAATCCGGCGCAACTCCATTGACCGCCGGACAAAAGGATGCTCACCCCGTTGGTCGCCCCCGCCGAGACCGTGACGATGCTGTTGTTGCAAGAACCGCCCGTCGCTCCCACCAACTCACCCGCACTCACCGTCGTCGTGCCGCTATAGGTATTCACCCCGCCTAGCGTCCAGATGCCGGTGCCCGCCTTGGTCAAAGCGGTGTTGTAGGTGCCTGTCGAGTTATCCACAATCGCTCCGTCAATTTCACCCGTGCCCGCCGTGGAACCCTGCAAGGTGAGCGTCTTGCTG
>Ga0208872_1002464_pt1 | contig 10729 bp, 8 predicted proteins | sample CryBogCBH12Aug08_FD_185508 | JGI IMG/M metagenome (GOLD analysis project Ga0208872, IMG submission 185508) | Freshwater microbial communities from Crystal Bog, Wisconsin, USA - CBH12Aug08 (SPAdes) | ecosystem: Environmental > Aquatic > Freshwater > Lake | place: Crystal Bog, Wisconsin, USA... | reverse complement strand
TATGTGGTTTTTAACGGTTGTATTGCTAAGCTTTAGCTTGATTGCATTGCAAGTAATGGGGCCTTGGCTTTTCAACTCCTGGACACTTGGCAAAATAGTGTTTAACCCGGTAGTGTTCGCAATCCTTTCAGCTTCATTGCTTGTATACGGGTTATCTCAACCAGCGCTGGCGGTGGTGCGCGGCAGTAATAACGTACACGCTCAACTTCTGGCGACTATTTGTGGCGCTGCCATAGTAGCAATATCGGTATTTGCATTTTCCAGGACGTGGGGGTTGATTGCAGCTGCGACTGGCATTTTTTTGTCCGAGTTAACATCATTCGGTATCTATGCCTGGTCAGCAAAAAAATGGATGCTTGAGCAAAATTTAGTCTGGCCGTCATCAATGTTTCGATTGATTGGGGTTTATGCCGCAGTTGGGGCGAGTGGAATTCTTGCCACATCAATGACACATCGCTATGTCGTATTGGTGGTTGCGGTGGTGACAATAACCCAACTGATATTAACATTTCAGCTGTGGGGTACTTTGCCGCCCGCGGTTGTGCAGCGTATTCAAGGCGTAGCCAAGCGATTTTTTCCATCTAAATTTCATGGTAGGGTTTAGCAAATGAGTGTGCGCATAGTTATGCTTGTTAGCCATCCCATTCAATACTATGTTCCAATTTATCGGACAATGGCTGCGACACCTGGCATAGAGCTTATAGTGTTGTACCTCTGCCGTGCTGGAATTGAAAAATCATACGATCCAGGATTTGGTAAGGAAATCGCTTGGGATATTCCACTGTTGGACGGATATTCCCATCATTTTCTTTCAGAACATTCTGACTCCGGGGGCATAAATATGCGCGTGCTTAAGGCGATCCGTGATATCAAGCCAGATGTTCTTATTTCGCATGGGTATGACAAACCAACCAATATGCTGGCGATTGTTGGTGCGCGACTAATGGGCATACCCGTTTTGATACGTAGCGATACACGGTTAACAGACATCAATCTGAATCCTGGATATATTAAAGATAAAATTAAAAGATTTTTGTTCAATTTGGCTAGTGGATTTATTGCGATTGGAACAAAAAATCGAGAATTTTATAAATGGAATGGAGTTCCTGACGACAAAATTTACTTTGCTCCATTTTCCGTAAACAACAATTTTTTTTATGTTGATGATTCGAGGCGTCAACTCACTCGGACTGAAACGCGCAATAAAATGGGTATCGCGCATGACGCATGTGTTGTGCTTTCGGCGTGCAAATTAATCCCCATCAAAAGAGTGCAGGATGCAATCCTGGCTATAGCCAAAATTGCCAATAGTCAGCCGCGTGTGCGTCTTTTGTTGGTTGGCAGCGGCGAAATGGAGCATGAATTGCGAGCGTTAGCTCATGAATTGGGTCTTGCTGATATCGTGCTGTTCGCAGGGTTTCTCAATCAAAGTGAAATGCCATCTGTATATGCTGCTTCAGACATGTTTGTTCTAGCGTCTGAAGTGGAACCCTGGGGTCTAGCTGTGAACGAGGCGATGGCTGGCGGCTTGCCTTGCATCGTCTCGGACCAGGTTGGATGTGCGGTTGATTTGGTCGATGGAAAAGGCACCGGTGTCGTTTATCCGTGCGGAAATATTGATCTGCTCGCGCAGGCCATAGATGGATACGTGTCAAATCCGAATCAATTGAAAGAGGCTGCTAATCGAGCAGGCGAGTTAATAAAGCATTGGGATAACGATGTTTGCGCAAATAAGATTTACACCGCGTGCGAATCGGTTACTTGTTAAAAATGGCTTTTAATGCCATTAACTTTCATAACATTAATATAATTGATAAGTTTATTATTGCGTGTGAAATATTATACGAATATATTAAGCAATTATTGTATAAATTCACTTGCAATTAATTTGAATCCAATTACTGATGGCAATTAATTGTACCGACAGGCCTCTTGTAAATATTTTTTGAGTTTTGTTGACTGTTAAAAAGAACATGTACATGAATATTCGAAATGTAAATATAGATATAGCCAAGGGATTGGGGATTATTTTGGTCGTGATTGGCCATAGTCATATTTCGCAGAACATAGATTATTTGCATCGATTGATATTTTCTTTTCATATGCCGTTTTTTTATGTTGTGGCCGGCATATACATAGATCGCAAATCAAATATTAGTAGTTTTGTTGTATCAAAAGCAAGCGCCTTATTGAAGCCGTATGTTTTTGTATTGACATCATTGGGATTGTTTAAATTGATGGTTGAATTGGGTTCGCAAAATCCAAGCGGATACGAATTTATTGATTATTTTAAGGGGGTTTTGTATGCTACGGGTGCAACTATTACCTGGGTGCCACTCTGGTTTTTGCCAAATTTGTTTGTCACATTGATATGTTCTTTGTTATTGTTGAAAATTTCAAAAATCATATCGAATTCATTAATATTAATGTTGTTTTGTGCAATTGCATTGCTTGTTGTTGGAATTTATAATATCAATTATTATTGGAGGCCGGTGCCCCCACCAATTCCCAATTTGATTGGAGTATGGGGACTACCAGGCTTGCCGTTGAGTATTGATTTATTACCCATTACGTCGGCGTTTGTTATTTTTGGATACGCACTAAAAGATAGCATTAAATCCATGTCGCCCAATATATATGGTTTGACTTTGTCGGCTATTGCATTTTCCTTGCTTCAATATTTTTTTGGTCAAACGATTGATCTCAATATGAGAGTCTACGGATCGCCAATAATTTCCACAGTACAAGCCTTACTTGGGGTATATATTATACTGAATTTGGCAGCATATGTGGCTGCATCTAGATTTGTTATCATTGTTCGTTCTCTAGCATACTCTGGGACAGGTTCATTGTTTATTTTATTGTTTCATAATATCACATATAGGAAATGCCACCTCGTATTGTCAATGATTGGCGTTCCAGAATCTGTAAATGAAATTTGTGCAATTTTATTGGCTATTTTGATACCCTTGCTTTTGTATTCTTGCTCAAGAAAACATAAAGTATTTTGATGTATTGTTTGTGCCAAAAATAATGATTATTTGTTGATTGATTTTATTGCAAATTAATGGTTCCGGGGTTCTAATGAAGTGCTGCATCGCTCTGGTGCGTTTGATTTTTGAAAAATAAATATAGTTGGGATATGATGTTTGTAAATGGCTATAAAAAACTAGTGATTTTTTTTATTAGACGTATTTATCTGCTGATAATGCTTTTGTTCGCTGCAACGGAAATTGCCATTCGACTCAGCGGTGCTGTAGACTTTCCCATTTATTTGATTGATGACGATATCGGTTATGTAGTGAAGCCCAATCAGAGCGGATTTTTCTTAAACAGGAATGAGTGGATTTTTAATGACCGCAGCATGGGCACGAATCGGAATTGGGTAAATGACCATAATTCAGATCTGCCCAATCTTCTACTTATTGGAAATAGTATTGTCATGGGTGGCAATCCGTATGACCAGAGGGATAAGTTGGGTCCCCTGCTCCAGTCTAGGTTAGGCAACGCTGTAAATGTTTGGCCTGCCGCGGTTGGTGGTTGGAGTAACGTGAACGAGATTGCCTATCTTCAAAGGAATCTTGACGTCGTTGAGGGGGTGGACTTTTTCATTTGGGAGTACATGAACGGTGGATTCAGTCAACTGAGTGCATCCCGCAGCGAGTACGTATTTCCGACATCAAAGCCATTGTGCGCCACCTGGTATGTAGTTCGGCGCTATATATTGCCTACATTAATAAACTTTGATATGAATGAATTGCCTCCGAAGGGCGATTCTAGAAAAAAATATATCGATCAGTTTGAACAATTAATTTCTAAAATGTCTGCTTCTGGCAGAAGTAATGTGCGTGGGATTATTTTGCTTTATCCTACAAGAGAAGAGTTTCTGAACAATAAAATTGGGCATGATTATGTGTCAGATCGTTCGGAGCTTGAGCGTATCGCTTTGATGTATCATCTGGCGTTGGTTGATATTTCCAAAAACCCAGCGTGGAATGAAAAATTATATAGAGATGGTGTGCATCCAACTGTTGAAGGAAATAATGTACTTGCAAATATCTTAAATAGAACAGTTGTTGATGCGGTGTTGAGTAGATTGAAATAAATTTAACCTTAATTAAATTTTTTGCAAATTAAGGTGGAAAATTTGACAATCTTTTTAATTAATGCTTTAAAAATAATTTTTCAAATGTTGACACGGTCTGATATTTGTCATGGTTATTTTTCGACCTTTGTTGGTTATTGGGCTTTATTGAGGTAGATCGTCAACCGTAGCGTATGACTGCATATGGTGTGTAATTAAATTGCCGTATAAGGTACTGCCATTAACTTATCTGTTTCCTTCTTGCACCGTTGCTTGAGCACCTTCTCTTATCAGATATCCTGCTTCACACCCAATACATTGATTGTTTTGTATGACTGTTCCTAATAAGCGGGATTGAATTTTGGACCTCTCTTTTGAAGGGCCTTCTGTAGACATTCTGACTGAATATGCCTGTGTGGGGCAAATTAATTCTTGTGGAAAAGTTACTTTAGGCAAATTTGTACGAAGTACGTTGTTACGTATCTCTATGCTTATGGCGGCAATGCCAAAGTCATATTCGTCCATGCGAACAAAAGCAAGACAGATATAGGGAGGCCATGCACCTTCATTAAATTCAAACTGATTTCCTGATACACGTATATCGTACATTGGAGTAAACTGGTTTGATTTAAGGTTTTGTGCTGTGTTAAGAGATATTCCGCCTCCGTTATATATTATATTGTCAACGATATCCACCTCTCGAACTGCCGTCCTGTAAAATGTTATGCCGCGTGGATTTTGTTCCAATGTATTGCGCAGAATAATAGACTTCTCCAGGCCCCACATTGCTGCAGCATATCGACTGCTATTGTCAGGAACAACGCTCCATGGTTTATCCACTGTGACCGTTCCGGAATCAACAGAAATAATCTGGCGATGTTGCCCTGTCCCTTTTCCTCCAACAATTACTATTCCATAGTTTTCTGGAATATTTATATTGGCTAACACTGCTCTGTTTGGATGAAAGTCCGGATCAAGCAAAGACGTTCGCGTTGCATTTTTTACAGTGCCTATTTGTTCTGTTCGATTCGCTCCACCACCCTCAGTAAGAAGTGTTTCTCCATCGTTGCGAATTAAGTTCGTAACTGGTCCGTTAATTATATTAAAGTGGTTATCTATTATTGCAACTCGATATGCGAAATCCATTGCGAGACTGTGAACAATGTCTTCCGTATTTTGTGCATTTTGCATATCTCGACTTAATTGATTATGTCCAAAAAATGTATCGTGTGTATAACCAATGAAAGGAGAGCCGTTTGCAAAAATTATTTTATTATTAGTGAATGTTAAGCCAGCATCGTATGTTAGTATTAAAGGGCCGTTTTTCTGGCTATTTAATGGTTGCAGTATGTCGCATCCTTCAATTGCTATATTTTGATTGAAGGTCATATACATTTGTATTCCACCGCCCAACTTAAACCGTATATTTTGCCAAGCAACCTTGCTACTTCGTGTAGTTATAGGTGACTCTATTGGTCCTACGGCATTCTCTAAGGTCATATTCCGCACGGCAGCCAATTCGATATTGTGTGCATCTATTGGATAGTTGTTTTCGTAGCGTAGTTTTGTACTGTCTTTGCCAGCGCCCTGCAGAATAACTCGTGATCGCAATTTAACGCTCCCGTGCAAGCGACATATCCCAGCTGGGAGCTGCAGCAAGCCACCCCCTCCACTTGCTATCAGGTCTACACCTGTCTGAATAGCCGCTGTGTCGTCATGTAGACCGTCACATAACGCTTTTTTCGTTAGGCGAGGGTCGCTGTCAGCTAGCACTACTCTTCTAACTAGTGCGGCAAATGCACCCGCCCACCCAACTCCGAGTCCGAATACATCATCGCCGCCGGGTCCGATGCTGATCTCCCGGTCCAGCGTTGCCCAACCAGAACCATTGTTGTTATTGATACGAATTTGGGCTGCTTCTCCCACTTTAAGACCTGTTGGTGCAACGACTGATAGCATGTGCTCTTCGCTACTTTCCAACCTAACTTGTGCAGGGAGCATGTTTACTGTTACCGATGGGTTTGATCCAGCGGAAAGCAGATTGCGGCCAAAAAGCCGAAATGCGCCGCCAGGTACAATTTGCATTGCGTCCAAGTGGTAGGGATGTGGAGCGTTCAGTACCTGTACGTCACTTAACTGTTCGCCGTTGCGTACATGCAATCGCATAGCGCCACTGACGCTTGCTGGAAGCCGAGCAGCGACCCAATTTCCGCGCCACGTGTTGATTGTCTCCAGCGGGGCAGTTAGGGTGCCGTCCGCATTTTCCAATACGACCTGCGGGCTAGTGCCGAAGCCATCTCCTTGCAGGCCTACAATGTCACCACCACGCGCGCTAGCAGGTGCGTTGATAATGACAGGTGTCTGGCTTTGCGGCCCGGCTGCAGCAACTAACTGGCAGCTCAATACAAGGTGGATACCCAATAAATTAGCGAGACGTAATAGCCGCATATATTTTTCTTCCAAACTGGTCCCAGTTCAGGTCTTTTAAGTATTTCTGGCGCGCTGCCTCCGCCATTGATCTGTACCGTGTGGGTTCGTTTATCAGTGCTTGAATTTCACGTGCAATGATGTTGGGGTTTGTGTTCGGGTCGAATAGCAGCCCCGAACGTTGGTGGTCTATAACACTCGGTATACCTTGCACGTTAAGTGCAAGACATGGCAATCCATAAGACTGCGCTTCTGCAAACACCAGACCGTAGCATTCGGCCTGTGAAGGCACCAAAAGAAAATCAGCTTGCGCAAAGGCCTGTTCCATGCGTTGTACATGGTTTCTGTCGTCTGGTGACAGAAAGCCTATTACCCGCGTTGATTGCATTTCGTCTGAAGATAGTTCAGGTGAACAGCCAACAATACTTAGGTTCGCGTCAACTCCGATTTCATTCAATGCTTTTGTAATGCGTAGGGCCAAGGGTCCGCCTTTGCGGTCCCAGTCTTTGCCAATGAAAAGCAGATTTAATGGTTGGAGTGTCCTTTGGTTGATGCTCTCAGAAATAGTCTCTTCGGAATGCGGGCAAAAGCGGTTGGCGCCAAGCGCTATCTGCATACATTTGCCAGATGGGATATCAAAACGTTCGATTGCTTCATTACATGCCCAAGTCGTTGGGTAGATGACAGCTGTCAGCTCACGAGCAACTTTAGCCTCCATTCTGGCGTAATGATTTGCCAGTATTGGCATTGGATCGTAAGCGCTATAGGCCTGCTTGTAGGCCATCCAGGGTGCATCGGAAATCATGAAGCTGGGCACTTTGCCAAGCTTTGAATAGATCAGGTGCTGGCTTGAAATGCACAGTATGGCATCGGGCTGCAAGTCGCTTATAGCTTGGTTCAGTCGTTGTCCATAGGCACGCAGCGCGGTGCTGGTCATCCAAAGCGGATATCTGTTTTTCCCCAGTACCAAGCGCAATATTGCATGGAACAGTGTACGGCGTGGTTTTTGAGCGCCTAGCACACTCACTTTTGTAAAGTTGCGCTCTAACGCAAGCCGCATGTGAAATGCCGTTCCGCTCCAAGACTTTGGATCGTACGGATCTTCAAGGGTGGCAAGTAGCAAATGCACGGCTAATGCAAGGTTTGCATACGCTTTAGCATGCGTTGCAGTACCGAGGATTTCGTAAAGCTATCCAGAGCGCACTGGCGCGCTTGAACGCCAAGAGTGCGGCGCATATCAGGTGCGTAATATAGTTGCGCTATGGCATTAGCCAAACTATCTACATCGCCAGGATTGGCGAGAAGGCCACATCGAGAAACAACATTGCCTATTTCTGTCTCCGCATTGCAAGTTGCAATGATTGGGCGTCCACTTGCCAACATGCCGCTGAGCTTGGATGGAAGCACCAAATCTTGTGCATCGACACTTTGCGTTAACAAATGTGCATCTGCCAAGCCCAATAGTTCACTCAAGCGATTGAATGGCTGCAATGGCAGCAACCGGAACTGACGCAGATCTCGTGTTCCGTCTTCTAGTTCTTGCTTCATAACGCCATCCCCGCACACCACGAATACCAGCTTATCCAGGTGCGCTAGTTTGCGTGCTGCTTGTGGTATCAGCATCAAATCCTGTTTGCTGCCAAGCGAACCTGAAAATAGCATCACAACAGCATCTTCGGCAATACCCAACTCTTGTCGGTAGCTGCTGGTCTCGGTGAGAGGCTGTATATGTTGGACGTCTACCCAGTTGGGAAAGTGATAGCAACGGGCAGGATCAACTCCTTTATGTGCTAGTAAGCTGACCATTTTTTCTGAGATTGACGATACCTCATCAAAGCGGCGCAATACGCTGCGTTCCAGTCCGCGCACCATCTTTTGCAAACGGCGTCCTTTTAGTATTCCCATTCGGAATGCCACGTCAACTTCGAAATCTTGCACATGCAGCCAAGCGCGGGCACCGCACAAGCGCGCCGTTAAAGCCCCCATTGGTGCACAGACGAAAGCCGGTGCAACTGTGAACACAACGTTAGGCCGCCAAAAGCAATGCAATAGCATCACCGGCAAAGACGAGAGTGCAAAGCTCAACAAGTGAATGACGCGTAGCAGCCCGCCCGGTTGACTAGGTACCCAAAGCGGTGCTCGCCATATATTAATACCTTCAAAATTTTCCAGACGGTAGGGTGGCCAAATATATCCAGCACTTATCTTCCATGCTGGGTAGTAGGGTGGAGCTGCCACCACGCGCACTTGATGCCCTTGAGAGGCTAGCCAAACTGCCATTTCACCTGAGTATTTCCCTATTCCTGTGGGCTCAGGTGCAAAGTTGGCGCTGTAGATCAGGATTTTCACAATGTGCTGCCGTCGGTTGATGCAGCGTTGAGTTCCAGTTCTCGAACTTTTAGAACAATCATGTATTCATAGATGGCCCGTAGCGTGGCAAAAGTAAGTCCGGCACGGCCGTCCAAAAAGCCCCGCTTAGCAAAATACAGCAGTAGAAACATCAGTATCGGCCGCAACGGAAAGCGGTAATACAACTCTTTCTGGTGGTAGCGACGTTCATTTGTGTCGGGTGAAAGAAAAGCTTTGCTAATACTAAATGGAGCGCCACTTGACCGGTTTGCCACAATTTGCGCAGCTTCGGCCGCACTGTATCGATTGTGTTTGTCAAACCAATGACTGAAACCTTTGCTAAATGGATAGTGATCAAAATGACAAGGTGTTTCTGCAATAGTTCCATCCACTAGGGTCACCGGATTGGTTAACCGTTCATAGCGTACATGTCCTAGTCTAAATAGGCGAATGTTAAAGGGCGATGGAGTGACACGTCGCAACCAGGTTCCCATCAAATAGTCGCGTCTCTGAACACGCATAGCGGCATGGGTTCCCGGACTTTGAACAAAAGCCAACATTGCGGAAACAAGCTCAGTTGTTGGGCGTTCATCCGCGTCGCACTGGTAAATCCAAGGATGTCGAAATGGGATGTTTGTAAGCCCCCAGTTTTTATGAACAGATTCGCTATCAAATTGCCGCTGCGTTACCGTCGCACCCCAATCCTGTGCAATCCGAATCGTATTGTCTGTGCTGAATGAATCAAATACGTGGACATCATCGCACCAAGAAAACGCAGCTAGGCACCCAGGCAAGTCTTGTTGCTCATTTTTTGTTAGGATTAGGACGGATATGCCAGTCATGGTTTTGAATTTTTTTGTCGCGTTCGCTTTAAATGAGCCGGATTGCCGGCCCATACTGTCCAAGGTTGCTGGATGCTTCTAACAACAACAGCACACGCGCCAACAACGCATCCTTCTGCAATAGTTACTCCAAGCCCGATAAAGGCGTCCGCACACACCCATACGTGGTTATCTAAGTTAATGGCGCGCGCAATTAGCTGAAAATTGGGCGAATCAATGTCATGAGAACCGGCACATAAGTGAGCGCCTTGCGACACCACGCAATAGTCTCCAATGTTTATTGCCGCCATGTTATATAACGTAACCCCATTACCAATGCCAACGTTATTTCCAATACGCAATTGCCAGGGTGCCCAAATGCGGACATTGGAATAGATATGAACGTGCTTGCCAAGATGGGCGCCAAAAAGGCGAAGCAACATGCGTCGCCAAGCATGCATGGGTCGGAGGCTGGGCCTAAAAAGCAACAGCCATACTATGCTCCAAACTCCACGCGCCACGCGGTTGCGCAAGGTGAATGAAGGGTTGGTGGTTGGGTCGTTGCCTTGTATGATCATGACGTGTTTTTACGAATAGTGTCCAGTAAGCTACTTGCCATTGCTCGAACGGTAAAGCGATGCTGGAAACTTGCGCGGGCTTTAGTTGCCATGCCTTGGCGCTCATTGAGATTCATGCTCAACCAACGTTGTAGATTGCGTGTGGTTCCGTCTACGGTGTCGGCATCCACAAGACCAGCACCATCTTCGGCAATTTCTCGCCAGATATTGATCTTGTCGGATATCAAAACCGGTAAGCCGCATGCCAATGCCTCGGCTACGACAATGCCGAAGTTCTCCTGATGTGAGGGTAGAACGAATGCTTCTGCCGCGTAATACGCACCCCATTTAATTTCCCCCTGAAGCATGCCAGCCCATGTTATTCGGTCGGCAATTCCAAGTTCCTGTGCTTGGCTCTCCAACACAACTTTCCATCCAGTCTGGTCCGGACCTGCCATTACCAGATGAAGAGATGGGTCTTGACTGGCGAT
>Ga0208872_1002463_pt1 | contig 10732 bp, 9 predicted proteins | sample CryBogCBH12Aug08_FD_185508 | JGI IMG/M metagenome (GOLD analysis project Ga0208872, IMG submission 185508) | Freshwater microbial communities from Crystal Bog, Wisconsin, USA - CBH12Aug08 (SPAdes) | ecosystem: Environmental > Aquatic > Freshwater > Lake | place: Crystal Bog, Wisconsin, USA... | reverse complement strand
AGCCTTGCCACAATATGTGCTCATCCGCAGGAAGTGCCTCAGGCAATCCCAATTGCGCTTCGAACTCGTGTTCGTGCGTGGCTTTCATACAAGTGGTTCCTGACGCTCAGGGGTTGCATACAGGGTTCCTGCTCCGTAAAAGGCGCAGATTTTCTCCTCTTCAAGTCTGGTGATTTGATCTGGATGTTTGAGTGCGGGGACTTTGTCGAATTGTGTAGACAAGATTGCATGAACATGAATATTGAATTTGGTGATGCGAGAAAAGTTAACAGGCAGCAGGACCGTTTTTCCGCTGGTCAATTCAACTTCAATGTATCTAAACATCATCTCCATTCTGTCTACCCACAGGTCCTTGACAGTGCCGGCCTTTAAATGGTCTCCGCCATAAACCACCAGTCCTCTTGGGTCGTGATCTTGGTGAGCCACTCCGTGAAGTGGAGCTACTCTAAGCGGGACGATTTTGAGGTCGCCATGAGGATCTTTTTCGCAGATGTCTTCTCTTGCTGCCCAGGCTCCGGGTCCCATGCCAGAAAGAAGTGGATCACCTACTGGCTCAAGTGGAGCGCCCAGCCAAGCATGAGATGGAGTTCCGGAATAATCTCCATCAGGTCTTTGTAGGTCAGGGATGTGAATGACTCTACCGTCTTCTAGTTTGTATGTTTTGGGGTCTGGGACTGGCCAGCCAATTTGAACTGGCCCATTTTTTTGGCCATTGTCCAAAGGGTATCCCTCTCGATGATTTTCGCGAACCAAGTAATAAATGATGCCAGCAAAAAATGCCCAAAATATATAGAGAACAATTTGTGCGACGTCTACGCCTTGAGTGATTGCTCCAGTTTCCATGTGGACATCTCCTGTAAAAAAATAAATGTAAAAAAGTTCAATTGGGCAATTCAGCCAAGCCAAATTGAACAGAGTTGGAAAATTGTGCGCGTGATTTTCTTGAAAGAGGCGCCATTGCAATGAGAGCGATGAACAGCAACAGCATTTCAAGGGCAAAGACCAAGCCGTAGCCGCTGGATTTATCCATGAGTGCTTCTCCGAAATATCCGTTGCTTGCAATCTGGGCGAAACCATCTTTCAATATTCCTCCCACAGCCATTGACAAACCAGAAGCTGTTGCTTGGACAGCTCCCCAGGCTCCCAGAACCATGCCTGTTAGTCCTTTTTCTGGCATTTCCATTGCAATGATCAACATGCCTACAGAGAACATTCCACCGCCAAATCCAATCAAAGCGGTGCCAGTCCTGAACAGCCATAGGGAGTCCATGGGGGCCGCCAGTAATACGCATGCAAAGCCAGGTAAGCCTGTCAAGAGTCCAAATGCAGAAACTCTGCAAGCATCTAAACCTTTGCCCATTAATTTCGCTGCCAATGCAAAGGCAATCAATGCGCCTGCGCCTGAAAGGGCGGTGAGTGAGCTTGTGAAGCTGACGTCCAGATGCAAAACCTCCCCACCATAGGGTTCTAGAATGATGTCTTGCATGCTAAAGGCGCAAGAACCAATTCCCACTGTCCACAAAAACCGTTTCATATTGGGAAGTGAAATGATTTGACGCCAATTTTTTGAAAAACCGTCTGGTTCTCTTTCGCCTCTTTTGGTTTGACGTGCCTCTTGTTTCCAAAGTGAAGTCAAATTTAAAACTGCAACCAGCAATGCGCTACCTTGAACCACTTGGACCAATTTGGTGGGCGTGAAATCTTTCAATAGCCAACCCAGTAACCCACTTCCGATGATCAGTCCCACAAGCATGGCGCTGTGGAGCAACGCAACAACTCTGGGTCTTTTGTCTGGTTTTGCAAGGTCTGTTGCCAAAGCGAGTCCTGCGGTTTGCGTGGTTTGCATTCCTGCACCGACCAGCAAGAATGCAAGGCATGCGCCAATTCGGCCCATCCAGACCGTCTCGATCGTCGAATCATTGAGCAACAAGAGTGAAAAAGGCATGATGGATAAACCACCAAATAAAAAGATATTACCAATCCACAGGTAGGGAAGTCTTCTCAGTCCAAGGGCAGAGGGGTGCGTGTCGCTTCTGTAGCCAATCAGCGCTCTCAACGGAGCGAAAAACAAAGGTATTGCCACGGATAGAGCCACCCACCAAGCCGGAACACCCAATTCCACAATCATTACTCGATTGAGCGTGCCCACCAAAAGTGCCATTGTCATTCCAATCGCGGTTTGAAAAAGGCTCAGTCTCAAGAGCCTGGGCAATGGTAGATCAAGGGAAGCTGCATCGGCAAATGGAACATATCTCAATGCGAATGCATTGAGCTTTTCACGCACCTTGGACGAGACTTGAGTCATTGACGAACCCACTCCCAAGCTTGAGATGTGTAAAAGCCTCTTGAAACACGGGTCGACTTGCCTTCAACCCAGCCACTTTGAACGATGGTTTGATGCAATGCAGTCCGAAGTTTTTTTTGTGAAACAGGAGCCAATGTCGGAGAGCGATCGGATCGTGGAAAGAATTGTCCGATGGTGTGAGCTGCCGCCAATAATGGATTTCGTGGAGGAAAGGTAAAGAGAATGGCCTTTTTTGTTCGCTCACTCAAAATATGAATACCTTTGACCAGGTCTTGCGCGTCATAATGGATCAGAGAGTCCATGCCGACGACATAATCAAACTCTCCAAGTTTCGGGTCCAACATGTCTCCACTTAGAAACTCTACCCAACCTTTTTGTTGCTTGTCGTTTGAATTTTGAACGAGGGGAGAAAATGAGGCATACCGATTTCTTGCCACTTGAATCAGATTGGCTGATAAATCGATGGCAGTCACCTGTGCACCTCGCTCAAGTGCGCAAAGGGCCAATGCACCTGTTCCACATCCTGCGTCCAGCAGTTTCATGCCCGTCATGTCCTCGGGAAGCCAAGACATCAACGTTGAGCGCATTTCATCTCTTCCAGCTCGCACCGTTGCTCTAATGCGTCCAACGGGATCGGTTGAGGTAAGGTGTTCCCAAGTTTTTGCTGCTGTGCGGTCGAAATAATGCTCAATTTGGCCGCGACGCTCTAAATATCCTTGATCTGTGTTGTTCATTTTGACTGTTTTCTTTCAGATGGGTCAGATATTTATCAATCAATCAAATCCGAGTAAGTCGAAGATGTCGCGGTCCTTCATGGGAATGGAGGGAAGTGGATCGCTGCCAATCCACAACTGACTGGCCAATCGCATGTATTCATCTTGGACCGCTTTAACGTTGGGTGTGGCTTCGAGCTCGAAAAGGGTGGATTTTGTAAGGCGACTTTTTCTGATTTCATCTAGGGGAGGGAAGTGAGCCATTGTTTTGAGGCCAACAACTTGATTGAATTTATCGATTTGATCGGTTGTCTCGCTCCTATTGGCAATCACCCCACCAAGTCTGACGTTGTAATTCTTGGATTTGGCTCCAATGGCTTGAATGATCCTGTTCATTGCAAAGATGGAGTCGAAGTCATTCGCTGTCACAATCAAGGCTCGATCAGCGTGTTGAAGCGGTGCTGCAAAGCCTCCGCAAACCACATCGCCCAGCACGTCAAAAATGACGACGTCTGTGTCTTCCAAGAGATGGTGTTCCTTGAGCAGCTTGACTGTTTGTCCCACCACATATCCGCCGCATCCCGTTCCTGCAGGAGGGCCACCAGCTTCCACACACATTACACCGTTGTAGCCAGGAAAAACAAAGTCCTCTAGCCTCAATTCTTCAGCATGAAAGTCAACCTGTTCCAAGGCGTCGATCACAGTAGGTACCAGTTTTTTCGTCAGTGTGAAGGTTGAATCGTGTTTAGGATCACAGCCAATTTGCAATACCCTTTTGCCAAGTTTGCTAAAGGCAACCGATAAATTGGAAGAGGTTGTGCTCTTTCCAATACCACCTTTGCCATAAATTGCAAATACTTTGGCGTTTCCAATCTTCAAATTTGGGTCCAGCTGAACTTGCACGCTACCCTCGCCATCTGGACGTGAGCCTCTTTTGATTTGCGACAGTGGAATGGCGACGGTTTCGTTCATTTTTGAGCCTTGGTGTGTTGCTTGGTATTTGATGATTCGCTCATGCAATCATCGACTGAAATGTGCTTTCGCGTCATACAGTGTTTCGACGGTGATTTCTACAACGCCAGTTTCTTTGGCGAATTTTTCGGTATTGCGCTTTGCTTTACCGCGAACAAAAAATGGAATCTTTTTTAGCTCCAATTCAGCTTCTTGAGTCCAAAATTGGATCATGTCATTGACTTTTTTCTCGCCACTCAATGTCTGGGGCGATTGGGTTTCTGAGCTTGAGGGGTCTGAATTTTGCAAGGTCGGAGCAGGATCTTGCATTTCATCATTCGTGGTGTTTTTGCTTTGTAGTTTTGCTCCACCCAAATGCGATGGAGCTGTGTCGTTGAACTCAAAGTCCTCTCTGAACATGCCAAGGAGGTGCTCTTCAAGGCCCATCATCAAGGGATGAACCCATGTGTCAAATAAAACGTTTGCGCCTTCAAAGCCCATTTGTGGTGCGTAACGGGCTGGGAAGTCTTGCACATGCATGGGCGCTGAAATCACGGCACATGGGATTCCGTGCCTCTTGGCTACGTGCCTCTCCATTTGAGTGCCCAAAATCAATTCAGGATGCAGTTCTGAGATTTGGTCTTCAACTTCCAAGTAATCGTCCGTGATGAGTGCAGTCACACCGTAAAGCTTTGCTGCTTCCCGAATTTCCCGTCCAAATTCTCTGCTGTAAGTGCCCAAGCCAACGACCAAGAATCCCATTTCTTCGCTTGCAACTCTTGCGGCTGCAATGGCGTGTGTTGCATCCCCAAAGATGAATACGCGTTTATTGGTCAAATAAGTGGAGTCAACTGATGCTGCATACCATGAAGCCCTTGATCTTTTGGCAAGGTCGTGGATGACGGATTCATCAACCACTTGCTTGGCAAGAGTCAAGACTTCACGCATAAAGGCAATGGTACCTTTATGTCCGATGGGAATGGTTTTGGTAAAGGGTTGCTTGAATTCGCGCTCGAGCCAAGTTGCTGTGGTCTGAGCAGTTTCTGGGTAAAGAACAACATTGAAGTCTGCCAAGGGTATGCGTTTGATGTCCTCAACACTCGCATGCATTGGTGCTATGACGTTGACTGAAATACCTAAGTCGTTTAACAATTTGCTGATTTCTGCCACATCATCTCGATGGCGAAAACCCAGCGCTGTTGGACCCAAGATATTGCAGCTGGGTTGGTTCCTTTTCGAAGCGTTGGAGTCATCTTGCTCTGCTTGTTGGTTGGCAGTGTTTTGCCGATTGAGTTGCCGGACCAAATGGTAAAAGGTCTCAGAACTGCCCCAGTTCTCTTTTCTTTGGTAGGCCGGTAACTCCAGTGGAATGACCGGTGTGCTCAGCTTAAGACCCAAGGCCAATCCACCAGGGTCATCTTGAATGAGTTCTGCTGTACAAGAGGCGCCCACCAAGATGGCATTGGGTTTGAAGCGTTCATTCGCTTGTAAGACTGCATCAATGAAGAGTTGAGCCGTGTCGCCTCCCAAATCTCTTGCTTGGAAGGTTGTGTAGGTGACAGGAGGGCGTTTTTGTAGTCGCTCAATCATCGTGAAGAGCAGGTCTGCATAAGTATCACCTTGTGGAGCGTGCAACACGTAGTGCACGTCCTTCATCGAGGTTGCCACGCGCATGGCTCCAATGTGTGGAGGCCCCTCGTATGTCCAAAGTGTAAGTTGCATAGTGAGTGTTTTCTTTGAATTTAAAATTCGACTCTAAGCCGCAATCTTTTCTTTTCTGATCAAGGGTCTAGAGAACAATTCGGCCAAGTCTCCTGCTTGATCGAATCCTTGAATGGGTGTGAAAACCAACTCGATCGACCATTTTGTGGTGTACCCTTTGGCTTCAAGGGGGTTTGCCAAGCCAAGTCCACAAACGACCAAGTCTGGTTGCGCTTGCTCGCAGCGATCGAGTTGAAGATCAACGTGTTGACCTTCAACGATCACTGTGTTGATGGGGAGCAGCTCAAGCTCTTGAGCCAGATGTTGTCGATGCACATAAGGCACACCTACTTCTGTCAAAGTCATGCCCAACTCCTGGCTGAGAAAGCGTGCAAGGGGTATTTCAAGCTGAGAGTCTGGAAAGAAGAAAATTTTCTTTTGTTCAAGGAACTTCTTGTATTTACCCATTGCAGTTTGAGCACGTTGGCGAGGTGCAGAAATTGCTTTTTCAAAAACGCTCGCATCAATGTTGAACTCTTGGGCAGCAGCTTTGAACCATGCCTCTGTCCCTTGGGCCCCTAGAGGAAATGGTGCGGCCAATCTTCTTGCTCCTTTGTCCTCAATGCGTTTGGCCGTGTCGGCCAAAAAGGGTTGAGCCAGCAAATAAACGGTATTGTGATCAATGATGGGTGAGTTTTGAGAGTTTCGCCCTGGAAAGAACTCAACATTGGCCAGTCCCATGTCTTTGAAAATTCTTTGCATTTGATCTTCAACGACGTCGGCCAAAGTGCCAACGATCAACAATTTTTGCAATTGAGAAGAAGGCTGCGAGTCCTTTGGGTGGCTGAGTTGAGGTAAGGACTCCACAATGCTAGATAAGCATGCGTCCTCACCTTGGGTGAAGGTGGTTTCTATTCCCGAACCTGAGTAGTTGAGTACTTTGACATGGGGATTGAATTGTGCATTGAGGCGTTGCGCTGCTCTGGACAGATCCAACTTGATGACCTCAGAGGGGCAGGAGCCCACCAAGAACAGTGTCTTGATGTCTTTGCGTCGCTTGAGCAATTGAGAGACAACTCGATCCAGTTCTTCGTTGGCATCCGCCAAGCCAGAGAGATCCCGGTCGTCAATGATGGCTGTACCAAACCTGGGCTCTGCAAAAATCATGACGCCTGCAGCCGATTGAATCAAATGTGCACAAGTGCGAGAGCCAACCACCAAAAAGAATGCATCTTGAATTTTTCGATGCAACCAAATGATCCCAGTCAATCCACAAAAAACCTCTCTTTGCCCTCTTTCTTGTCTGATGTGCAGATCATTGTTTTTGACTTGCTGGCTTGCCAGTTCATGCTCTGGGTGTATGGAAATCACTGTACTCATGCCAATACTCCGTTGGGCGGTTGAGCGCCACTTTCTTTGCTTGCATCTTGGTTTTGCAATGCATTTTTCATTTTTGCTTCTTGAAGTCTTGCTGCACGAAGCTTCATCACAAATTGAATGGCATTGATGATGTAAGCGCTGTAAGCACTCAAAATCAACATCAGTTGTTGCTCAAGTGTTAAAAATGCATAAAACAATGACACGATGTAGATGGTGTGTAATACGATGACTCCCATGCTGACCACATCTTCCCAAAAGAATGCTTTTGCAAAGAGGTATTTTCCAAAGACCACTTTTTCCCAAATGCTGCCTGTGATCATGATGGTGTAGAGCGTGAGTGTTTTTAAGATGATGGACCACTTTGCCGCCTCTTGTCCTTCACCGCTGTATAGGCAGCGCAAAACCAATCCCACGCTAACCAGAAATACCGCAAATTGAAAGATTGCTAAAAATCCTTGTACCGGTGTCCAAATCGTCTGGTCGCGCAGCATCCGTTGCTCTGGCGTGTAGAGCATTCCTTGGATGTGCAGTTGTTCTTGACGCATGGGGTTTCACAAAGAGGCCTAAGATGGTCTAACTTTATGTCCGAATGAGCATTGTGTCAACTTAAATTGACGTTAAATTTAAGTTACATCATAGGGGTTTTCACTAAGCTTAAAGCGTCAGTTTTAATGGACACTTGGGTTCATCAAATGCGTATTTGGATTGAGCTCAGGGCCTTTTTGCCTGGTTCTTTGGTTTAGATGCTGCACTTCAAACCACTCCACATCAAGGCCAGTAGAAAGGGACATTCGATTGAGTCATCAGCACTTGCTGCCTCTGGTGTCGACCCTCGCAAGCGAGATCATCCCAAGTTTGCTCAAAGAGCATGGGGCGGTTGTGCGCGAGGGGGCCGGCAATGCCGGCTCCTTAAAGCTTGTTTCCCAATGTCAGCATCAAGCTGTCATAGAGATGTCCCAAAGGGAGTTGGCTCAATTTGCTGATGAATGCGCACATGCTTGTCTGGAGATGAACGCTGAGGAGTTGTTCGAATACGCTCAAGCGCTTTTCAAGCAAGGTCTGGATATCGAAGTTTTTTATTTGGATATCATCCCTCAGGCCATCAAGCTCTTTCATGACTTTTGGGAAAAAGATCAGATCTCATTTTTAGACGTGACCCGAGGCACTTGGTCCGTTAAGCGTTTGCTCATTTCTCTTAGCCCTGATTTCATTCGTCCTGATGAAAGCAGTCTGATGCAGGGCTCTTACAAATATCAAGCCTTGGTATCTTTGGCGCAAGGAGCACAGCATACTCTTGGGCCCATGCTCGTTTCTCAATATTTGGAGCGAAAAGGCTGGCATGTGGTGGCTGGATTTGATCATGAAGAGAAAGACATTCTTCAACTGGTCTCTAAAAATTGGATCGACCTCTTTTGCGTCAGCGTTTCACTCAGCCGCGATTTACCCAAGCTCAAAGTCTTGATTTCCAAGGTGCGAAAGCGTTCCAAGAACTCACACATTCAATGTCTGGTGGGTGGACCATTGATGGGATTGGAGCCTAAACTAGTCCATGAGCTCAATGCGGATGCGAACTGCCTCAATGCAAGAGAGGTGCATTCAATCGGACTGAAGTTGGTGAGGGTGCATCGAAAGCTCAGAAAACTACATTTGGTCAGCGCTTCTGAATTGAGCGAGAACATGGATTTTGTTGCTCAGCAGGCTCATGGGAGCACTGTCAGTGCCAACCCTCAATCAAGCGCTGGCGCCTCTCATTCCTCCAAGCAGAGCATGTCCAGGGCTTCAAACCAAGACAGTTTGAGTCCCAACGCTGCAGCCAAGAGTGATTTCCATTCCAACAAATCTTCACAAAGGTAGCTTTGCGCACTGATATGTCGTATGTCATACAAATTGACACTTTATTGTGATCAATTAAGTTGACATTTGTTATTTTGTATTAAGTTTTATGTGTAAAATCTGCAAATGAGCGGGTTCATACTGCTTTCCAAATTTTTTCAGTGAACAAGTGCCTTTGTGTGTTGTTGAATCAAGACTCATGTGTTTTGTTTTTCCATCGATCATTGTGTGACATTAACCTAGGTTAAGAATCAATTGAAGAATGAAGTAGATTTATCCGACAAGTTCGAAGTGACCGAGTCTTTGATTTTGGGCTTGGCCGATTTGATCGTTGTTCTTCATCACAAAACGCACAAAGTGATCTCGCTCAAATCCAAGGGTGTTGAGCTTGCCCGATTGAAACTCGAGGGTTGGGTTGGTAAGAAACTTTCTGAATTGACTGAACTTGATTCGACGCAAAAGCTGTTGAACATTTTAAAAGCACCTACTGTGCTTGAGAAAGCCACCTCACAAGAGTTGGCAGCCGACTGGAGGCACATTAACTTTTTGTCGCCTGCCAAACAGTCAGCTCCTTTCATGATCAAACTCTTTAAGTTTGCCAACGAAGAGAACTTGATTTTGTGTGCCCGAGATTTGGGCTCAATGGCGAAGATGCAGCAAAAACTCATGGATACGCATCGGTCCATGGAGCGTGATTATTTGCGATTGAGGCACTTGGAGTCGCGCTACAACACGTTGTTTGAAAACTCAAGCGAACCCATTGTGATTGTTGATTTGATCACCAAAAAAATCGTTCAGGCCAACCCCTCAGCTGAGCGTTTTGTCATGCGCGAAGATGGTAAAAAACTCATTGGCTCGGAGTTGACTCAATGGTTTGATGCAAACGACGCTCAGGAGTTGGAGGAATTGCTCAGTGCAGCTCAATCGGGCGCGAAAACCAAATCCATTCAAGTTAAAAGCATCCCCCATTCCCAAGCGCTCACCCTCATGCCAACCTTGTTGGTTCAAGAGGGAGGTGCGCAATTGATGCTTCGCATGGTGATTAAATCTTCACCCCAGAGCAACAATCTAAGGTCGTCTGCCCAAGACTTGTTCAGCGATGCCCTACAAAAAGCTCCTTATGGGTTTGTCGTCACTGATTCCACAGGCCTTGTTTTGAGTGTCAACGATGAATTCATCTCAATGCTTGGCGCCTTCTCGGTGTCTCAAGTGGTTGGAAAGACGCTGGAGACTTGGCTTGCTAGGGGAGGGGTGGATTGGGGAGTGCTGAGCAACAATCTCAAACAATTGTCTACCTTGAGAAACTTTGCGACCGAATTGGTCAACCAGTCAAACGTACCCATTGAAGTTGAGATCAGTGCCTCAACGCTCTCATCGGGTGATAAGCGTTATGGTTTTTTCATTCGAGACGTTCATCGCGTTTCACAATCGGATGCTGTGGCCAGCAGCAGCATGGCAAGTTCCGTGTCTCAGTTGGCGCAATTGGTTGGAAGAATGCCAATGAAAGACATTGTGGGTGAGACCTCTGACATGATTGAAAAAATGTGCATTCAATCGGCTTTGGAGCTCACGCAAAACAATCGCGCTTCTGCTGCTGAAATGTTGGGGCTGTCCAGGCAGAGCCTCTACATCAAGTTGCACCGATATGGCATGACGGACGCCAACGAAAAGCCATAAGTCCCAATGTCCACTATTGGACTTGAGTTGTGGATTGACTTTTCGCTCCTGGATTGATTTCTGATTCACTGGGCTGTAAACCATAGGGTTGGGTCAATTTCCAAAAATGTGGGGGAACCATGTTTTTCACTCGAGAGGGAATTTCTCGTCTCAAGTGAATGATTGACTCAAT
>Ga0208872_1002462_pt1 | contig 10738 bp, 11 predicted proteins | sample CryBogCBH12Aug08_FD_185508 | JGI IMG/M metagenome (GOLD analysis project Ga0208872, IMG submission 185508) | Freshwater microbial communities from Crystal Bog, Wisconsin, USA - CBH12Aug08 (SPAdes) | ecosystem: Environmental > Aquatic > Freshwater > Lake | place: Crystal Bog, Wisconsin, USA... | reverse complement strand
CTGATTTCGCAACGAAGAGCGCGATTGTATGGAGTGAACAGAATCTTTACATAGCTTTTAAGGCCCAAGAGCCGAACTTGCAGGCGGCTCTGACTGAACGAGATTCGCTAATCTTTCTAGAGAACGATCTTGAGATCTTTATCGATGGGGGAGATTGCTACTACGAGCTTGAGGTAAATGCCCTTAATACGATCTACGAGGTCTTCTTTATTTGGCGAGATGCCTTTCCGAACCCCCAAAGGTATCCAGCTTCAGTTTTTGATATCTCTCGCCCAGATGCCTTTACCTTTGGTGGCGATTACGACCGCAGTGGGGCATCTTTTTGGCATGGAACTCACCCTAGAGGCACTAGATGGGCATTTAGGGGTTTTGATATGCCTGGGCTACAAACGGCTGTAAACCTCAATGGAACCCTCAATAACCCCCAAGATATTGATGAGGGCTGGAGCCTTGAGATTACGATTCCTTGGAAGAGCCTGGCGCCGTTGGCTGGGGAGCGATCTCTGCCGCCTCAATCAGGAGATATCTGGAAACTGTTCCTAGGTCGATTTGATAAGAAGATAGTGAATGGAGTTGAGGTTTCACCTCATCCAGCTAGTTCTCTGCGTTCCCATGGGGTCTATGACACTCATTTGCCGGAGGAGTGGGCGCGAATCTCATTTGAGGTGTGATTGAGCGCTGCCTGCCTAGCCTTATTTTTACTTTACATAATGTAGATTATCGGCGATATACAATACGCTGAAAACCCCAGAGCGTTGTCTTAATCCAGGCCTCTAAGACGATCTTCTTACTCATCTTAGAATTTCCAGCTACTCGCTCAATGAAAGTTATCGGCACTTCTGTGATCAATTTGTGGTTTCTTGCTGCTACTCGGACGATCTCAATCTGAAATCCATATCCAAGCGTTGTGATATTTGATCTGAAAATATCTTCAATGAGTGAACGACTTAATCTGCGATAACCACTGGTGAGGTCGCGATACTTTAAACCTAGGGTCTTAGATGCATATTTGGTACCCAATTTTGATATTAAACGTCTCTGAAGCGGCCAATTCATTACAGCTCCACCTGGCATCCACCTGGTGCCAATTACCAGGTCATTTTCTAAACCAGAATCGAGAAGTCTGGAAATCTCCTCGGGTTGATGACTTCCATCGGCATCCATTTCAATGAATTGGTTGTAGCCAGCTTCATAACCCCATTGAAATCCAGCTAGATATGCAGGCCCTAATCCACCTTTTTCCTTGCGGTGCAGAACAAATGTTTTCTCGTCCGCCAACGAATCGGCAATATCTCCAGTTCCATCTGGTGAGTTGTCATCAACAATTAAAATGTCGACATCGTACGTTGTAGCTCGTAATCTAGAAATTACATCGGTGATATTTAAAGCTTCATTGTAAGTCGGAATGATGACCAGAGTTTTTAGGTTTACCAATTGAGGGCCGCCATCATTCTGTCAATGGATGCACCCAGACCATATCGCTCTTTGTACTCCATAATGGCGGAGATATCACTTGGTCGCTTGGGGATCGAAATCGACATATTTGGGATTGGTACATCAAGCGCGCAGTGAACCAATTTGGGGGCGATAGCAACATAATCACTTCCCTCAATTAATTTCTTACGTAACGCAGGTGTAAGACGCGGATCCTCTGCATGGGCAGCTGCTAGCGCTTCTTCAATCGTCTCAAAATTGTTTGCTATTAATGCTGCACCCTTTTCACCTATTCCTCGTACACCAGGAAGTCCATCTGATGCATCTCCGCGAATCATGGCAAAGAGCGCATACCGCTCCCCAGGGATCTCATATCGTGCTTTAATCCAGGCGCGATCAACGAGATCATGGTTAGAAATGCCCTTAGCTAAGTAAACAACTTTTACGCGTCGCTTATCGTCAACAAGTTGAAAGAGATCGCGATCTCCTGTCGCTACATATGTTGGACCACGTTCCTTAACGCTAAAAGTTGCCATGATGTCATCGGCTTCGTAATCGTCAACGCCTAACATCGGAATTCCAAAGGCCTCCAAAATGTCTAGCAGAATTGGAATCTGAGGACCAAGAGTGTCGGGCTCCTCCTCTTCACCACTTTCATCTACTCGATTTGCTTTGTAGCCTGGGAATAATTCAATGCGCCAACTTGGACGCCAATCGCCCTCTAAGCATGCAACTAATCGCGATGGTTGATACTGAGTGATCAGACGCGCCGACATATCCAGGTAGCCCTTGATGGCATTTATGGGTTCACCTTGCGGTGATAGAAGCGTGTCAGGCATACCAAAGTAGGCGCGATACCAAAGCGATGCACTATCTAGCAGTAGGAGTGTCATCCGACCATCCCAGCATAGGAAACTATTCCACGATCTATTCTGCGAAGCGCATTTTCTACTGTTTGGCCAAGATGTGGCGAAGCATTTCCGATCTGTCGCAACAAATCAATAATCTGCTTCATGGAACGTACAAAATCACCTACGGTTAACTCAGTACCTCTTAATATGGATCCGAGCGAATGACCACTCGCCCACCGGTAGCTCGCCCAGCAAAAGGCTAAATCTGGCTCGCGCATGGGCTCCAATCCGATCTCAATCTCATTTGAATGGATCTCGGACCAACGATGTATCAATTCATTGAGAGATTCCTCAACCGCACCTTTGGGTATCTTGGGAGATTCATCTCGCCTGGCTTCAAAGACAAGGGCTGAAAGAACTGAAACCATTTCAGGGCCATCTAAGGTATCAAAGCTTCCACGTTTGATTAGCTCTGCAATGAGCAGATCGGTCTCACCATAAATATTTGCAAGCAGACTCCCCCACTCGGTGATTACGCCATCTTTGAGATATCCAGATCTCTCCAACATAATCTGTACTCGGTCAAACCTCTTTGCAATCAGATCCGTTCGATTGCTCACTCGCTCTTCAAGGCCTTTAGTTTCGCGCACCAATCGATCTACTCGCTCAGCGATCCGTGAATGCGATTCGCGATCTCCGCATGAATGGCAGGGATGTGATCGAAGTGCTTTGCGAGCGGCAATGAGCTCATCTTCAGCCAATACACGTTTGGCCTTGGTCAATTTGGCAAAGGATTTTTCGATCGCTTTGATCTCGGATCTAATCTCGGCGTATTCTTCAAAATCGCCCATGTGACAGATCATGGTTTCGCGCAGTTCTGAGATGGCTCCTTGATTGCGTTTTATTTGACGCGCTAGTCCAACTACCGCTTTGTCAGCTTGATACTGCGCAAATGATGATTCAAGAGACTCCCTTGCGATAGCGCTTCCAAATCGGGAGATAAGGTTGATTGTCATGTTGTAAGTCGGCTTAAAACTACTCTTGAGTGGGTATGTGCGAGTAGAGGCTAGGCCCGCAACGGAACCTGAATCTATGTCTTTACTCCACAAGATAACTGCATTTCCCTCGATATCAATTCCACGCCTGCCAGCTCGACCAGTAAGTTGAGTAAACTCCCCTGGAGAGATAGCAACGTGCGCTTCACCATTCCATTTAACTAACTTTTCAAGAACCACGGTGCGAGCCGGCATATTGATACCTAGTGCCAGAGTTTCAGTTGCAAAGACACATTTAACGAGACCCCGTTGAAAGAGCTCTTCTACTGTCTCTTTAAATGAAGGTAATAGTCCAGCATGGTGAGCTGCGATTCCACGCTCCAAACCATCTAACCATTCTGAGAAACCGAGCACTACTAAATCTTCTTCGGGGATATTTGCGGTCGCTCTAAAAACAACCTCTCTGATCTCACTTCGCTCCTGGGCGTTAGTCAATCTAATTCCTGCAACTAAACATTGATGAACCGCTGCGCTACAGGCATTTCGGGAAAATATGAAGGTGATGGCAGGAAGCAAACCCTCCCGATCTAGTTTTTCAATTACCTCTGGACGACTTAATTGCTTGATGTTGGGACCGCGATCATTCCAGCCCGAGCCCTTGCCTTTGTGACCAATGTGTCCAGAGCGCGTATTTCGATAGCTCTCTTTTTCTAGCCTCACAATCTCTGGATTTACTCGTCCATCATCCACAAAAAGATCAAGGAGGCGATTGTTAAAGAGCACATGCTGATAGAGAGGCACTGGACGGGATTCTGAAACTATGACATCGGTATTTCCGCGAACCTCGTTGAGCCAATCTCCGAACTCTTCAGCATTTGAAACCGTTGCAGAAAGAGAAGCCACTTGAGTGGTCTCTGGGAGGTGAATCAAGATCTCTTCCCAGACTGCACCACGGAACTTATCTGCTAAGTAGTGCACCTCATCCATGACCACAAACTGAAGATTGCTTAAAGTTCTTGAATCGGCATAGATCATATTTCGAAGCACTTCCGTGGTCATCACTACGATATTAGCTTCAGAGTTGATGCTGGTATCACCTGTAAGCAGCCCTACATTTGCCTCGCCAAACATCTCTTTAAAATCAGAGTATTTTTGATTGGATAGCGCTTTGATCGGTGCGGTGTAAAAACACTTTTTGCCCTGTTTCATTGCCAAGAATGCCGCGAACTCCCCCACGACAGTCTTTCCAGCTCCAGTCGGAGCGGCTACGAGAACACCTTTTCCGGACTCTAGAGAGTGGCAACCACTTATTTGGAAATCATCCAGAGGAAAATCAAAGTTTGAAGCGAACTCGTTGGTGAGTTTGAAACTATTGCGAGCTTGAGCCGCGGCGTATCTCTCTGCAGGACTACTCATTTTTTATAAACTCGCAAGGCACCTTCAGAGATTGAGACATGGATCGGAAGATCGGAAATGTGTTCGCCATCGGCATATGCCTTCGTATCTCCTGTAATTTCAATTTCCTTACCGGAAAAGAAATGCACCTTAGGATGCTTGATATGAGTACCAAAAAATACTCGGGGAAAGACTAAGAGTAGGCGTAATGGATTGACTCGATCCACAACCATTACATCTAAGAGGTCATCAGCATGGTCGGCGTGAGGGACAATCTTCATGCCTCCTCCATAACTTCTTCCATTTGCTACACAGACCAGCATCGCCTTTCGAGATGAGATAACGCCATCTATTTTGATCGTGAAGTCAATTGCACGAAATCTCCAAACTTCTAGGAGAACCGCTACAACATATTTGATCGAGCCCTTAATTAATTTGAAATTATTCGCCCGTGCATTCACCACCGAGTCAAAGCCTGTACTCAATATTTGTACGAAGGGAACTTTCCCATCGCCATATCGGATCATGCCAACATTTATATGATCTGGCTCTTTTGTCAGTGGTAGATCAAGGAGTCGATGAAGTTTTTCTCCGTAAGTCCCAATAGTCCTTGCAAAATCATTACCAGTCCCTGCAGGGATGACAAGAAGCGGAAGATTGTGTTTAAGTACCAACGGAAGGAGGTCGTGAACCAGCCCATCTCCCCCAACGCAGATCAGTAACTCGAAATCTCCAGCTCCGGAAAGAATGTCTACTTGAGAAAGCGAATCTTGGAGCGAAGGCGCCTCAACATACTGAATTTGATGCTCGCTCCCAGAAAAATGAGCACGGACTTTGGCGCCAATAGTTGCCCCTTTGCCACCACCCGACTTCGGATTGATGACCGCTAAAGCTTTCACTCTACGATCTTAGAAGCCCGACGGCGGTCATTGAGTAATGCAATACCGCCTGCCGCAAAATAAAAACCGACGAGAGGTAGAGCAAGAATTCCCATGGTGAAAGGGTCGCTGGTAGGTACAAATGTCGCCGAGAAGAGTGTGATTCCAAAGACCGCAATGCGCCATGGCTTAAGGATCGAGCGTCCGGAAAGCACACCAGCAAAATTAAGTGCCACGAGGAATACAGGTAGTTCAAATGCTAAACCGAAAACCAAAATCAGATGCAGTACAAATGTCAGATAGTCACTGAATTTAATGAGGTTGGTAAGAGTGGTTGGTGTAAAACCCAGTAAGACCTTGATAGCTAGTGGCAAGATCCAATATGCCAGTGCCGCTCCCGCGACAAAGAATGGAGTTGCAGTTGCAATAAAGAGAATCGAATATTTCTTCTCACGCTTGTGCAGAGCTGGGGCAACAAAGGCCCAGAGTTGATAGAGCCAGATAGGTGAAGCCAAGATGACGCCGCTTACGATTGCTACGGAGATTTGAAGATTTAGAGGTCCAAGTACGCCATCAATGTATAGAACGCCGCAATGATGCGGGGTCGATGCAGCCCGAGAGAGGTTGCAGACAGGTTTAGTAAGCACTCGAACTATGGAGGAGTAAAAAACCCAACCTAAAGTTCCAAATACCGCGATTGATAGGGCAGAACGGACCGTGCGTTTGCGGAGCTCTCGAAAGTGCTCCAGTAACGACATCCGACCACTATCTTCAGTGGCCACTAGCTACTTCCTAGTTGGAAGGAGTAGAAGAAGTACCGCCATCGGTGTTCTTCTCATCTGGGGTCTTGAGCTCATCCTTGAATATTCGAAGGGACTTAGCGACAGATTTCGCAGAGTCAGGAAGTCGCTTTGCTCCAAAGAGAACAACAAAGACAAGTACGACAATAACGATGTGCCAGGGCTTAAGGTCTCCCATTTATCTTCCAATCTCGAGGTGGCGCAATCTTACCTGCAGAATCTCTTATGAGTAGTTCTTCAAGGTATCGCGCGTGATTTCATGGACCACTTCCGCTAAATCTAGCGGTTTTATGACCTTTATTCTGCTCGGCCAGGAACAAATGACGCGTTTAATCCATTCCAGAGAGGAGACTTGAAGCGAGATATATAAATTGCCTTCAACTTCCCTAAATGAGGTAACAATTTCGTTATGTTTTTCTAGAAAGAAAATGCCATCCTCTCCCATCTCTATCTCTATTACCTGCTCTTTTGCCTCAGGGGTTCTCATTCGCGTAGCGAATTCTGAATCAATCGCGCCGGCGGACAGATTGATAATTCGATCTACTCTAAATGTGCGAAGCTCATCTCCGGTAGGCAAGACCGCTTGCAAGTAACCAATTCCATCTTTGAAGAAGAGATCGAGTGGAAAAACTTCGCGTGTAGTAATTGAATCACTTGAAGCCGAGTTGTAAGTGATGCTGATGAATTGGTAGCGGGAGATTGCTTCACGTATCTCCTTAACCATCGGGGATTCGACTACCCCATCGGATATTGAGATAGAGCGAGCGAAATCCTCTCCGATGATCTTGCTCAAACGGTTCTGGAGATTTGAAATATTCGCTTTCTCTGCAGGATCTGTGGCGATTTCAGAGAGAAGTTGTAAACCTAAGACCAGAGTAAGTGCCTCTATCTGTGTCAGAGACCGGGGTTGATCAAGAACTTGTGCATCAGTGACCTCAACAAATTCTGGATCATCATATTTAATGTCAAGAAGTTCTAAGTGACTGTAACCAGGTAGGCCACACATGTGTAGCAAAGTCAGATCTTTGGAAATTTGCGCCGGGGTTGATTTAAATCTCTCCGCTATTTGCGTAATTGAAAGTCCCGGATTTCCGGCTATGAATGGAATGAGGTTGAGCGCTCTCGCGACTCTATCGAGTGCGGTCTCTTTCATAATTTACTCCGCAAGACTTCTTGTACCTCTGCTACTTTTTCAGTAGGGCTTTCAAGAATTAAATCAGGACCAAACCAAAGCACCCTCTCGAGCCAGTCGCTACCAAGAGTGAACTCGATACGATCCCACTCCCCGTCAATATTTACCACTGCACCTTGGCGACGAAGGCTCTGACATTTACCAATTCTTACGCGCGCCTTAAAAGCAGTTAATGGTTCTGGCTGCAGCATCACTAGGTGTTCTTCAATATCGAAATCAGCGGGCACCACGAAAGCGGCGCTTTTGGACTCGAACTTAATTTCAGAGGCTATACGGGCTACTTTGAAAACTCTCATCTCACCCTTATCAATATCCAGACCAACTAAATACCAAGAACCCCTCCAAAGGTTCAATCCGTATGGAGAGATAGTGCGCTTACTTACTTTTCTGCTTCGGTAAGTAAATGAAATATTTCGATGAGATGTAATCGCCTCCCAAAGGGGCGCAAAGAGAGGCGTCTCATTTTCCAGAGAAAGTATCGATGTTCCGAAGTCCTCTCGAAGTGCAGAACCGCTATGTGAATCTATCTTCACCAGCGCAAGCGCTCCGCTTTCAGCAAAGAGCTGATTGCGCCACATCGTGGAAGCAAGTGATAGGTAAGAGAGTTCAGTTGGAGAAAGGTCGCCGATATCTAACTCATAGTCGCTTTCTAAGATCCGATAACCTTGTTCATCTTCAAAGTAAGCGTTATGTGAACCAACTTGAATCTCAATACCAAGTGCCCGCAGATCGTCTTTATCGCGCTCAAACATGCGCTCTTTAGTTTCAGGAGTTCCTTCGTATCCAGCGACCTTGGAAAATATCTCATTCTTGGTGAGATATTGCTTAGTGGCTAGCAAGGCCATAGTGAGATTTATGAGGCGCTCGGTTTTCTGGTCGGACACGGTAGAACTCTATGCGTTTGCTAGTATCACACCTGATTTGACGCAGATGAATTTTTGGCAATATCTACTATAAGGAGAAAGTTGATGAATTTTCGGATTTCTCGCGGTGCCAGATCGGTACTCGTAGCAGCGCTCTCAATTGCTCTTTTGACACCCGTTCTGAGTTCAGAGGCAAGCACTAAAGTTCTAGGAAAGGCAAAGGTGAATACAGCAAATCTACCGACTGTCACCGCTCATGCTGGCGTCGCACCAGTAATCAGCAAGCCAGTTGGAACCCCTCCTAAGAATCTTGTCACCAAAGATATCTATGTAGGTAAGGGCAAGTCGGCAATTACCGGCTCCACTGTTACCGCTCATTATGTGCTTATGTCTTGGAAGACCGGCAAAGTGATTGAGTCTTCATGGAGTTCACCTCAGGCTCCAACCTTCTCTTTGCTGGGTGTAATTCCTGGCTGGCAGCAAGGGATTCCTGGCATGAAAGTTGGCGGACGTCGTCTCCTTGTGATCCCACCTGCTCTTGCATATGGAGCAAATGGTTCAGGACCAGTAGGTCCAAATGAGACCTTGATCTTTGTGGTCGACCTAGTAGCTGTTAGCTAAGGCTCTCTTCTTCAGGTAATCCATAAGCACCCTTAGAAGGACGGCGTCTGCGTAGCGGGGCAACAACCCCCGGTGCCAGGCGCCGTGCTTGTATCAGGAACCCGGTGTGTCCAATCATTCTATGCACTGGTCGAACAGCTAAACCCTCATGGTGCCATTGGCGAACAAGTGATTCGCTGCTCTCTGGCTCAGTAAAGCGACCACTTTCTTTGATTGCCTCTGCCATTGCAGATAATTGAGTAGTCGTAGCTACATAAGCGAGTAAAACGCCTCCAGGATGAAGAACGCCATCAGCAAGATCTACGCACTCCCATGGAGCCAACATATCTAAAACGATACGGTCGTACTTTTGATCGTGTGCTTTGTCCTGAACAGATCCCAATGTGAGTGACCAGTTTGTTGGAAGACCATTGAAATAATTTTCAACATTCTTAGTTGCAATTTCACCGAATTCAGATCGGCGTTCAAAAGAGTCAACCGCCCCTTCTGGGCCAACTGCTCGCAGCAATGCGATTGTCAGTGCTCCTGAACCAACTCCTGCTTCTAGTACGCGCAACCCTGGAGCTATATCGGCAAAACCAACGATTAATGCTGCATCTTTTGGATAGACGATGGTCGCACCACGCGGCATTGAAAGTACATAATCACCATAAAGTGGTTTGAATGCTAAGAATTTAAGACCCGCTGTAGTTTCAACAACACTTCCTTGAGGCATTCCCACTAACTGATCGTGTATCAACCAGCCCTTATGCGTATGCCACTCTCCCCCTTCTTTGAGGGTTATGGTGTGTAACTTTCCTTTAGCATCAGTAAGTTGTACTCGATCACCGTAGTTAAATTCTGGTTTCATTTAAATCCTCTTGACTCTCATCGATAAAGATCTGCTCGAGATCGTGCACCTTCAGACCTACAAGATCCTTTCGGATATGCAGACGTGGTGATTCCGGATAGGTGATGATGTGTGGAATGCCAATAACGACCGCCCCACTTGATAATCCCGCATCAATGCCGGTTTTAGAATCCTCTAAGACCAAACAATTCTCTATATTCACACCAAGGCGATCTGCTGCCAAGAGATAACTTTCTGGGTGTGGCTTACTTACTGTTACATCTTGGCTGGAAATGCTCGTTACAAAGGTTCCTCTGGGAAGCAAGTCGATCGCACTATCTACAAGAAGCCGTGGACTAGCAGAAACCAGCGCTAGTGGGACCCCGTTTCTGGAGAGATTCTCTACGAGTTCTCTTGCGCCAGGCATGAACTCCAAGCCTTTTGTGAATTGTTCTGCAACTAAGCGAACTAACTCTTCTTCGAAATAGAGCGCATCTTCGGCGCCACCGGCCAACTCCGACATATATGCACCAACTTTTGGAAGCGGCCCCCCGATGCAATAAGCCTGGTCATAATCAGTCCAGGTATGTCCATATCTAGCCATTAGCGCTCGTTCAGATATCAACCAATATGGTTCTGAGTTGATTAAGGTGCCATCCATATCAAAGAGCACCGCTTGAAGTTGCGAGTTAGTACTCATACTGCGTTGAAGTACTTGGCTTCAGGGTGGTGAACGATGATCGCGCTGGTTGACTGCTCTGGATGGAGTTGGAACTCCTCTGATAAGACCACGCCAATTCTCTCCGGTTCTAAGAGTTCACATAGTTGAACCTGTTGTTCGATATCAGGACAGGCGGGATAGCCGAAGGAGTATCTCGAC
>Ga0208872_1002458_pt1 | contig 10746 bp, 10 predicted proteins | sample CryBogCBH12Aug08_FD_185508 | JGI IMG/M metagenome (GOLD analysis project Ga0208872, IMG submission 185508) | Freshwater microbial communities from Crystal Bog, Wisconsin, USA - CBH12Aug08 (SPAdes) | ecosystem: Environmental > Aquatic > Freshwater > Lake | place: Crystal Bog, Wisconsin, USA... | reverse complement strand
TTCGATGTGAATGGCGCACGCCCGGAGAGTTAGAAATTTTAGATTGGAGAATGAAATATGGCTAAGCAAGTACAATTGAAAGCGCAGTTGCGTAATACCACCGGGCGGACGCAGGTCAAACGGTTACGGGCGCAAGGTGTTGTGCCGGGTAGTGTCTACGGCGTGCATACCAAACCTTACAATATTACCGTCAATTCCCGTGAACTCGGCGAAGTGTTGCATCATGCCACCGGCGAAAATGTGTTGGTGGATTTGCAATTGGAAGAGAGCGGTAAAACGAACAACCGGCTCGCTTTGATTCAGGAAGTTCAGCATCATCCATTTAAGGACACGATTTTGCACGTGGACTTTCACGAAGTGTTGGCGACGGAAAAATTCCGCACGAAGGTACCGGTGCGTCCGGTTGGCGAACCGACCGGCGTGAAAAACGGTGGTGGCGTGTTGGAATACGTCATGCGCGAATTGCATGTCGAATGTTTGCCGAAAGATTTACCGGAGATTCTCGAAGTCAATGTTGAAAAGTTGGAAATCGGCCAGAGCATTCACGTTCGTGATGTTGTGCCGCCGACCGGTGTGGCTTTGATTGATGATAAAGATATGACCATCTTCTTGGTCGTGGCTCCGATTGCGGAAGAAGCTGCCGCGACAGCAACGGCGGAAGCGGGTGCTGCTGAACCAGAAGTTATTGGTGCGAAGAAAGTTGAAGGCGAAGAGGCAGCGGAAGGCGAAGCGAAGCCTGCTGCCGGTAAAGCCGAAGCGAAACCGGCTGCAGCTGGAAAGGCGGACGCGAAACCGGCCGCTGGCAAGGCCGAGGCAAAACCTGCGGCTGGCAAGAAATAGTTGGAGCGACCGGCGATGGCGGCCCGAGCAAAGTTGGTGGTCGGGCTGGGGAATCCCGGCAAGGAGTACGCCGGAACGCGCCACAATATTGGATTTGATGTGGTGGAGCGAGTGGCCGGGAAGTTGGATTGTTCTTTGCGAAAGAAGTTGAAGTTTGCGGCGGAAGTCGGCGAGGTAACGCTGGACTCAGGCAAAATTATGTTTGCCAAACCGCAGACGTTTATGAATCGCAGTGGTGCGTCGGTCGTAGCGCTGGTGAATTGGACGAAAGTGTTACCGGCGGAAGTGCTGGTAATCGTGGACGACGCGGATTTGCCGTTGGGGCAATTGCGGTTGCGGTTGTCCGGTGGCAGCGGTGGTCATAACGGTTTGCGGTCGATCATCGAGGCGCTGGGTGGAAATGAGGAGTTTGCGCGGTTGCGGATTGGGATTGGTAGAACGTTGCCGGCCGGCGCAGATATTTCCGGGCATGTGCTCGGGCGATTTTCAGCGACGGAGCGTAAGGAAGTTGCGGCGGCGATGGAAATGGCGGTGGATGCAGTCGAGTGTTGCTTCCGTGACGGTTTTGCGGTAGCCATGAATCGGTTTAATCGAAGAAAGGAAGAGGCAGTTTGAAGAAATACGAAGGTTTATTTATTTTGGATGTAGTCGGCAAAGAAGATGCCGAAAAAGAAATCATTGAGCGGATTCAAAAAGAGATTGAGCAGGCCGGTGGCCGCGTTGAAACCGTGCAAAAAATGGGGCCGAAGCCATTTGCGCGGGTCAGCCCGAAGCGCAGCTCCGGTCACTATATCAATGTTATTTTTGACGCGCCGGCGAAGTCGATTACCGGTTTGGATGCGAAATTTCATCTCGATGCGGAAATGTTTCGCTGGCAGATTAGTGAAGTGATTCCGGAGAAGCCACGCAAGAAGAAGAAAGATAAGGCCGAGAAAAAGGAAGCCGTCAAAGTCTAGTGTCGCATGGCAAATTTTAACAAAGTAATGTTGATGGGGAATCTGACGCGAGACCCGGAGGTGCGTTACACTCCGAAAGGCACGGCGTTGGCGACCATTGGCTTGGCGGTGAACCGGAATTGGACGACCGAATCCGGTGAGAAGAAGGAAGAAGTCACCTTTGTCGATGTCGAAGTTTGGGGCCGGCAGGCAGAAACCATCGGCCAGTATATGTCGAAGGGCCGGCCGATTTTTGTCGAAGGCCGATTGAAGCTCGACCAGTGGGACGATAAGGAGTCCGGTCAGAAACGCAGTAAGCTGAAGATTGTTTGCGAAAGTTTTCAATTTCTCGGTTCGCCGAAAGGCGGTGCCGAGTTTAGTGATCAGCCACCGGCGGCGCGTGCGGCGCGACCTGTGGGCAAGACGACAGCGAAACCGGCGGCGACTGAAGAAGAATCCGCTCCGCCGGCAAGTGAAGCCGACGATAATATTCCATTTTGAACAACGAAAGAGTAACTAGCTATGGCAAGAGATACTGAATACGAATCCGCGCCGCGAACGAACCGGCGGGAAGTCCCCATCCAACGTGATTGCAAGCTTTGCAAGGATCAAGTCAGCATTGATTATAAGCAGGGCGATCTGTTGAAGAAATTTATGACGGAGCGTGGCAAGATTTTGTCCCGCCGTCTGTCCGGAAACTGCGCCATGCACCAGCGCCAGCTTGCCAATGCGATTAAACGGGCGCGGACCATGTTGATTGTCCGGTGATTTTTCTAGGAGCATCCTTATGAGTATTCAAGTGATTCTAACGGCGAAGGTGGAGCATCTCGGCGAAGAAGGCGCAGCGGTCAAAGTGGCGGATGGTTACGCCCGCAATTTTCTGATTCCGCAAGGATTGGCGATGCCAGCGACGGCCGGTAACCTCCGGCGGGTCGAAGGTATGCAGAAGAAACGCGCGGCGGAAGAAGCGGCGTCATTGGCGGGAGCGAAGGAAATTGAAAATCAATTGACCAAGCAAGCCTTTACGATTAGCGCACCAGCCGGTCCAGATGAGAAATTATTCGGCTCGGTAACGGCAGCGGACATTGCGGATGCGTTGAAGAAGGAAGGCATCACGATTGATCGCAAGAAGATTGTGTTGGAACACCCGATTCGCACCTGTGGTGTGTTCGATGTGGATGTGAAATTGCATTCCACCGTTGCGACTAAGGTTAAGATTCACGTCGAAGCAGCGGCTGCAAGCGCCGTGGCACCGGTGGTAGTAGTACCGGTCCCTGAAAGTCCGAAAAAGGCCAAGAAGAAATAGCGGTTAGGAACGGCCCGATCTCATGCCTCCGACAAAAATTATGCCGTCGGAACAGGGAGCACCAGCCGGTAGTAATCGTGGCCTAACGACACTCGCGCTGGAGCGCATTTTACCGAATAGTCAGGAAGCTGAGATGGCGGTGCTCGGCGCGATGTTGCTGAGTCCGGAGGAAGCGGCAGCGCAGGTTTGTGAGCACCTCGATAGTTCGCATTTCTACTATGCCGCCCACCAAGTTATTTTCCGAGAAATTGTCGGACTTCAAAATAGCCTCAAGGCGATTGATGCGCTGACGCTGGCGCAACGACTCCGCGACAAAGGACTCCTCGAGGAAATTGGCGGTGCTGGTTTTTTGAGTGACCTTGTGACTCGCGTGCCCACGACGGCGAATGTTGAGCATTACATCAACATCGTTTGGGAAAAACATCTCCTCCGGAAGCTTATCAGTGCCGCGCATGACATTATGACTCGAGCGTTCGACCGGCAAGATGACGTGCCGGATTGGATTAACGAGGTCGAGCAGCAGATTTTTAATATTAACGCTGAGAAATCTCAGACCGGAGCGAAGCCGACGAAGCTTTTGGTCCGGGAGGCGATGAGTAACATCGAGAAGATGTTTGAAAATCGCGGAGCGATTACCGGACTTGCGACCGGCTTCCGGGATCTTGATAAACTCACCTCCGGTTTGCGCGGTGGCAATGTTTTTATTATTGCTGCCCGGCCGTCAATGGGTAAAACTTCACTGGCGATGAACATTGCGGAAAACGTGGCGATTGATCAGAATAAACCGGTGGCGGTGTTTAGCTTGGAAATGTCGTCAGAAGAATTGGTCAAGCGGATGCTTTGTTCCCGCGGTGCGGTGAATCTCCGGGCGTTGCAGGATGGTTTTTCGCGAGAAAAAGATCACGCGGCGCTGACCACGGCGGCGAGTGAGTTGATTAAAGCGCCGATGTATATTGACGATACGCCAGGATTGGCTATCAATCAGGTTCGGGCGCGAGCCCGGCGGATGAAGTCGCAGTATAAAATTGAATTAATCGTGATTGATTATCTCCAATTGATGAAAGCCCCATCGCGGCGTGCCGATCAGAGCCGGCAGGTCGAAGTGGCAGATATTTCCTCTGGGATTAAGGCGCTGGCAAAAGAATTGAATGTCCCGGTGATTGTTTTGAGTCAGTTGAACCGTCAGCCGGAAGCGCGTGAAGGTAAGCCACGGTTGGCGGATTTGCGGGAATCAGGTTCGCTGGAACAGGATGCGGATATCGTGGGTTTGTTGGTGCGACCGGAAGTGTATGAGGATGATGCTGAAAGCCGTGAGAAACTCAAGGGGCAGGCTACGTTGCACATCGCCAAGCAGCGGAGCGGGCCGACGGGAAATGTGAACCTCAGCTTTCTTAACGAATACACGCGCTTTGAAAATGCGGCGCGCATTAGTGATGAAGATTTACCTGGCGACAAGGAGGCAGAATGATGCGGCGGTTGATATTACTAATGTGTTTGGCGATGTGTTTACCGGTTTTGGCGGTCGAAGAGGACGGGCCAATCGTCCGCGAAATTGAGATTACTTTTATCGGACCGGCGAATGTCAATCGCGCCATTGTGCAGGCAAATATTCAGACGACCGTGGGGAAACCGCGGTTGCGTGACATGATTGAACAGGATGTGCGGACATTGATTGGCACCGGATTTTTTCTTGATGTGCGCGTGTTGGAAGAAACGATGACGGACGGAGTACGGATTGTTTATCAGGTTACCGGTAAGGCAACGCTGAAAGAAATCACCGTTGAAGGCGGCAAGCTGATTCGGAATGAACGGCTCAAACGCGAAGTTACATTAAAAGTTGGCGATATATTTGACGAGCGGAAGGCGCACGAGATTACGGCGAAGATGGTGGAGATTTACCAAAAGGCTGGCTTCCCGGATGCAAAGGTAGAGCCGCTGAGCAGCTTTGATAAAGATACCGGTAAGGCGATTCTGAAATTCAAGGTGACGGAAGCCGACCGGGTGTTCATCAAGTCCATTCAGATTACCGGTAACAAAGCCGTTAAGACACCGGTGTTACTGAAATTGATTAAGACGAAGCGCCGGTGGTGGGGTTCATGGATGGCTGGATCCGGCGTGCTCAAGGACGAACAGTTTGCGGAAGATTTGGAAAAGATTCGCGATCATTACCGGTCAAAAGGTTACATCGATGTAGAAATCAAGGCGACTAATGTTGAGCGATTGAATAAAAAATGGATGGCTCTACACATTGAGATTTTCGAAGGTCAGCAATACAAGGTCGGCACTGTTAAGCTGGAAGGTAATAAGTTGTTTACGGTGACTGAACTGCAGAAGTATCTCAAAATGAATAGCGGCAAGACCTTTACGCCTGACGGTTTGTCGAAAGATATTAAAGCGCTAGAAGATTATTACGGCAGCCGTGGCTACATTGACACGCGGGTGAATTCGCGTCGGGATGCGAATGTCGAAACTGGAATGCTCGATCTGTTTTATGCGGTGCAAGAAGGTGAGCTAATCTACATTGAGAAGGTTGTCATTCGTGGGAATACACGCACCAAAGATAAAGTGGTTCGTCGTGAACTGGCGGTTGCGCCGGGTGATATTTATAACACGGTGCGGATTGACGCGAGTAAAGAGCGCCTGAAGAATCTCGGTTATTTTTCCAAGATTGAAGCGACGCCGGAGCCGACACCAATTCCAAATCGACGAGATTTGTCGGTTCAACTAGAAGAGCAGCGCACCGGGAATGTGACATTCGGGGCTGGGTTCAGTTCGATTGACAGTCTGATTGGATTTGTTGAACTCACACAGGGAAATTTTGATTTATTTAATTGGCCGAACTTTACCGGCGGCGGCCAGAAAGCACGGATTCGCGCCCAAGTTGGATTTAAGCGGCAAGACTACATTGCTTCGTTCGTCGAACCGTGGTTTTTGGACCAGCGATTGTTATTGGGAGTTGATTTATTTCACACTCAAAGCAGTTACTTGAGCACGGAATTCAGTGAAAATCGAACCGGTACTTCGTTGCGCTTCGAAAAAGCATTGAACGAATTCTTGCGCGCCCAAGTCCAATACACCATTCAAGAAATTTCAGAAACGATTGCAACAAATGCCTCCGCAGAGATGCAGTCCCAATCGGGATCGAAATTGCGGAGTTCGACGTTGCTGTCATTGGTCTATGATACGCGGGATAGTGTATTCCTGACCACCAAGGGAATACGGTCAGAAATATCTGGCGAAGTTGCCGGTGGACCACTAGGCGGAGATGTGTCGGATTATAAGTTAAATGCAAAATCATCTGTATTTTTTCCGTTCTTTGAGAAACATGTTTTAGAAATTCTTGGCGCAGTGAGCATTGTGGATGCGTTTGGTTCAACGAAAGGCTCCGGTCCGATTGTGACTGAACTTGGCGGCGAGCATGTTCGAGTCGATGATGTGCCGATGTATGATCGGTATTTTCTCGGTGGCGCGAATACGTTACGCGGTTTCAAATATGGCGATGTCGGTCCGAAGGATTTTCAAGGTCAACCGATTGGCGGCAATACAATGGTGAATGCCACGGCAGAATATTCACTACCGGTGGTGGAACGAGTACGATTGGCATTTTTCTTTGATATCGGTGAAGTAGAAAAAAACTCGTATAGTTTTAGCGCTAGCGACATCAAGTCAGACGCCGGAATGGGTGTGCGGTTGAATCTGCCAATCGGACCGTTGCGGTTGGATTATGGATATCCGATTCAGACTGACTCGCAAAGTGGGAAGAATGGTAAAATTCAGTTCAGTGGTGGTTATCAATTTTGAAATAGTTTAGGAAATAAAATGAAAGGGATGAAAATATGAAACAAGTTCTTGTAATTATTTTGGCGGCAGTGACGCTTACCGGTGGAGCTTTTGCTCAAGTTCCGAGTGGGAGAATTGTCACCGTTGATTTGAATCGGCTGTTCACCGAATACTATCGAACACCGGTCGCCTCGCAAAAACTGAAAGATACTGCTGACCAATACAACAAAGAGCACGAAGAAATGTTGGCGCAGTACCGTAAGCTGGTGGACGACCTCAACAAGCTTCGTGAAGAACAAGAGAAGACCGAATTTACCGCTGAAGTTCGTGAGCAGAAGAAAAAAGCGGTGCAAGATAAGTTGACCGAAACTCAGGCCATGCAGCGGAACATTGAGGAATACCGGGAAAGCCACCGGAAGATGCTGGACCAGCAAACGCAACGGATGCGTCAGGGAATTTTGAAGGAAATCAAAGACATCGTGTTGAAAGAGTCCCGTGACGCTGGTTACAGCATTGTTTTTGATAAGTCCGGTAACAGTTTGAATCAAGAACCGGTGATTATTTACTCGCAGGAATCTTTTGATATTACCGAGGACATGCTCAAAATTCTTAACAAGAATAAACCTGCTGAAACAACCAGGGCGGACGATAAAGGCGCAGAGAAACCGGCTGAGAAGAAGAAATAAGCGTGCTCACTGCTCGCGAAATTGCCGCGATTACCGGTGGAATGCTTGTCGGCAATCCGGAGACTGTAATTACCGGTGTTGCCGGAATCAAGGAAGCCCGTCCTGGTGATACCACATTTGTTGGAAATCCGAAATATGCGGCGTCGCTAAAAACGACCCACGCTTCGGTTATCTTGCTCACGCAAGCACTCGCTGACACTGTGGCGGGTGAACTATCGGCGACATTGGTGATTCTGGAAAATCCAATGCCAGCGTTTGCGCGACTTGTTGAAAAAATCACACCACCACCGGTTTGCTTTGTGCCGGGTGTCCATCCAACTGCGGTAATCGCTTCAACTGCCAAGCTTGGGAAGGATGTTTCGATCCAACCACATACGGTCATCGAAGCCAACGCTGTCATCGGCGACCGGTCAGTGATCGGTGCCGGTAGTTTCATCGGTACCGGTTCCCGGATTGGAACGGATTGTGTATTTCATGCCAATGTCACAGTGCGTGAGTATGCCGTGATTGGTTCCCGGGTGATTCTCCATGCGGGCGTCGTTCTTGGCGCTGACGGTTTCGGTTTTGAAATGGTGGAAGGGCGGCACAAGAAAATTCCTCAGCTCGGTAATGTTGAAATCGGTGATGATGTTGAAATCGGTGCGAATACGGCGATTGACCGGGCTCGGTTTGGCACGACGCGAATCGGTAAGGGCACAAAAATTGATAATCTCGTCCAGATTGGTCACAACTGTGTCATCGGCGAGCACTGCATCATTTGCGGGCTGGTTGGCATGGCCGGTAGCACGATTGTCGGGAACTACGTGACCATTGCCGGTCAGGTTGGGATTGCTGGACATTTAACCATTGGCGATAAGTCTATCATCATGGCGCAAGCCGGTGTAACCAAAGACGTGCCGCCCGGTTCCTTTATGCTTGGTGCTCCGGCGGTACCGCACAAAGAATTCAAAAAAATCAACGCTGCCACACAGCGCTTGCCGGAGACTCTCATCAAGCTCCGGGAGCTCGAACAGCAAATTACGGAACTTCGCGACCGGTTGTCTCAGTTTAGTTGAATTGGCACAGTTTGACTTCGCCAAACTGACGCAGTGTTCTGGTTTGTCGTGGATGAGAATGGTTGGCACTAGGCTTGCTTAGAAGAATGGTATGATTCGATTCGATAAACTAACCATCAAAGCGCAGGATGCTTTGCAGTCTGCTCATGCGGTGGCGCAAAAACTCAACCATCAGGAAGTGGACTGCGAACATTTGCTGACTGCGCTTATCCAGCAACCGGACGGCTTGGTTCGGCCGTTGTTGGAAAAACTCGGGCTGCAACCAGATGATTTGCTCCGGCAACTCGAGGAGGATTTACACCGGCGTCCGCAAATTCATGGTGCGGCAGAAACTTTTCTGAGCAAGTCGCTTAAGCAAGTTCTCGATTCGGCGCAATCGCATGCTGACAAGCTCAAAGACCAATTCGTTAGCAACGAACATTTCTTACTCGGTCTTGCCGACCAGAAAAAAATTACCGCCAAGACCGGTGACATTCTTAAAGCGCTCCGGGAGGTTCGCGGTAATGCCACTGTGACCGACCAAAATCCCGAAGATAAATATCAGACGTTGCAAAAATATGGGCGCGACCTGACCGAGGAAGCGCGGAAAGGGAAGCTTGATCCGGTAATTGGACGCGATACGGAAATCCGGCGTGTGATGCAGGTGCTTTCCCGACGCACAAAGAATAATCCGGTTTTGATTGGCGAGCCCGGTGTCGGCAAGACGGCGGTGGTGGAAGGTTTAGCCCGGCGCATTGTTTCCGGTGATGTACCGGAGGGACTCAAAGGCAAGCGCATTGTGACATTGGATATTGGTTCGATGTTGGCTGGCGCAAAATACCGGGGTGAATTTGAGGACCGGCTGAAAGCTTTTCTCAAAGAAGTCATTGCCGCTGAGGGGCAAATCATTTTATTCATTGATGAGCTGCACACCATAATCGGTGCCGGTAAATCCGAAGGCGCGCCGGTGGACGCGGCGAATATGCTCAAGCCGTCGTTGGCGCGCGGCGAATTACATACCATTGGCGCGACAACGCTCGACGAGTACCGGAGGTATATCGAGAAAGACCCAGCGTTAGAGCGCCGGTTCCAGCCGATTGTTGTTGGCGAGCCGAGCGTGGAAGATACGATTGCGATTTTGCGTGGATTGAAGGAACGCTACGAAGTTCATCATGGCGTGAGAATTCAAGATAGTGCATTGGTGAGCGCGGCGGTGTTGTCGCACCGGTACATCGCGGACCGATTTTTGCCGGACAAGGCGATTGACCTCGTGGACGAAGCGGCGTCCCGGCTGCGAATCGAATTGGATTCATTGCCAACGGAAATTGACCAGATGGAGCGGCGCGTGATGCAATTGGAGATTGAGCGGACGGCGTTGAAGAAGGAGAGCGATAAGGCCAGCAAAGAGCGACTGACAAAGTTGGAAAAGGAATTGGCCGGTTTGCAGGAGCAGAGCCGCAAGTTGAAGGCGCAATGGCAGAACGAGCGCGGCGTGGTGAACGAGATGCGCGATTTGAAGTCGGCAATTGAGTTATCCCGGGAACAGGCCGAGCAAGCCAAACGAACCGGCGATTTGGCAAAAGCCGCTGAGGTCGAATATGGCCGGCTACCGGAATTGCAGAAGCAATTGAAAACGGCTGAGGGCAAACTCGCCAAAGTTCAGAAGGGCGCCGGCATGTTGGCCGAAGAAGTTACGGAAAACGATATTGCCAAAGTTGTTGGTGCGTGGACCGGTATTCCGGTGTCGCGTTTGCTTGAAGGCGAGCGCGAAAAACTCGTGCAAATGGAGGACCGACTCCGGCAGCGTGTCATTGGTCAGGAGGAAGGTATTCTCGCTGTTTCCAATGCTGTGCGCCGAGCCCGGAGCGGTTTGCAAGACCCACACCGGCCGATTGGATCGTTTATTTTTCTTGGGCCCACCGGTGTTGGTAAGACGGAGTTGGCGCGAGCATTAGCGGAATTTTTATTCGACAGCGAAAATGCAATGGTGCGGATTGATATGAGCGAATACATGGAGAAGCACACCGTCGCGCGGCTAATCGGCGCACCGCCGGGATATGTCGGCTATGAAGACGGTGGTCAGCTTACTGAGGCTGTTCGCCGTCATCCGTATGCCGTGGTGTTGTTTGATGAAATCGAGAAAGCGCACCATGACGTGTTCAACG
>Ga0208872_1002452_pt1 | contig 10774 bp, 9 predicted proteins | sample CryBogCBH12Aug08_FD_185508 | JGI IMG/M metagenome (GOLD analysis project Ga0208872, IMG submission 185508) | Freshwater microbial communities from Crystal Bog, Wisconsin, USA - CBH12Aug08 (SPAdes) | ecosystem: Environmental > Aquatic > Freshwater > Lake | place: Crystal Bog, Wisconsin, USA... | reverse complement strand
CCGCGAGCGGGTCCAGCACCGTGCCGAGTTCGCTCCACTGGTGGCAACGCCGCGCGACGTAGCCATCCACGGCATCGAGGATGGACGCGGCGGCAAAGGACAAAATTGCCAGCAAGCGGTGCAGTTCGTTGCCGCTCTCGACAAAATAAAGAATCTCCACCACGAAAAACGGAATCAGGAGAATCCGCAGAATGGTGATTTTATTCGCCGTCGTCATCGGAGTTAATTTTTAACGCAAAGCCGCGAAGGCGCAAAGAATCAATTCGCCTACACCTTTGCGACATTGCGACTTGGCGTTAATTCTTTTCGGTAAATGAACCACCAGAACCAGAGCGTCCCCAGCACGCCGCAACTGGCTGCGCCGATGAAATTCGCCTGCGGGCTCACGCTCCACAGCCACGCGCCGAGAAACGAGCCGCTCGTCACCGTGCAGTCGCGGATGAGATAATACGCGCCGTAAGTCCGCGCGCGGAGTTCCGGCGTCGCCTCGCCGATGATGAGCGCCTTGCGCGCTGGTTCGCCAAATTCCTTCAGCCCGCGCACGACAAACGCCAGCGCCAGCCACGCGAAACTGTGCGCCCACAGCAGCGTGACCGGAAACAGCGTGAAGAAAATGAACGTAATCAGCACGAATGGGCGGCGACCGTATTTGTCCGCGAGATGCGCGACGGGAATGTAGCAGAGCATCGCCGTGACCATTTCAAATGTGATGAGATAACCGAATTGTTGCGCCGTCAGGCCGCCATGATCCATCGCCCACAAAATGATGAACGCATACGGAATCCGTTCGCAGAAGCGGATGAGGATGTCGCTTACGAGCAGTTCACGCAGCGCGGGCGTGAAGGTTTTTACGACGCCGAGAAATGAAATGGACGGTGCGGAAGAATTTTTATTTTGCGCGTCAGATTTTCCGTCCGGCTCGAACATGAACCACTGAAACGCCAATGTTAATAAGCTCATTGCGATGCAAAGCGCGAGCGCGTAACGCACGCCGTCCGTCCAGCCGAAGCGCGTGAGCAGCCAGCCGCCGAGGAGCGGGCCGAGCATCATTGGCACGCGGCGGATCATGGATTGCACACCGACGCCCATCGTATGCCGATTGCTTTGCAGCGAGGTCGCGATGACGGAAAGTGTCGTGGGCAACGACAATGCGCTCCACGCGAGAAACAGAAACGAGCCGAGCAGCAGCGCCAGCCAGCTTTGCCAGAGCAGAACCAAAATGTAACCGGCGATGGAAATCAGACTGAAGAGCAGCAGCGATTTTCTTTGTCCCCAATGATCCGTCAGCCAGCCGCCGGGATACGCGTAAATCGCGCCAAGAAAAGTTTGCAGCGCGTCAAAAAGTCCGATGATGAGAATGCCGCCGCCGAGCGTCTCGATGTATTTCGGCGCGAAGCCGAGCCAGAGTTTTTCGCCCGTGCCCGCCAGCACCAGCGCGACGAGCAGCAGCGAGGTGTTGCGCCGCAACGCGAGGAATTCGGAAATTTTTCGCCAGCCGGTCACGCAGTCATCTTATCCGCCAGCATTGCCAAATGGGAAAGAAGAAAATTTTGGAATGATGACATTTAGCGGGGCTGTTGCTATAATTTTGCTGATGAGTGCAAACACAAACACACCGCAAGTTGGAATTTTGATGGGCAGCGATTCGGACTGGCCGACGATGAAATCGGCGGCGGATGCGCTGAAAGAATTTGGCATTGGCTCCGAGGCGAAAGTCATTTCCGCCCACCGCGATCCGCATGGCTTGGAAGAATATGTTTCCGGCGCGGGCGCAAAGGGCATCAAAGTTTTCATCTGCGGCGCGGGCGGCGCGGCGCATCTGGCGGGCGTCACGGCGGCGTTCACGACGTTGCCGGTCATCGGCGTGCCGATCCTTGGCAAATCTACCGACGGTCTTGACTCGCTGCTTTCGATGGTGCAGATGCCGCCGGGCGTGCCGGTGGCGACGGTCGCCATCAACGGCGCGCGCAACGCCGGTATCCTCGCCGCGCAAATCATCGCGACGGGCGACACGGTGCTGGCGGAGGAATTGAAAAAGTTCAAGGTGCGCCTGATGGAAGAATCGCGCGCCAAAAACAAAACGCTCGCGCAATAAATTTTCATGCAACGGCTCATCGAAGGCGTCCACAAGTTCCAGAAAGACGAGTTCGGCAATTACCGGAAACTTTTCCGTAAGTTGTCGCAGGAGGGGCAGAATCCGCACACGCTTTTCATCACCTGCTCGGATTCGCGCGTGCTGGCGGAACTCATTACGCAGAGCAAGCCGGGCGATTTGTTCGTCGTTAAAAACGTCGGCAACATCGTTCCGCCCGCCAATGTGCGCGGCGACACGAATTCCACCGCCGCCGCCATCGAGTTCGCCGTGGAAACTTTGCGCGTCAGCGACATCGTCATCTGCGGGCATTCCCAATGCGGTGCCATCACGCAGTTGCTGGACAAAAAACCGGTGAGCAATTCCACGCCGCATCTGCGCGATTGGCTGAAACTCGCCGCGACGGTGTTGGAGACGATCAAGACGGACTACGCCCATCTCCCGGAAGGGGCGGCGAAGGAAACCGCCGCCGCCGAGGAAAATGTTTTGTTCGGTCTCGACAATCTCCACAGTTATCCCTGCGTGCAGGAACGGCTGGTGAACGGTTCGCTGCGGCTGCACGGCTGGTTTTTCAAGATCGCGACGGCGGAATTATTCGCCTACGATCCGGACACGCGGCAATTTTTGCCCTTGGTGAGCGAAGAGTGATCGCGCTGGCGGTGGCAGATCCCCTTTGTCCGAAATAAATTTCCCGCCATATTTCATGGCCGAACCCAGCCGGGCGGTGTCCATTATGCTTCCAAATCAGTCATAAATTCTGACAGTTTCCAGACAGATTTGAATAAAAATGCAATAAGCGCGGAGATTTTCACCCATGAACGATGGTTTTTTGCGCCCGGAGAAGTCTGTTGGCTTGCGACCTGCTTGGCTCGGTAGTTAGTTCAGAACAGTTCAGAAATCCTAATAGTTGATGAAGACAGCCAACGTAATCAGAATAAAAACGGGCGCACTAGTTATCGCCTTGCTGCTGGGCAATTTTTCCCTGCTCGCCGCAAATTCCGCGACGCAATTATTCTTTATCGCGCAGCCGGTCAGCACAGTCGTCGGCGCGGGCATCACCAACGTCGTCTTGCAGCTCGCGGATAAAAACGGCACGAACGTCGCGCAAAGCGGCGTTGCGGTTTCACTCGCCTTAAACAAAAGTGGTTTGAGCGGCACGACCAATGTGACCACGGACGCCAACGGCAAAGCCGCCTTCGCCAATCTGGTAATCACAACGGCCAGCAACGGCGACACGCTGACCGCCGCAGCCAGCGGTTTGAAAAGCGCCACCAGCAGTTCGTTCAATGTCAGCAAAGGTGTCACTACCACCACGCTGGCGGCTTCCACAAATTTTCTCGTCTATGGCCAGAGCGTCAGCTTCACCGCGACCATCAGCACCGTTGCTCCGGCTAGCGGCACGCCGACCGGGACAGTCACGTTCAAGGATGGCACTGCAACGCTCGGCACAGCGACGCTCAATGCGTCCGGCCTTGCGACCTTCAGCACAAACCGGATTTCCGCCGCGACGAGCAGCCACAATCTCACCGCCGTTTATGCCGGCGACAGTAATTTTTCCACGAGCACATCGAGCAATCTTTCGCTCACGGCCAGCAAGCTCGTCTTGACCGTGGCGGGCGCAGTGGCGAATAACAAAATTTATGACGGCGGCACAAATGCCACTTTGAATTTCAGCAACGCCACGCTCGCCACGATTGTGAGCGGCGACACGGTGACGCTGAACACAGCGTCGGCCAAGGGCGCGTTCGCCAGCAAAACCGTCGGCACTGGCAAAACCGTGACCATCACCGGCCTCGCGCTTGCGGGCGCGAGCGCGGGAAATTATTCTATCACCGCGCCAACCACGACCGCCAGCATCACAGCGCGCAGCCTCGTCATCACCGCGAAGGGCGTAAACAAAATCTACGACGCCACGACCAACGCCACCGTCACGCTCACAGACAACCGCGTCACCGGCGACAGCTTCACCAACAGTTATGCGGGCGCGGCTTTCGCCAGCAAGAATGTCGGCACCGCAATTTCAATCAATGTTTCCGGCCTCGCCATCACAGGCACGGATGCGGGCAATTATGCGTTGAGCAATTTGACGGCGGTGACGAGCGCGAACATCACGCCCGCCACGCTCACGGCTTCCGGCATTCTCGCCAGCAACAAAATTTACGACGCCACGACGACGGCCACGCTGAATTTCACGAACGCGAAGCTCGCGACCATTCTCGGCGGCGACGCAGTCACTTTGAACACCGCCGCCGCGAAAGGAAATTTTGCGGATAAAACTGTCGGCACGAACAAGATCGTCACCGTCTCCGGCCTCACGCTCGCTGGCACCAACGCGGGCAATTACACGCTGGCTGCGCCGGTGAGCACGACCGCCAGCATCACGGTGCGCGGCCTCACCATCACCGCGAAAGGCGTGAACAAAATTTACGACGCCACGACCAACGCGACCATCACGCTCACGGACAACCGCGTTTCCGGCGATGCGCTGACGGACAGCTATGCGTCCGCCGCGTTCACGAATAAAAATGTCGGCACCGCTATTTTAATCAATGTTTACAGCCTCTCTATTGCTGGAATAGATTCCGCCAACTACGCGCTGACGGCGACGAACACGACCGCCACCGCCAACATCACGAAGGCGACGCTCACGGTTGCGGGCGTTACGGCTAACAACAAAATCTACGACGCGACGACGGCGGCCACGCTGAATTTCAGTAACGCCACACTCGTCACGGTTTTCAGCGGCGACACAGTGACGTTGGACACGAGCGCGGCAAAAGGCGTGTTCACCAGCAAGACGGTTGGCACGAATAAAACTGTCACGGTCTCCGGCCTGGCGCTCGCCGGCGCGAGTTCCGGCAACTACGCGGTGACGCAGCCGACGACGACCGCAAATATTTCTTCCCGCGCGCTGGCCATCACCGCCACCGGCGTGAACAAAATCTACGACGGCACAACCACCGCGACCGTGAAACTCGCGGACAACCGCGTTTCCGGCGATGTGCTGACGGACAGCTACGCGTCCGCTGCGTTCACGAATAAAAATGCCGGCTCGAACATTTTGATCAATGTTTACGGCCTAGCCATCGCGGGAAACGATTCAATCAATTATTATCTGACCGCGACCAACACCACCGCAACGGCCAGCATCACTTCCGCCACGCTGACCGTCATGGCGAATAATCTTTCACGGCCTTACGGCGCGACGAATCCGGTTTTGACCGCGACCATCACCGGCTTTGTTGCCGGCGAAAGTTTGACGAACAGCGATGTGACCGGTTCCCCGGCGCTGACGACAAAGGCCACGACCAATAGCAACGTCGGCAATTATCTCATCAGTGTCGGCAAAGGTTCGCTGGCTTCCACGGATTACAGTTTCAAACTGATTAACGGCACGCTGACCGTCGCGCCGGCGGACACCGCCGCGCTGCTTTCCACGACAATGAATCCTGCGTTCACGAACCAGAACATCACTTTCGCCGCGCAGATTAAGCCGCTCGCCACGACCGTGCTGCCACCGACCGGCGTCATCCAGTTCAAGTGCAACGGGACGAATAAACTTGGCAACGCCGTCTCGGTGACCAACAGCGGCACGGCCAACCTGACCGTCATGGCCGCCTCCCTCGGCCAGACCAACGCGGTCATCACGGCGGAATATTCCGACCCGGCGGGAAATTTTAATCCCAGCACCAACAGCCTGACGCAAAACATCGTTACCGTCGTCACGCCACCGCCGCCGAGCAAATTGTCGCTCGCACCGACGTTTGCCAACGGCGTGGTCGCCGCGCAGCTCTCCGGCATAACGGGACAAACTTACGTCATCGAGGCTTCGGCGGATTTGATCCACTGGTCGCCGCTGTCCACGAATGTTGCGGATACCAACGGCATTGTTTCGCTCATTGATTCCAACGCCGTCGCATTCCCCAGCCGGTTTTACCGCGCGTATTCGCCGTGATGGTTGGTATTGAGCCACGGGTCTGACACGACAGCTGCGGCGTCGCTTCATTTGGACAAGCGCGGGTTTCTTTGCTAGGCTGCACGGGATTTTATGAGTTTGGAAACCAAAGAAACCGCCGCGCCCGCCGCGCCTTCTGATTTTATTCGCGACATCGTCGCGGGGCACGTTGCCGAGAAAAAATATTCGCGCATCCACACCCGTTTTCCGCCGGAGCCGAACGGTTATCTCCACATCGGCCACGCGAAAAGCATCTGCCTGAACTTCGGCATCGCGCGCGAATTTGGCGGCGTTTGCAATCTTCGCATGGACGACACGAATCCCGCGAAGGAAGACATCGAATACGTCGAGAGCATCCAAGCCGATGTGAACTGGCTCATCAGCGCGTGGGCGGATGACAAGATCGGCCTCAAGCCAAAAGGGAAAACGCCGGATATCATTGCAGAGGAGGGCAAACGTGATTTTTATCTGCCGCCGGTTTTGAAATCGGAAATCGGAAATCGGAAATTGGAAACCTTCGAGCCATTTTACGCCAGTAATTATTTCGACCAGATTTATGAATATGCCGAGGAATTAATCGAAAAGGGCAAGGCGTTTGTCTGCGACCTCACGCCGGAGCAGACGGATGAATATCGCCGGAATGGTTTGGAAAGCCCGTTCCGCAATCGCAGCGTCGAGGAAAACCTCGACCTTTTCCAGCGCATGAAGGCCGGCGAGTTTGTCGACGGTATCCGCACGCTCCGCGCAAAGATTGACGCCTCCGCGCCGAACATCTGGCTGCGCGATCCACTGCTCTACCGCATCAAGCACGTCGACCATCATCAGACCGGTAGCAAGTGGTGCATCTATCCGATGTATGATTTCGCGCATTGTTTGAGCGATTACATCGAAGGCATAACGCACTCGATTTGCACGCTGGAGTTTGAAGTTCACCGTCCGCTTTACGACTGGATTCTGGAAAGCCTCGGACTGCCGCGCCCGCTGCCGCACCAATACGAATTCGCGCGCCTCGCGCTCGGTTACACCGTGATGAGCAAACGCAAACTTATGCAACTCGTGGACGAAAACCTCGTCACCGGCTGGGACGATCCGCGGATGCCCACGATTTGCGGCATCCGTCGGCGTGGAGTTACCGCACAAGCCTTGCGTAATTTCGCCTACAACATCGGCATCACGAAATACAACGGCCTTACCGACGTGAGCGTTTTGGAATTTGCCATCCGCGACGATTTGAACAAACGCTCGCTACGCCGGCTCGCCGTGCTGCGGCCCATCAAGGTCGTCATCACCAATTATCCCGAAGACAAGTTCGAGGAACTCGACGCAACGAATAATCCCGAAGATGAAACTGCCGGCAAACGCAAAATCTTGTTCAGCCGCGAACTCTACATCGAGCGCGATGATTTTGCCGAAGTGCCACCGCCGAAATTCTTCCGCCTGAAACCCGGTGGCGAAGTCCGTTTGAAATACGCCTTCATCATCAAGTGTGACGAAGTGGTGAAGGACGCCGCCGGCAATATCACCGAGTTGCGTTGCACCGCCGACTTGGACAGCAAGATGGGCGGAGCCACGTCAGCGCGCAAAGTGAAAGGGACGATTCATTGGGTGAGTGCCGCGCATTGCGTGGATGCCGAGGTGCGGCTTTACGACCGACTGTTCACCGTGGCTGATCCGGGGGCGGAAGATGATTTCAAGAAACACCTCAACCCGCATTCGCTGGAAGTCATCACCGCCAAGTGCGAACCGAGCTTGAAAGACGCGACGTTTGAGCAGCGCTATCAGTTTGAACGCCTCGCTTACTTCGCTTTGGATTTGGATGCCAAGCCCGGCAAGCTCGTCTTCAACCGCACCATTACCTTGAAGGATGCGTGGGCCAAGGAAGCGCAGAAGAGGTAAGTTCATATTAGTGTATTATTTTGAAAGTTGCGAATCATCCTTCAAAACCGTATTCAACCTGAATAAAAATAAGTCATAATCGTCATGCCAGCAGAATAAATAACTAAAGCTAGGATAGGCCTGGTATTTTTTCGCTTTCATTCAAACTAACCCCGTGCTTTAATAAGTCACCATGAGTATTACAACACTTACACCGAAACAACTCCGCACGGCTGCCGATCTCCAAGAAAAGATCGCCAAGCTGCAATCCCAACTCGCGGCGCTGCTGGGCAGCGAAGCCAAATCCGCCGCCCCTGCGGCCAAGCCCGTGAAGAAAAAAGGCGGCATGAGCGCCGCCGGTCGCGCGCGCATTGCCGCCGCCCAGAAACTGCGCTGGGCCAAGATCAAAGCGGCGAAGGCCAAGGCCAAATAAGTCGCATTAGACAACAATTGGTTTCTTAAACCATCAAGGCAAAGGCCGCTCTTTAACCGGAGCGGCCTTTTGCTTTGGTCAGGATGCTTCAGGAAAACCACCGGCCCGGCGACCGCCTTCACCCCCGCCCGAATTTATTGATGAGAAACGCGATAGCGGCGGCGGTAAGCAGCACGGCCAGCAGAAAGCCCGCGATGAATTGCAGCCGTTGCTGGCGCTGCCGCCGGTCCAGTTTTGGAAACAGCCGGTCGGCCAGCCAGCGCGTGAGGAAAAATTCATCCTTTTCCATCGGCGTCAGCAGCAGATAGATGATGCACGGCAAACCAACCACCGCTGTCACGAGATAAACAATTTTCAGCACGCGCGCAGCATAGCGAATGGCGGTTCGCGGTCAACCCGGCAGCGGCAGTCGGGAGCGGCCCGTTGCCAAATCCGGCCGGATGCTTTATAAAAAGCCCGGTTATTATCCGTGAACAAAATCTTTTTCATCCTGGCCGGGCTGTGGTTTTCAGCCGTCGGCGCGCGCGCCGACCTGACACTGGTGCAAGTCGCGGTCAGCACGAACGCGACCTTCCCCGCGACGCTGCGATTGCACGGCGACCAGATGCGGCTCGACCAGCAGGAGAATACCAACGGCGTTTACACCGTCCTTATCAACCTGAAGACGCGGGATTCCTTCACGCTGCTGCCGAAGGAAAAGAAATTTCTGAAACGTTCCGGCGCAGACATCCTGAAAGACCTGGCGCTGGACATTAAATTATTCAGCCGCACGAATGAAATTTTGCTCCCGGCGGCCCCGGCAACGCCGACCTTGCGCGTGGCGCGGGTGAACGGCTTCGACACGGAAATCTATGTCTGGCGGGGCGCGCATGGGCTGACGCAGACGCTGTGGGTGGCGAAGGATTTTCCCGATTACGCCGCCATTCGCGCCGAGCTGGCGAAGCTAGACGAGTTCAATGCGACCGGCCCGCACCCGAACGCGCAGCCGGCGTTGAGCCGACTTCCCGGCATGGTGATGCAGACGGAAATCACGCTGGGCAAATCTGTCAAGACGATGAAGCTACTGACGGCGACGACCGCGCCGCTGGACGCGGCGCTGTTTGAACTGCCGGCGGATTACACGCCGTGGGAGCCGCCGAAGCAAAATGTGAACAAATAATGCTTGTCTCTGCCGGCGGGGTTGGTATTTGAAGGGTTTCCATATATGGGCAAATTCACCCGGGCGAAGGTGTTGCTGGCCGCGTTGGCCAGCTTGGCAACAGTGGTCTATCTCGGTTGTGCGACGAGTGAAGATTTCCACTTGTATTTGTTTTACTTCGTCCCGGTCGCACTGTGCGCGTGGCATCTGGGCTTGCTTGAGGTGGCGTTGATTTCAACCTTGGGCGCCACGGGTTGGAGCTTCGTGGAGATCAATGCCGGACGCGCCGGACTGGGCTGGGGCCAATGGTCATGGAACGCGTTCATCAGCCTGTTGTCGTTGCTAATCTTGGGGCTGATCGTCCATCGGCACCGGCAGGACTTGCGCGAACAGAAACGCCGGCACGAGGAATTGCAAAAGACGGTGGCCGAGCTGGAACACGCGACGGCAGAAATCCGCAAGCTGCAGGGCAAGCTGCAGGTCGTCTGCGCGTGGACCAAGCGCATCAAGGTCGAGGGGAAATGGATCACCTACGAGGAATTTCTGAAACACCACCTGAACATCAACCTCTCTCACGGGATGTCGCCCGAGGCGCGGGAAACATTTTCTCAGGAGATTACCGGCCATATGCCGGAACCGCCGCCCGCGCTCTGAAATTTTTTTCCGCCGTCATTTCCGGACAGTTTTCAGATGGCCGTAGCCAACGAGCCGCCGGTTTTCCTCGTCCCACAAACGGAAGGTGATGGATTTCAAACTGCCCAGCAGCGTGACCGGTTTCACCTGCTGAAAGAGCGGACTGGCTCGGTGGCATTGTTCCAAATGGTAATTCGGGATGCGCGGGCTCAAGTGGTGGATGTGGTGAAACCCGATGTTGCCGGTGAACCATTGCAGGATGCGCGGCAGCTTGTAAAAGGAACTGCCCTGCAACGCCGCCGCCGTGTAGCTCCAGTTTTCGCTGCGCTCCCAATAGACATCCTCAAACTGGTGCTGGACATAAAACATCCACACGCCCGCGCCGCCGGCAATCATCACGATGAAAAACTGGATGAACAGAAAATCACGCACGCCGAAAACGAACGACATGGCGGCGACAAAAGCCAGCAGCGCAGCGTTCATGGCATAAACGGAATGATGTTCGCGCCGGCTGGCTTTCGGCGCAGGAAAACGGTAGATGACGATGAACAGGAACAGCGGCGCGATGAGGAACAAAATCACCGGATTCCGTGACAGCCGGTAGGAAAATTTTTTCCAGCGCGAGGCTTCGAGATATTCGCGCACGGT
>Ga0208872_1002449_pt1 | contig 10780 bp, 8 predicted proteins | sample CryBogCBH12Aug08_FD_185508 | JGI IMG/M metagenome (GOLD analysis project Ga0208872, IMG submission 185508) | Freshwater microbial communities from Crystal Bog, Wisconsin, USA - CBH12Aug08 (SPAdes) | ecosystem: Environmental > Aquatic > Freshwater > Lake | place: Crystal Bog, Wisconsin, USA... | reverse complement strand
TCTATTTTCAACTTTTCTCCGGCGGGAAGGCTACGAGGTCATCGAAGCCGGCACCGGCCAGCAGGGGCTTCAACTCGCCCAAACGCGCCGGCCGGATCTGGTGTTGCTGGATGTCGGCCTGCCGGATATGAGCGGTGTGGAGGTTTGCCGGCAGATCAAAACCGACCCCGCGCTAAAGGATGTTTTTGTCGCGTTCTGTTCCGGCGAAGCCACCAGCGACGAGCACAAAGTCAGCGGCTTTCAGACCGGCGCGGATGAATATCTCGTCAAGCCGTTCGGCTTGCAGGAACTTTCAGCGCGCGTGCAGACGCTGCTGCGCCTCCGCAACACCACCGCCGCGTTGCGCGCCAGCGAGGAACATCATCGCAAGCTCATAGACATTCTGCCGGATGCGGTCTGCCTGATTCACCCGAACGGGCGGTTGTTGGCCGGAAATTTTCAGGCAGCAACCATGCTTGGGCTGACCAACACGGAAGAACTGCTCCAGAAAACCATTTTTGACTTCACCCCCGCCGAAGAACATCAGCGCATTGAGGCGGACATTGGCAATGCCTTGAAAACCGGTGTCATCCGCAACGCCGAGTATGGCATGCTCAAAAAAGATGGCACATCGTTCCGTGTGGAATTGAGCGCCACCGTCTCGCTTGGCATCAGCAACCAGCCGGCGGGCCTGTTGAGCGTGGTGCGCGACGTCACCGAACGCCGGCAAGCGCAGGAAGCCTTGCGTGCCAGCGAAGAACGCTTTCGCCAGCTTGCGGACCACATTCGGGAAGTTTTCTGGATGGCCACCGGCGACCGGGAAAAGATTATTTACGTCAGCCCGGCTTACGAAGAAATCTGGGGTCAGACCTGCGCCAGCCTTTACGCCGCGCCGCGCAACTGGAGCGATGCCATCCATCCCGACGACCGCCACCGGGTTTTGGAAAGCATCAGCACCAAGCAAACCACCGGTGAATACGATGAAACCTACCGCGTCATCCGGCCCGACGGCTCCATTCGCTGGATTCAGGATCGCGCGTTTCCCATTCGCGACGCGGCGGGAAAAATTTACCGCATCGTCGGCATTGCGGACGACATCACCAAACGCAAGCAGGCTTGGGACGCGCTCGGCGAAAGCGAGGCCCGCAAGCGCGCCATCATGCAGGCGGCGTTGGACGGCATCATCACGATTGACCACGAAGGCCGGATGCTGGAATTAAACCCGGCGGCGGAAAAAATCTTCGCCCACAGCCGCACAAAACTGATCGGCGAAAATGTGATGGGTATTGTGCCGCCGTCGTTTCGCGCGTGGTTTCAAAACGGATTGGACAACTGTTTCACCGGCGACAAAGGGCCTACGCAGGGCAGCCGCATTGAGATGCCCGCGCTGCGGGCGGACGGTAGCAGCTTTTCCGCCGAGTTCACCATCACGCGCATCCGGCTGCCGGGGCATCCGATGTTCACGATATACATCCGCGACATTTCGGCGCATAAACGCGCCGAGGCCGAGCTGCGGGCGCTGCCGCAGCGCATCATCAAGGCGCAGGAAGCCGAGCGCTCGCGCATCGCGCAGGAATTACACGACGGCATCAACCAGCTCATCGCCTCGGTGAAAATGCGGCTGCGCAAAGTCGAGGGCAGCCTGCCCGACCTCAAGCCCGCCGCGCGCGAAATCTTGCACCGCTGCGACCGGCTGCTGGTCAAGGTGCTGGAAGAAAATCGCCGGATCGCGCATAATTTGCGGCCCACGGATTTGGATAATTTAGGTCTGGCCGCCGCGTGCAGCAGCTTTTGTGGCGACGTGCAATTACGGACCAATTTGCAGTTCCAATGCCGGCTCGTTCCGGCGACGCAACGTTTTTCGCCGGTGGTGGAATTGCATTTGTTTCGCATCGTGCAGGAGGCCGTCAATAACATTGAGAAACATGCCAAGGCCAAAATTGTCCGGCTGCAAATCCGGCTCGACGGTGATTTTGTGGCGCTGAAAATTCAGGACGATGGCCAGGGCTTTGACCCTAAAACGGTGAAGGCCGCAAAAAAAATCCGGCATGGTTTGGGGCTGACCAACATGCGCGAACGCGCGCTGGCCGTGGGTGGCACTTACGAAATCAAGTCCCGGCCCGGCCATGGCACCGTCATCAGCGTGCGCGTGCCAGCGACCATTTCGCAACGGGGATCAGGCGTAAAGCGGGAACGGGCGGCGGAGCATTGAGGTTGGCGCGTTTAATTCGCGCTGCCTTCCACCCAGCAGACAGCATAGCGGATCAAGGCATTGCTGCTGGTCAGCTTGAGTTTCCGGCGGATGTTGTTGCTGTGCTTGTTGACTTCGGCTGCCGACACATCCAGGGCCTTGGAAATTTCCGGTGTGCTTTTTCCCTGGCCGAGCAGTTCCAAAATCTCCAGTTCGGAATCCGTGAGCAAATCCAGTTCGGTGGCCTCACTGGCCGCCGCCGTGCGGGTTGATTCCCCGGCAAAAACATCTTCGGTAACGTAGATGTGACCGTCGAGCACATCGCGAATCGCGTGGATGATTTCCTGTGGATCCTCCTGCTTCATGATGTAGCCGTCGCCGCCGGCGCGCAGCACGCGTTGGGCGTAAAGCGCCTCGTCAAACATCGAGACCACGAGAATCTTTACGGGAATTTTCGCGGCGCGGATTTCCTTGATAAGTTCCAGCCCGCTTTTGCCGGGCAGCCCCAAATCCACCACGGCAAGATCAGGCTTGAGCTTGGCAATGGACTTCAGGCCTTGCCGGGCATCGCCTGCTTCGCCGCAGACGGTCAAATCATTTTCAGCGTTGACCAGCTTCGCCAAGCCGTCGCGAAACACCGGATGGTCTTCCACTAGGAAGATCCGCCGCTGCTGCCCGGAGATTTTTTTTGCGGTTTTGGCCATAGCGCGTGAGTCGGTAAAAATTCTAGCCCGCACTTTCCGGCGCACAAGGCAATTGAAGCCGCCGGAAAAACAGCTTTTACCAATCCTGCGCCGGTGTCGGCGGCGGCTCAAGCCGATTTTTGCGTTTCGTGAGTCAATTTTAGTCCTCTCGCCGCCACCCGCGATGTCCGCATACTGACATGGTATGTCTCAAAGTCGCATAGAAGTCGCGTGAGCCACCACCTACTATTTTACCAAGCATCTCTTAGTAAATATTTGCAATTGTTGTGGAAAAAATTTCTGAGCCGCCAGCCCAAACCATTTTGTTGGTAGACGATAATGTTGATACGCGTCTTCTGACCAAGATGTTTCTCAATAATTTTGGTTATGAGGTGGATTCGGCTGATTCCGCAGGCGAGGCTCTGTCCCGTTTTAATCCCAGCCAGCACGCGCTTGTCCTCACGGACAACTCTATGCCCGGCATGACCGGCGGCGAAATGGCGCAGGTCATCAAATCGCGCTCTCCCGCCACGCCCATCGTCATGTGCAGCGGCAACCCGCCCAAGGACTGCTCCGCGATTGACATCGTCATCCGCAAGCCCACTTACCTGCTTGCCATCAAGGATGCCATTGACCGCCTGTTGGTGGTGAAATAATTTTTGCCCCGGCTTCACAGGGCGAAGCCACCTTTCGCCGCGACACATTTTTGGTGAAAGCCACCTACAAGCAAGAATTCAATATCGAACACCCTTCGTCCTCACAGTGATTGAGCTTTACGGCGGCGACCTGTATTTTGCGTAAAATGTCGGAACCGGAAAAATCCATTTCCCCGCTCGCCCAACCCGCTGGCTCCGTCTGGGGTGTCGGCGAGGAGCGTGCAAAACTGCTGGCACGCCTGAATATTTTCACTGTTGAGGATTTGCTGCTGCACCCACCGCGCCGCTACGAAGATCGCCGGAAATTTCTGCCTGTCCGCGATTTGAAACCCGCCGAAGCCGCTACGGTGCGTGGAAAAATCATCGCCGCCGGCATCAAGCGTTTTAAGAAAGGCACGCGGGCGATGTTCGAGTGCGTGTTTGACGATGGCACGGCGCGGCTGCATTGCCGTTGGTGGCAAGCACAGCCGTGGATGCCGGACTGGTATGCGGTCGGGCGCGAGTTTCTGATTTACGGCAAACTGGAGGATGACAAAAAGCCGCGCACGTTCACGCATCCCGAAACAGAACTCGTCGAGCCGGGTGACGATGAATTTGTCCACGTCAACCGCATCGTGCCGGTGCATCCGCTCACGGAAGGGTTGACTGCGCGCGTGATGCGTTCGCTGGTCTGGCGCGCTTTGGAAAAATTCGAAACACAAATCGCCGAGCCGGACATCAAGCTGGATTTGAAAATTTTTCCGGCGCGCGCGAATGCCGTCCGCATGGTTCACTTTCCTGAAGAATTGACCGATGTGGAAATCGCGCGCCAGCGGCTGGCGCTGGATGAATTCGTGGCGCTGCAATTTCAAATCCAGTCGCGCCGGAAAAAATTTGAAGCGAGCGCGAAGGCGTTGCCGTGCGGCGGCGACAACCGTTTGATGAAGCCGTTTCTTGGGGAACTTGGTTTCAAACTTACATCTGCCCAGACGAGCGTGTTAAAGGAAATCCGCGCCGACATGGGCGGCGTGCATCCGATGCGCCGCTTGCTGCAAGGCGATGTCGGCTCCGGCAAAACTGCCGTCGCGGCATGCTCGGCATTGATGGCGCTGGAAAGCGGTTTTAACGTCGCGCTGATGGCGCCGACGGAGATTTTGGCGGAACAGCATTTTCGGAATTTTTCACGGTGGTTTGAATCGTTGGGAATTCAAGTCTTGCTGCAAACCGGAAGTCGTAAAACGTCCGGCGAATTGCCAATCGCCAATCGCCAATCGCCAATTTTATTTGTTGGCACACACGCGCTCCTGTCCGGCGGATTTGAATTGCCGAGACTTGGCTTGGTGATTGTTGATGAACAGCACAAGTTCGGCGTGGCACAGCGCGAAACGCTGGTGCGCAAGGGCAATTATCCGCATCTGCTCGTGATGACGGCGACGCCGATTCCGCGCACGCTGGGGCTGACGCTTTACGGCGACCTGGATGTTTCGGTGATTGACGAACTGCCCGGTGGGCGCGGCGCGGTCAAAACTTTTGTGCGCACGACGGTAAAGCTGCCGAAGGTTTTTGAGTTCATCCGCGAGAAGATTTCCGGCGGTCGGCAGGCTTACATCGTTTATCCGCGCGTAGACGTGGCGGACACGGACAAAGACATCAAGGCGGTGACGAAAGAGTTTGAAAACGTGCAGCGCGCGCTGAATGGCTTCAAAGTCGGCTTGTTGCACGGGCGAATCAAGCCCGTGGAAAAGGAAAAAACAATGGCGGAGTTTCGCGCGAATAAAATCCAGGCGCTCGTCGCCACGTCGCTCATCGAGGTGGGCGTGGACGTGCCGAACGCCACGGTGATGCTCATCGAAAACGCCGAGCATTTCGGGCTGGCGCAGTTACACCAGCTGCGTGGGCGCATCGGACGCGGCGCGCATGAGAGCTTTTGCATCTTGATTTCTGACGCACAAAACGCGGAGGCGCAGGCGCGGCTGGATATTTTGGCGGAAACCAATGACGGTTTCAAAATCGCGGAGGCGGACTTAAAATTGCGCGGTCCGGGCGAGTTGCTGGGCCAGCAGCAAAGCGGTGCAATGAAATTGCGTTTTGGCAATCTGGTGGAGGATTTGAATTTGATCCGGCAGGCACGGTCGCTGGTGGCGAAAAAGTTTTAGCGCCGGAAAATTCCATTTCCATTTTGGGGCGAACCGGCGTAGTTTGCGGGCATGAAAGCGTTCCCAACCCTTATTTTTTCCTCGGTCATTGCCGTGTGCGTGTCCGGCTGCGGTGACAGTTCCAAGCCCGGCACCGTCGCCAACCAGGTTTCCAACGTCGTGACGGCGCCGGTAAATTATGTCGGCGCGGTGGGGCAGGCGCAGAAATATTCGGAGAAGCAAATTGACCTCGCGTATGTGACGCAGGCCATTCAATTATTTCAGGCCGGCGAAGGCCGGTTGCCGAAAGACCTGAACGAACTGGTGGAAACGCATTATCTCGGCAAGGTTCCTGACGCGCCTTACGGCTATAAGATCTCTTACGATGCCGCGACGGGCACGGTGAAGGTGCTCAAACAATAGCATGGACAAAATTCAATCCTACCAGACGGATTTGTCGCCTTTCGAGAGCGGTTTGTGGAGCCGCGCCTGGTTTATCCTGCTCATCAGCTTCGCGCTGGCGGCGGTGGATTGGGAGCTGGTTTCGCTCAAGATTTTTCCGTTCATCTTCATTTTTCCCGTGATGCTCGCGGCGTGGAACCGCCGGCTGCGGTTTGCGGTCTTGTGCGCGGCGGGACTTTCCATCACGCGCCTGGCGCATCAGTTTGCGTTCAGCGAACGCCCGGATTCCTTCGACGATGCCTTCGCGGCGGCGGTGCGTTTCTTTGTGCTGCTGCTGCTGGCCGCGTTGACCAGTTTGCTGGCCAAGCAAGCCCGCCAGCTCCGGGACCGCGTCCGGCTGCTCGAAGGCATCCTGCCCATCTGCGCGCGGTGCAAAAGCATCCGCGACGAAAACAACAACTGGGTGCAGTTGGAGCACTACATCAGCGCCCGATCCGCCGCGCGGTTTTCCCACGGGTTTTGCCCGGAATGCTTCAAGTCATACTATGGCGACCAGCCCGCGCCCGCGCCGGAAGACAAAAAGCCGTAATTTTCGCTCGCCAAGCTTCCGCCGGCGCAAGACAATCCGCCTCTGTTTTCAGACATGAAGGAACAAATCGTCATCCTCGATTTCGGCTCGCAATACACGCAGGTCATCGCCCGGCGCGTGCGCGAATGTAACGTCTACTCGACCATCATCCATTTCAACACGCCCGCCGCCGAGATTGCGGCGATGAAGCCGAGCGGCATCATCCTCTCCGGCGGCCCGTCCAGCGTGTATGCGCCGAAGGCGCCACTGCCGGACAAAAACATTTTTGAACTCGGCGTGCCCGTGCTCGGCATCTGCTTCGGCGTGCAACTGCTCGCGCAATTTCTTGGCGGTAAGGTCGAGAAAGGCCAGAAGCGCGAATACGGCAAGGGCACGTTGAGCATCAAGGATAAGTCCTGTGCGCTGTTCGCCAAGCTGCCGCCGAAATTGCAGGTCTGGAATTCCCACGGCGACAAGCTCACGAAGTTGCCGCGCGATTTCAAGCCCGTGGCCGTCACGGAAAATTCCGAATACGCGGCCATCGAGAACCGCGCGAAGAAATTCTTCGGGCTGCAATTCCATCCCGAAGTCGTGCACACGCCGCGCGGCAAGGAAATCATTGCCAATTTCGTCCACGGCGTATGCGGCTGCGGCAAATCGTGGACGATGCGCAATTACGTGGACCAGGCCGTCGAGGAAATCCGCGCGCAAGTCGGCAATGAACACGTCGTGCTCGGCCTCTCCGGCGGCGTGGATTCCAGCGTCGCCGCGGCGTTGCTGCACAAGGCCATCGGCGATCAGCTCACCTGTATTTTCGTGAACAACGGCCTGCTGCGCGCGCGCGAGGCGGAAGTGGTGCAGAATGTTTTTGCCCGCAGCTTCAACATCAAGCTCCAATACGAGGACGCCACGAAACTGTTTCTCGGCAAACTCAAGGGCGTCACCGATCCCGAACGCAAGCGCAAGGTCATCGGCAAGACATTCATTGATGTTTTTCAAGCGGCGACCAAGCGCGTGGGCCAGGCGAAGTTCCTCGCCCAAGGCACGCTGTATCCTGACGTCATCGAGTCCGTGCCGATTGCCGGCAATCCCGCCGCGCTCATCAAATCGCATCACAACGTCGGTGGGCTGCCGAAGGGCATGAAGTTCAAGCTCGTTGAACCGCTGAAGAATTTGTTCAAGGACGAAGTTCGTTTGCTCGGCGAAGAACTCGGCGTGCCGAAGGACATCGTCTGGCGGCAGCCGTTCCCCGGTCCCGGCCTCGCCGTGCGCATTCTCGGCGAAGTCACGCCGGCGCGCTGCGAGATTTTGCGGAATGCCGATGCCATTGTCGTGGAGGAGATGAAGGCCAGCGGACTTTACTACAAGATCTGGCAGAGCTTCGCGGTGTTGCTGCCCGTGCGCAGCGTGGGCGTGATGGGCGACGAACGCACCTACGATTACACCATCGCCATCCGCGCCGTGGAATCGCAGGACGGCATGACCGCCGACTGGGTGAAGCTGCCCTACGACCTGCTGGAGAAATTGGCGAGCCGCATCATCAACGAAGTGAAAGGCGTGAACCGCTGCGTCTTCGACATCACCAGCAAGCCGCCGGGGACGATTGAGTGGGAGTAAAATTCGTTTGCTGACGGGAGCCGGTTGAAATCTTGCAGCCTATCCGTAGATTAGGCGGCAAAATCGTCCTTCTCAATAAGTGCCAGGATGTGTCTTCGAGTATTCAACGGCGTGAATAATCTCATCGGTGTTCGTAGGCATATCCTGAATCTGCACAAGAGCGCGGCTGGAATAAACCGGCATGGTCTGCTTGGTGACAATGATGGCGGCTAAAATGCCAAGCAAAACCAAAGCAAAAACCACACGGCGACGGTAGCGAACTATGCTCAAGTAATGAGCAAGTCTCCAATACCAAAATCTGTGCTTCGTGTTGCTTAACATACGATGCTCGCTGCCGCCTAAAAGATAATGGACTCAGTGTGGTGCAGCCTATCCTGATTATTCCTGCCATTGACTTTGCGCCCGCCGCCGCCGGTTGTCCATCCCAAATTGAACCGCGAACCACGCTAAATACGCGAAAATTGCTTTTTCATTTCGCGTTTTTCGCGTTTTTCGCGTTTTTATTCGCCGGTTAGCTGGGTTGATTCACCTTTTTGGGTAAATAGTTCACCTTTGAACCGAACTTACTTCCCTTTTTAAGTAAATAGTTCGTCGTTATGACGAACTTACTCTCCTATTCAGGTAAATAGTTCGACATTATTACGAACTTACTCCACTAAATGGATAAATAGTTCGTGTGTATGCCAAATTTTTTCTCCTGATTGGGTAAATAATTCGGTATTGAACCGAACTTACTCCCCTCTTTGGGTAAATATTTGACCTTGATTGGCAATTGATTCGGGTTTAATGCTGGTGGCCATGAGCGATTCCCCAACCAATCTGGATCCGGTGGCGGTGCTGGCGGCTTTGGGCAATGTTAACCGGCTGCAAATGGTGACCCAAATGGCCGGCGGCATGGCGCTGCCGATCAATGAACTGGTGCGCGCGTTGGGCCGAAGCTACAAGGCGGTGCATAAGGACATGGCGGTGTTGTATGCGGCGGGAGCGGTGGCGGTGCGCTACGGCGAGGACGGGCGGGTGGGCTTGTTTTACATTCCGGAACAGTATCGGCCACGGCCGGGCGTGGTGGACTACGGCTTTTGCCGGCTGCGGTTCGGAGTGACGGAGGCGGAACCGGTCGCGGCGTTCGCCAAAGATTGAGCATCGCTCTTGGCAACTTCGGGCTTTGACTTTAAGCTCCCAGCCAATCCGTTGACCAACCCCTCGGAACGGGCCATTCGGGAACCGCGTGAAAGCCGGCTTAAACCGGCGATATGCTATCAAAATTTATGAAGATTATTTCAACCACGATTTTGCTCCTGCCGCTGTTCGGCGCGTCCATGCTGACCTCGGCCCAGACGGCGGCGGACGTTTCCGCCGCCAACCCCAACGCCAGCGCGCCCATTACCTATCCCGGCCTGACGGTGCAGGTGGATGCGGCGGGGGTGCAGTCGGTGGGTTATCGTTTCAACCGCGATGGCACCAAGCCGTCGCCGTGGCGCGGTCAATGGATTTGGCCGGCCGCGCAGCCGTCGCCGTCTGCCGCGATGTTTCGCCAGACCGTGACGCTGGGCGAAAAACCGCAGGCGGTGAAAGCGTGGCTGAGCGCGGACATGAAATATCTGCTGTATGTCAACGGCCGGCTGGTCGCGCGCGGGCCGGTGGACATGGGCCGCGATTATGCCGGCGGCAGCACGCGGCGCTGGTTTTATGATAGCCGCGATCTGACGCCTTATTTTGTCGCCGGCACGAATGTCATCACGGCGGAAGTGTTCAGCCATTGGCCGATCGGTTTCACCGTCTCGCGCGGCCAGCCGGGATTTTTGTTCGAGGCGGAAATCACTGATGCCAATGGACAAAAAGAAACGGTGGCTTCGGACACAAGCTGGCGGGCGCAATCGGCCACGCAGTTCGTCAACGATACCACTTGCGACCTGACGAAGGAACCAGCCGGCTGGCGGCGGGCTGGCTTCGATGATTCCGCGTGGCCGTCGGCGCGATTGGTGAATGACATCTGGGCACCGCTCGTCGCGAGCGAAATTCCGCCGCTGATGGAGGCGGATTATCCCGCCCGAAAAGTCGAAGGGCTGCCGCCGGATAAAATTTTTACGAACAGCGGCAGTTTCAAAGTCACTTTCGACCGCGCGTTGAGCGCCTATCCCGCGTTGACGGTCGAGGGCGGCGCGGGCGCGACGGTTAAAATTCAGGCGCATCAAACCTACACCTTCAAGTTGCGCGGCGGACGCGAAACACTGGAGTTTCCGTTCATGACCGAAATCGCGCCGGCCTTCACGGTAGAATTAAAGAACGTCACCGAGCCGGTGAAGATTGAAAACGCGGCGGCCATTTTCACGTCGCAGCCGGTGGAATATCGCGGTGAGTTCGTGTGCAGCGACGAGTCATTGAACCGGATTTGGAACGTGGCGCGCTGGGCGGTGCAGATCAATTTGCAGACGCATCATCTGGATTCGCCGAATCATCAGGAACCGATCAGCGATCCGGGCGATTATCTCATCGAGTCCATGGTCAACCACTACGCCTTCGCGCTGCCGTGGCTCACGCGGCAGGACGTGCGCAAATTCGCGTGGCTG
>Ga0208872_1002446_pt1 | contig 10793 bp, 5 predicted proteins | sample CryBogCBH12Aug08_FD_185508 | JGI IMG/M metagenome (GOLD analysis project Ga0208872, IMG submission 185508) | Freshwater microbial communities from Crystal Bog, Wisconsin, USA - CBH12Aug08 (SPAdes) | ecosystem: Environmental > Aquatic > Freshwater > Lake | place: Crystal Bog, Wisconsin, USA... | reverse complement strand
GTCCCAGACATATTCGTTGTCGTAGTTACCCGTGGTGCTGGCTGCTAGCGTGGCCGTATTGACGGTCGTGGTCAGCAACTGTACAGCCGGTGGGTTATCCGTAGTCAGAGTTAGTACACCTGGATCGGCGGTAAAGCCGAGGCCGGAACCAGCAACTCCCAATGCTTTAGAAGGATCCTGGGCACGCGCGCTTTGCGGCTGACCGAACGGAACGGCCGGGTGCTTGGCTCTGATCGCCACAATCACATCTTCCAGCGGATTCAGCCTGAGGGTATCTTTCCAGCCCACTTCGTTGTTGGCCGGTGCCTTCACGGTGCCGTCCCAGCCCACGCGGTTGATCAGCTGCACATCAACAAAGTTGAAATGCATTGAGTTGGACCAGAAGCCGTTGTCCACCAGTTTCCAGATCTGGAGATCACCGTCGCTGATGAACTCGGTCGGGGAATCAATGTAAGCCAAAGGAACCGTAGTCTGAGTGGTTCCGCTGGTGAGCGGAAGTTCTACACCGCCGGTGGAGTTGTAACGGCCATAACTGTCGAACAGCTCTTGTTCGGCTTTGCTGCGCACATCAACCGCGAAGGATTTAGTCGCATTGACCACCGCTTGCGCGCCTACGCCTCCCAGTGCGACAAACCCTGTCACTGTTGCGCCACTACCGCCACCGCCTCTCAATGTAACGGTTGGTGCAACAGAATAGTTGAAGCCCGGATTAGTCACGGTAATCCCGGTCACTTTGCCACCGGAAACCGTTGCAACAGCTGTCGCACCGGTGCCTGTCTGGCCGCGTGCGGTAGTTATGGTAACGTTAGGTGCTGTGGTGTAACCTGCACCGCCATTCAGCACATCGATGTGGGTAACGGCCTGGGTGGGTGTGAAGATTACAGAAGGGGCAGTAGTGTAATTTGCTGCGTTGGTCAGATTCAGGGTCACGCCTGTTACCTGATAACTCGGCGCAGTCAAGGTTACCGGTGAAAGAGTTGCATTCACTCCGCCTCTGGGAGCTGCTCCGATCGTCACTGTCGGTGCAGTGCTGTACCCCACGCCATAATTAGTCATGGTGATACCGGTCACAACGCCGCCAACAATAGTCGCGGTCGCTGCTGCAGGGGTCGTCGGGTTGCCACCGGTGAAGGTTACTCTTGGAGCGGTAACATAACCGGATCCACCTGTCGCCACAGTGACGCTTGCGATTGATGGTGTATTGCTGACGGTCGCAGTCGCTGTAGCGCCCGTGCCCGAGCCGTTAGCGACCAGCGTAACCAGCGGCGCGGACAAGTAACCTGTACCTGTACCGGCGATTGCATTCCCCACAATCGTGCCGTTTACATTGCTTTGCGTACCGCCTGAAGTAACGATGCTGGCGTTCGTAAGTTGTACCACACCGCCGACTGCGGAAGTGGTGAAATTCATGGTAGGTTGTGCAACTGAGCCAGTAGCAACGTACGCATAGTTATCCGCATCGCTTGTTCCGAATGCTTTGTTGTACACCGATTCTGGAACTACAGGATGATCATGACCGGCAGCATAGGCTGCGGGCAAGGCGGCTACCAGGGCAGTCGGATTGAATTTGGTGCCGGTGCCTGCATTAACCTTGATCTGCATGATGGTGCGGGTGTTTGGACCATAGCCGGGCAAGGTGGAATAGTTACCGCCTGTACCAGTCTGATCAGGAGAACCGGAGAAATAGTCTACGCGCTGGTCATCAAACGGGAACGGTGTGGGTGCATCATTATAAAGAATCAGGGTTTGTCCGCCGTAATTGGAAAAGTCAACAATGACGTCAGCACGCTCGGAAGGGCCTACCAGCAAGCCGTAGCCATACACGTTGGTGACCGTTACGCTGCGGCGATTTGATTCATAAGTGATGGGTTGCGAGGGAATATCCACCGGACTGGGCAGGAAACCGCCATCGTTACCAATTGCAATAAAGTCAGGACCAACTGCTGTCGGATCGGGAGCACCACCGATACGGTTATCTACAGGCCATGCACGGGTCGGACCGGAGAAAGCATAATTCAGCAATTGGGGCAAACCTGGGTATTGACACAAGCATGCCGGGTCATAGAGAGGATAGGAACTTGCAGTTAATGCCGTTGTTGCAGTTGCTCCTACTGGGGGACTCAATGGAGCGCCCGTTGCATCTGCCAGGGCAGGCACCATTTTGACTTCGGTGTTGGTGAAGAACTGCTGAACTCCGTTGGTATCAAAAATGGGGTTGCCGTTCTGGTCCAGTTGCGGAGCAATCGCTGTGGCATCTGCCTTGTACAAACCCAAGTTAATAAAACGGTCGTTGCTGGCATTCAGGATGCGCAAACGATAGGCTTTCGGATCAACTGTCAAGGTTGGATAGGCAGTACCGTTGACAATCGGGGTATCCTGATAAGATTCAGGCACGAAGCTGACAGCCGGCAGAGCACCGCTTGGTGCTGCAAAAACTGGCCAGAACCAGGGGCCGTAATCCCAGCGGCCTACGGGGTTGATACCATTCAGATCAGAGGGCCCCTGGTTGGGTTCATACACATGCGGAAACCACAGGTCGCCCGGTTGACCCCATTTGGTCAAGTCCCAATTTGCATCTTGTCCACCAATGATATTGCCACTTAAATCCTTGACTACGACGTTTGCTGGTACAAAGGTTTTGTCTTCAATGATCAGAGGAATCTGATCGGTTGGAATGGTGCCTGCCGAAACATTAACCGGTGCCGCAAGCGCGCCACCCGAAAGGGTTCCACCGGCAGCCAATGTTGTTTCAATCTTATCGGTAACCAGATATCCTGCTTCAAGACCGGCATAAGAGTTCAAACGGGCCAGACCGGAGGTGCGATCCTGATAGAAGGTGAAACGCGCGCTTTGAGTGTTCGGGAAATAATAAATTGTCGAGCCGGCTCCCGGATCTTTCATATCCGGCAAGCTTTGGGTGCTGGCACCTTTGCCCAGGCCAGCTGTATAAGCTGCGGTTTCACCTGCCGGAGCAACCCACTGATGCGGGGTGCCTGCGCTGATCCAGGGAGCTTCTCCGCCGACCAGGTTAATTTGGGCACGGTTCTGCGTATAGGGTGTCACTCCATCCGGGCCAACACCGGCACCAGTGAGTGTAGTGTCCACCGGGAGGAACAGGTTGCCAGCTGTGCCTGTGGGCAGATAGTTGGTGAATTTTACACGGACTGCGGTGCCGCTCTTGGCCTGGATGATCGGGCCAAGATGGTGCGGGGGGTATATAAATTGAACTGTGGTTGGAACACCAACTAGAGGTGTGCCTGTCGCAGTGCCATCAGATGTTGGGTAGTATGGCCCAGCGTAACTCGGATTAGCTGCCTTGGCGGCGAGTATGGAACCAGGTGTCGCAATTTGCACATAACCGCGCAAGTGAGTTGCCTTGGGCAAATCACTGTGCATTTGTTCAGAAAATTCGATCGCTGCAATTTCGTAGTAATCGTCAGTTGTAGCAACCCCTGTGTCGGTATTTACCCAATTATGCTGGGGTACAGCGACCGGGATGACTTGACCGAGGTTGTTAGCACCAAAAGGCAGACCACCCACCGTTGCAGGCGAAATGCCGGGAATACCCGGCAACGTGTCCCTAAACTTGCGAATGGCCTTGCCCGAATCAACCATGACGGTCAGACCGGTTGTTGCATCAAGCGTTGTTGTGGCAAGACCCGATACAGGATCTTTGGAGAGAGCTGGAACAGGACCTTGAGGGCTGTTGGCATAATAGGTCGCCGGGGTGATTGTGAGGCTGGAGGCATCTTTGCCTAAACCATAGCCTGCACCTGCATAAGACAGGTTTGCGGTCATTTGCGAGGCCATCGCAAGAACGATTGATGCTGCAATTGGATTGAGCTTAAAGGAACTGCGTTGGCGTTTCTTCACGATGTATTTCTCCCTTGATAAACTTGATAAAATTTAACTACTTGATGACTCTCAACTGTCGATCGATTTTCACATCGTCTTCAGTTTTTTCACTGTCTTACTAATCCTGCATCACAAAAATTGGGTGTTATGCCTAGGCCATTTTCAGCTGGCCTTCTTTTGCACATTTCTCAGGTGCGCACAATAAATCACTGTTTTGTAAAAATCTATAGGAGGAATCTACTGATTTGATAATTTAAAAGGTCCTATATAACTAGTATTTTTGTACTGTTTTGGGGAGAGCGATATATTTTAATGAGTTGCTGATTTATTTATAAATATTATAAAAATAGATAGTTGCAAGATTATTTTAATGCTGTAACTTAATAATTGAGTTCAGATCTCGATTCGGGTCGCTAAAGTCATGTAACAAAAAATTAACACATTTTTTACTTCACCAAGAACCTGGTGAGCAGCTGAATTTTGACAACTTGCTCCCCTCGCACACTTGTGGGGAGAGGGTCAATAATTGGGAAGGTTGTGCATGAACTGATTTATAATACGCATTAATTATTTCTTTACTAAGCCAAATAATCCATTATTACAGAAGGTTGCCAAAACGACTGGCAATTGGATTATTGGTGCTGACACGACACTTCAGTTTGAATTCCGATCTCCGGTATACCCATCAATGCTGAATAAACTCAATGCTGTACAACGCGAGGCGGTGAAGTATCTGGATGGCCCCTTGCTGGTGCTGGCCGGGGCGGGCAGCGGCAAGACCGGAGTGATTACCCATAAGCTGGCCTATTTGATTGAGAAGTGCGGCTATTCACCGCGTAATGTTGCAGCCATTACTTTTACCAATAAAGCAGCCAATGAAATGCGCGAACGAGTGGGCAAGCTACTCAGCGGACGTGACAGTAAAGGTCTGACCATCAGTACCTTTCACTCGCTGGGTATGCAAATTCTGCGTGAAGAAGCGGGGTTGCTGGGCTATAAAAAGCAATTTTCCATTTTTGATAGCGCCGACACCGCTAAAATTATCAGCGAATTGCTGGGTGCTCCGGACAAGCAGGATATCCGCATCGCACAAAGCGTGATGTCGAACTGGAAGTCTTCGTTCATCTCACCGGAACAGGCGTTGAGCCTGGTCGAAACAGAGCCCGAGCAGCGCAATGCTTTGCTGTATGCCCGCTATCAGGAAACACTGCGCGCTTATCAGGCGATGGACTTTGATGATTTGATCCGTCTGCCGGTGGAGTTGTTCCAAAATTTTCCGGAAGCCTTGCAGCGCTGGCAGGAACGTTTTCGCTATCTGCTGATCGATGAATATCAAGATACCAACGATTGCCAATACCAGATGACGCGCTTGCTGGCAGGCAGCCGGGCTGCGCTGACCGCGGTGGGCGATGACGATCAGGCGATTTATGCCTGGCGCGGGGCGAGTACCGCCAATTTGCAGAATCTGCAAAATGATCACCCGACGTTGCGAGTGATTAAGCTGGAACAGAACTACCGTTCGTCCCAGCGCATTTTGACTTGCGCCAATCATGTGATCAGCAACAACACCAAGCTGTTTGAGAAAAAATTGTGGAGTGAGCACGGGCCGGGCGAACTGATACGCGTATTCGCGGCCAAGGATGATAGCCACGAAGCGGAATCGGTGGTGATGCGTCTGCTGGCACACAAGTTTGAAAACCGGACGCGCTTTTCGGATTATGCGATTTTGTATCGCAGCAACCATTTGTCGCGTGTGCTCGAAGAGCAATTACGCGAGCAGAAAGTGCCTTATACCGTCAGCGGCGGCACGTCTTTTTTTGATCGTGCAGAAATCAAGGATCTTACTGCTTATCTGCGGCTCATCGCCAACTCGGATGACGATCCGGCTTTTATCCGTGCCATCACCACGCCCAAGCGGGGGATCGGTAATCAGACGCTGGAAAAACTGGCCAGTTATGCAGGCACAAGAAATGTGAGTCTGTTCGAGGCTGCTTTTGATAATGCCATGGTGCACCAGCTGAATCCCCGGCAACATGAAGATTTACTGACCTTCTGCAATTTTATTAATCGCATGGAAGCACGTGCCGACAAAGAACCCTGCGCAACGGTGTTGTCCGATTTGATGAGCGCAATTGATTACGAAGCTTGGTTATTCGACAGCCACGAGCCGCGTCAGGCGGAAACCAAGTGGGCAAACGTGATGGATTTTGTCGGCTGGATTAATCGTAAATCGGAAACCGATGGAAAAACTTTGCTGGCAATGACTCAAACCATTGCCCTGATGAATTTGCTGGAATCGCGTGAAGACGAAACCGATGCGGTTTCCCTTTCTACCTTGCATGCAGCCAAAGGGCTCGAATATGGTCACGTGTTTCTGGTCGGGGTGGAGGAGGGGGTTTTGCCGCATCAGCGCAGTGAGTCCCCGGAGCAGATTGAAGAAGAACGGCGCCTGCTGTATGTGGGGATTACCCGGGCAGAACGTTCGCTGCAACTTAGTTATTGCACCAGACGCAAACAGGGCAAGGAATGGCAAGTTTGCAAACCGAGCCGATTTTTGCAGGAACTGCCGCCGGAAGAAGTGGTTTTCTCCGGAGCGTTACCAGCCGGCAGTGCTCCCGAAGTGAGCAAAGGGGAGGGGATGGCTAAATTGGCTCGATTGAAGGCGATGCTGGGGTAGGGTGGGCACGTTTTTGTACCCGCAAGGGGTAGGCCGTATCTATCCCCAACAGCACACGCACTGCCCACCCTACGATTATTTTAGAACAAACTTACCATTGGGATAGAAGCCTCACAGCAGAGGCTTGAGCTTTTGCATAATATTCTGCAGGATGCGTGGATGTGCCGCGGCTGTGGGATGGAGGTTGTCTGCCTGAAACTGTTCCGGCAAAACTCCATCCAAAAAGAACGGAACCAGCGCGACATGATATCGTTGCGATAGTTTTGGATACATGTTTTTGAATTGGGCCGTATAGTCAGCGCCATAATTGGGTGGTAACTGCATGCCTAGCAGTAGCACTTTGGCGTGTGCATGGCCGGATTCCTGAATCAGATCGGCAAGGTTGGTTTCTGTTTCGGCGAGGGGCGCACCGCGCAGGCCATCATTGGCACCGAGTTCGATTATGATGATCGCCGGACGGTGTTCGCGCAAAGCGGCAGCGATACGCTGGCGACCACCCGTGGTGGTTTCGCCGCTGATGCTGGCATTGACGACCAGATATTGCGGATGGCTGTGTTGCAATTCCTGCTGCAGCAGATTGACCCAGCCGGCTTCACGAGGAATTCCATAAGCGGCCGAGAGGCTGTCGCCGAAAACCAGCAGGGTGGACTGCGCATTGCTGATTGCCGGAAGCAGGCAACTCAGGCAAAAAATAACGAGACGGAAAAAAACGGAAAATTTCATGGCAACTATTGTGCAGGCAGTTAATCTGGGTAAGCAAGTGGAGAGTCCTTCAATCGAAGGCAAAGGCCATCCGCTGGTTATTCTACAGGAGATCAATTTTAATGTGGAGTTGGGTGAAAGTCTGGCGATTACCGGCAGTTCCGGTTCGGGTAAAACCACCTTGCTGGGTTTGCTGGCAGGCTTGGATATACCGAGTACAGGAACGGTCTTTCTGGATAGTGTGGATATTTTTTCTTTCGATGAGGATGCGCGGGCTCGCCTGCGTGGAAAATTGGCGGGCTTCGTATTCCAGTCTTTTCAGTTGCTCCCTGCTATGACTGCTTTGGAAAATGTCATGTTGCCGCTTGAATTACATGGCACGCCCAATGCCCGTGAACGTGCCAAAGAAACTTTGCGACGGGTGGGTCTGGAACAGCGTTTAGATCACTTGCCCAAACATCTTTCAGGGGGAGAGCAGCAGCGTGTGGCTATCGCCCGGGCGTTTGTTGTTCAGCCCAAGATTCTGTTTGCCGACGAGCCCACCGGCAATCTGGATGCGGCTACGGGGAATCAAATTATCGAATTGATGCTGGACTTGAATCGTGCACAGGGTACTACCTTGATTTTGGTGACGCACGATGACGCCTTGGCAAAACGCTGTACCCGGCAGATTCATTTGTCGGGAGGACGGATGGTAAGCTGAAGTTAGGGTTGAGGAAATTACGAAACTACCTTTTATCTCATTAAACCGTAGGGTGGATAAGCGCAGCGCATCCACCGCTATCAGAAAATGGTGGATGCGTTACACTTATCCACCCTACAACTGTTCCCTCTCCCACCGGGGGAGGGTTAGGGAGGGGGAAGCTTTCTCCTATTCTGAAATCATCAAACTAAAAGGATAATACACAATCAATCGTTGTCGCGCGAAGGTCTGAGCAAGCTTCGTTGAGCTTCATCAAGATAACACCATTGACCTTCTTCCAATCCCAGATCAGTGAGTTTCAAGTCTCCGATTTCGGTGCGGCACAACGCAGCGCAATGATTTCCCGCTGCGGCCAGCATGCGTTTGACTTGATGATATTTGCCCTGTTCCAGCACGATTTCAAGTTGATGTGTGCCCAGCATCTTGCAGGTCAAGGCTGCCAAGGGAGACGGTTCGTCATGCAGTTTAACCCCACCCAGTAATTGCTTGACCAATTGAGGCGTGACCGGATCGTGTGTGGTAGCGACATACACTTTGGGAACGTGCCGTTTGGGAGAGGATTGAGCATGGATGAAGATGCCATCGTCCGACATCAGCAACAGACCGGTGGTATCGTGGTCGAGGCGGCCTACCGGTTGAACGTCGCGCAGGGTAAATTGTTCCGGTAGCAGACTGAGCACGCCGGGGTGATGGCTGGGCTTGCGGGAACATTCACAATCAGCCGGTTTGTGGAGCGCAATATAGAGATGCTCGCTGTAAAGCCAGGTTTCGCCGAATAGAGTGAATTGCAAATCGGCCGTATCAAAAGCCAAGCGATGGTCGGTGATGATTTCGCCGTTAATGCTGACTTCGCCGTCGGCGACTAATTCGGCACACCATTTGCGCGTGCCAAAACCTTGTGATTGGAGGATGCGATCCAGAGTTTGTTTTTTCATGGCCGGACTTTAGCAGAATTGGAAAAAAAGGATAAGCGGTCAACGAAAGATTTGACGATACTTGGCAGTCTTAATATGCTGTCCACGATTGTTTCAGTAATGAATGTCTGTTTAATGGTTGTTTGTTCGATATTATTGATGTTCCCATAATGAGTGACAGTTTTACCCCTAACCCTTCCCCGGAGGGAGAGGATTCTGTCCCCTCTCCCTCCGGGGGAGGGCAGGGAGGGGGCTTTGGCCAACACTGTCATGTATTTTTGAAAGCTCAATAGGTCGCAATTTAGAAAAGGATGCAAAGTGACCGAGTCTTCAGCGGCGCATAGAACTAAAGGGGTTTCTTCATTTCCTCTGAGTCGTTTGTTACCCCCGTTGGGGCTTTTTGTGCTGACCTTGATATGGGGATACAACTGGGTATTGTCTAAACAGGCGCTGGCTTATACACCTCCCTTGGCTTTTGCCGCAGAGCGATGTTTTTTAGGAGCTTTGTCCCTGTTTGTTATCCTGAAACTGATGGGACGGTCTGCCAGTCTGGTTGCTCCGGGCCCCACTTTCTTCATTGGCATGGCCCAGTCTACTGGGTTCATGGCATTTCAAACTTGGGCGCTGGTCGAGGGCGGACCCGGTAAAACAGCCGTGCTGATCTTTACCATGCCTATCTGGACACTGCTGATGGCATGGCCCATTTTAGGGGAGCGTATTCACGGCAAGCAGTGGCTGGCCGCGCTGAGCACCCTGACAGGCTTGGTGCTGATTATTGAGCCCTGGGATATGCATTCCAGCCTGTTCAGCAAATTTCTCGGCGTGATGGCGGCGTTGTGCTGGGCGGTGGGATCGATCCTGATTAAACGCTTGCGCTTTCATCAGAAAGTTGATTTGCTGGCTTTAACTGCCTGGCAGATGATGTTGGGCGCGGTTCCTCTGGTGTTGCTCGCGGTACTTATTCCTGAACAAGCCACTCAGTGGACGGTATCCTATATCTGGATTTTGGCGTTTATCTCGGTGGTGAGCACAGGGTTGGGCTGGTGGCTGTGGGTTTACATACTCGACCGGGTACCTGCCTGGGAAGCCAGTTTATCCGTGCTGGGAACACCGGTGGTAGCGATTCTTTCGTCCCGCTGGCTACTTGGGGAAAATTTCAAAATAAGCGAAGTGACCGGTATTCTTCTCATCGGTGGAGGTCTCATCCTGCTTTCGTTGATTAGCTGGGCAGCCAGTCGTCGCTAATTATCTAATTGAAAATAAAAAGAATAGTTATTATTGCTTAAAAATATTAATAATCCTCTGCGTTCTTCATGAAATTTCTGTAAAATTGTCTGGTTGCATAGAGATCGGTTTGGGTGAGAAATATACTTTAAGGCTAAATATGAAAATTCACGAATACCAGGGTAAAGAAATACTGCGTCAATTCGGCGTGCCGACACCCCGAGGCATCGCTTGTTTTACGGTTGATGAAGCTGTGGCTGCGGCTCAAGAGCTGGGCGGCGCAGTGTGGGTAGTCAAGGCACAAATTCACGCTGGCGGACGCGGCAAGGGTGGCGGAGTCAAAGTAGCGAAGTCGCTGGATCAAGTGAGTGAATACGCCGGTCAAATTTTGGGCATGCAACTGGTTACGCATCAAACAGGTGCCGAGGGACAAAAAGTCAGACGCCTGCTGATTGAAGAAGGTGCTGCCATTGTCAAGGAATATTACGTCGCCATGGTGGTTGATCGTGCCAAGCAGCGTGTCGTGTTGATGGCAAGCAGTGAAGGCGGCATGGACATAGAAGAAGTGGCGGCACACACGCCGGAAAAAATTCACAAGATATGGATTGACCCGGCAGCCGGTTTGACCGATGCCGAATCCGATCAGGTTTCGCTGAAGATTGGCATTCCTGAAGCTGCACTGGCTGAAGCACGCGCAACGTTGCAGGGCTTGTACCGT
>Ga0208872_1002444_pt1 | contig 10795 bp, 9 predicted proteins | sample CryBogCBH12Aug08_FD_185508 | JGI IMG/M metagenome (GOLD analysis project Ga0208872, IMG submission 185508) | Freshwater microbial communities from Crystal Bog, Wisconsin, USA - CBH12Aug08 (SPAdes) | ecosystem: Environmental > Aquatic > Freshwater > Lake | place: Crystal Bog, Wisconsin, USA... | reverse complement strand
GTTTATTTTCCGAATCCAGCTTGTTCAGATACGCCGACAGCGTGACCGCCTGCGGAAAATCGCCGATGGAATCGAAGCCCGTGTCCGGCCCCAGCTGCGTGAGCAAACGGTCGTTGTTGTTGCGCAATGCGCCGAGATGAAGCTGCTTCGTCCAGCCGCGCTTCGCGTCGAGCTGGCCGAAGAACAGCATCATGAACGACGCGAACTGCGAATGTTCCAGCGCTGAAACCGCTTCCCCCTTGCGCGCCTTGTCGAAAATTGTTGCCGCGACCTTCTCGCTGCAAAAATCCGCGAAGCAATGGTTCATGCCGTGGTCAGACAGCCGGCAGTTCTGCGCATGAAAATACTCGTGCCGCTTTTCCAGCGCGCTGATGAAGGCGCTGAAGCTGTTGATGTCCACGTTCGCGGCGGACGCAAGCTGCTCCACCCATTTATTAAAACCAACAGGCGAGTTCACCGTGAGCGCCTTGTCCGGGCGAAACGCGGGCAGCATCTTCGTCGGATGCCCCAACTTCGCAAACGCGCGGTGATGTTCCAGATTGTCCACCGGGTCATCCGTCGTGCAGACGACTTTCACCTTCATCTTTTTCAGCAAGCCCTGCGTCGTGAACGCCGGCGTGGCGAGCTTGGCGTTCGCCGTCTTCCAGATTTTCGCCGCCGTCTTTTCGCTCAACAAATCGCTGATGCCGAAATAGCGCTTCAATTCCAAATGCGTCCAGTGATACAGCGGATTCCGCAGCGTGTGCGGCACTGTTTTCGCCCACGCGTTGAATTTCTCCTCCGGCGTGGCGTTGCCGGTGCAGAATTTTTCCGCGACGCCGTTGCTGCGCATCGCGCGCCATTTGTAATGGTCGCCTTCGAGCCAGATCTCGAACAAGTTTTTGAACTGCCGGTTTTCCGCGATGTCCTTCGGCGAAATATGGCAGTGATAATCAAAGATCGGTTCCGCCTCGGCGAATTTGTGATACAGCCGGCGCGCGGGCTTGTTGCCCAGCAGAAAATCGTCGTGGATGAATGGCATAATGATAATCTTAAAAATCAGACAGTCAGGCAATGGAGTCAAGCACGGCTTCGGAACCACCTTTTTTATTTTCTAAAATAAACTTGGCAAGTCTTGTGAAAGGGCGTAATAACCAATTCGTTCTTTAACAAACTAATTTTGCGTAGCATTGGCTGCTACACAATCTCCCAGAAAACCCGCCAAAGTTTTAAGCAGAAGAGCCAAGGCAACGCCCGAATGGGCGCCGCCTTGTGCTTTTTCTGCTGGGCGCCTTGGCGGGTGCCTCTGGGAGGAGCACGGGTGTGCGCCTCTCTTTTTTTCTGGGTAAAAACAACAAGCCAAAAAAACAGAAAATAAAACTATGAAAGCCACAGGAAACATCATCGGGAGGCTAATCGTGGGTTGCGTATTCGCCTACTGCCTAATCTCAAATCTTCAGGCCCAACCTACATTGCCCGGTGGCGGCAATGGCGGGGGTGGTGGCGGCGGGGGTGGTAGTAGTTTTTCGTCAATGCCAGCCAACACCAATTTCCTCATTTCCCTTCAAAGCAGCAATATCGTTTTGAATTGGCGCAGCGCCACGAATAAAATTTTTCTTCTGGAAAGCCGCGCCACTTTGGACAGCAGTCCAACTTGGGGAGAATTGACAAACTATTATTTGTCCACTGCCAATACGAATTGGACAAGGTTTGTGCATACCAACGTCGTCAGAACGCAGTCGGCAGCGTTCTACCGTTTGTTTGATGTCACGCCAGTCGCCAAACCTGATTTCTTTGCCGTAGATCAGGATAGTTCGGCAAATCAACTCGACATCCTTGAAAACGACATTTGCCCGAACGATGATGCCATTATTATCACAAATCTGGTTGCCGCGCAGCATGGCAGCATTTCCTACACGGCGGATGCCAGCACGTTTCAATACACGCCCGACTCCGGTTTCTACGGCGTGGACACTTTTGCTTACAACATTACCAGCAAGCATGGGGAAATTTCTAGCAATGCTATTGTTACAGTTTTTGTGAACCAGTCGGGAAACAATCCGCCTTCCGTGCCGGACATCATCATCACGCTCCAAACCAATGTCCACACCGCCACTTTCAATGCCCTGACCAACGCCACCGACCCCGACAGCGATACTGTGACCCTTTTTGCCGTGAACGTGCCAAGCCTCGGCAGTGTTTCCAATGATGCCAGCGGCAACATCACCTACACGCGCAATCCGAGTTTGTTCGGCGGCGATGCTTTTACCTACATCGTCACCGACGGCAAAGGCGGCTATGGCCTTGGCAACGTCAAAATTTCGCAGGTGGATTCCGACGGTGATGGGATGCCCGACGAATGGGAAATGGCAAACGGCCTTGATCCCTTCAATGATGATTCGATGGACGATCCTGATAACGACGGCTTGCCAAATCTGGCCGAATATGTTTTGGGAACGAATCCTCATGTGGCCGACAATCCACTGAACCTTTCGGGCGTGTCGAATGGGACAGTGGTTAGCGGTTTTGCTCAACTGCCGATTTGGGGCATTAAACCAAGGGTTCCCAATCCATCAATCATGCTCTATGCAAATTCAAATCCAGTTCCGTCCTCAATCTTGTCTAAAGGGGCAGATGGCGGATTGACTTTGGTTTGGGATTCGACCCATATTCCAAACGGTGATTATCAAATTATGGCTGGTTTCTCTTTTGCCAAACCCGGTGCTTCGGATAACGTGCAGACGGTTTTGGGTGAACCAAAGTCTGTCACGGTGAACAACCTGATGACGTTTGATACACTGACGAGCAAATTCACCACGGCGCTTTTTATAGACGCAACTTTGACCGTTACCAACGCAAGCTATGATATCTATCTTTACGATGTCAGCGGCACCCCTTTGGTTTATGCCACCGGATTAACGACCACCAACGGCCAAATCCATCTCTATTGGAACTTGACCGATGGGCAGGGAAACCAGATAGCGTTCAACAGCATTTTGGCTAAGTTTATTGTCACTCCTCAATCTGCCGCCCAAGGCCTAGTTAGACCAATGAGCGCGTCGTCACCGGTTGTCGTCACTCAATGGTTTGTGAATCAACTTGGCCTTGGTTCTGGATTGTTTTCCGTAGCGTATGGTTATGATTCACCCCTTTTTTACGACAAGACTTATCGCGAACAGATGATGCTTGATGGCATCATTGACATTCTGGCGAGCCCCTATGATTTTAGTTCTTACCTGCTTTTGCCTTCGGCAAATGTTCCCTACGCAAGCGCATTTCGTTACGACAATGACGATGACAAAAAGACGCTGTTGAACGCCTGCCAGGCCAGCACATTGTTTTTCTGGAATGGCCACGGTTATGAAACGCTCATTGGAGGAAACCTTGATCATTCCTACATCACGAGTTCCGAGATGAGTTCCAACTTGATGAATAATCAGTCAACTTGGAGTTCTGGCCGTAAAACGTGGATTCCAAAACCTGACCAGCATCCCTACAAGCTGGTAATTTTGAATGCTTGCCACACTTATTCTCAGGATTGGTGCAAGGCTTTTGGGGTTGATTTCGACCCCAATGGCAGCGTTACGTCCACAGCTTTGGCTGGATTGGTTGGCAGAAACAAACAGGCATTTGTTGGATGGCCAATAAATATACAGCCGGCTGCCTATGATCCAACCGGCCTTATTTATGCTCAATATTCAACTGGCCTTTCTATTCTGACTTCAGAATGGATGGCCGGTTATCCGCTCTATCAATGTATGCAAGATTTTGGTGATTACATGAGCACAGCCTTGGGTTTCACCGGCTTTAGCGGTCAAAACCAATGGAAAATATCGGGATGTTTTGATTTAAGACGAGGAGATTGATATGAACCTGTTCAAAAACATATTCAATACCAGTTATTTTAATGCTCGGCTTTTGCTGGCGCTAGGTCTGCAGCCACTGATTTTTTTTTGGTCAACCTTTACGCCGCAGCTCGACAAGGATTATATCGGTTGCGAAAATCTGCCGGGATTTTATCTGGCAACATGGCTGGCAAGCATTGCGGTCATCATCCTTTTGCCGGTGCTGGCTCGCGGTTCTTCAAAACAACGAGCCGGAGCAATCATCTTGTTGTTTTTTCCTGCTTTGCTTTGTTTGCTGGGCTGGGCATCCATTTTAGAAATGCAGTGGCAGCGACTAAATCACTGAAACGGGTGGCTTACTATGCAAATTTATCCACGCCGAAAATCATTGCACGCGGGAAAACGCATTATTTTTGCACTCTTGCCATTCTTGGTTGTGGCTTCCCCTTTGGTTCCCGCCATGTCAGGTGACTATTCAATTTTTAGAACTGGGTTGGAAGATTTCATGGTGGTTTTCATCCCGACGGTGGCAATGCTGTTTTTGATTCCTGTTTTCGTTCTGGGATCAATTTCAGAAAAAATTGTGGCGTTCGTGGTTTTTTTGCCGCACGCATGTATTGGATTCGCAGGTTGGGAACAGGCGGTTTATCTTTTTCGTGATTCAGCATCACGCGGCAATTAAATGAAAACCAACCATCAAAACTATCAGCTTAATTTCCGCATCCGAATGCTGTTTGGTGTCCTGTTTTACCCCATAACATTTTTAACTTTGTTTTTCGTCCCTGATTTTGGGGAAAGAAGCGAAGAGGTTTGGAAATCTTTTTTGATTGCTTTGGTTTCAGGCTTGTCTTGCACGGTATTGTTTCCAGTTATCCGTTACTCTCCGCCCAAACAAAAAGTAACTGCGCTTTGCATTTTATTGATTCCGATTTTTGCCGGGGTTTTAGCTTTGGGAAATCTGGGGTATTATTTTTTGCTCGGAATTAAATACACTCCTCGAAACTGGTTTTTGCTTAAATGGCTTAAAATTCCTTAAATGGCGGCGTTTAGCTGGAATAATCCCGCTTAAAATGAATCTATGTCTTGAAATCCTTTTTGCCGTTTTGTCTGGCTTCGCCGGTTTCGGGCTGGGGTGTTTGTGCTCGCATCTGCCGAAAGGCTGGTGGCTGTTGGGTTACTTTATCCCGCTGGCTTTGATTTTACTTTACGGCGTCGGCATCCATTTCCCGGCCTTGTTGTCGTCTGCGCCCGCCGTTTCATGGCTGCTCATGGGACGGAAAAAGTTTCTCATCCTCGGTTTCGTGGCGGCAATGGTCTTGGCTACGCCGCTTTCCCGCCTACCACAAAGACGCGACCGCATCGTGATTATCCTGCTGATAATGGCGGCGGTTTTTGGATCTTCCATCTGGCCGTTTCTTGCGCCGATGTTTAATCGCAGCGAGCTTGCCCAACTGCATACCCGCATGGATTCCGATAGTATTTGCCTCCAAAACACCGGCTACACCTGTGGCCCGGCAGCGGCAGTCACAGTTTTGCGGAAGCTGGGCTTGCCAGCGGAAGAAGGGGAACTGGCCGTGCTTTCCCAAACCAGTTCGGCCACCGGCACGCCGCCCGATTTGCTGGCCGAGGCGTTGCGGAAAAAATACGGCAAAGATGGTCTGACGGTAAATTATCGCTTCTTCAAGAATTTTAAGGAACTGCAACAGGCCGGATTGACGCTGGCGGTGGTCAAATACTCGCTCATGGTGGATCATTATGTCGCCGTTTTGAAAGTGAATAACATCGCCGTCACCGTCGGCGACCCGCTGAATGGAATCCAAATGATTTCCCGTGAAGATTTTCTCAAACAATGGCGGTTCTGCGGAATTGTGCTGAAAAGAAATTTATGACCAACACTGTTCTCGTCGTCACCAACAAGCTACTTGTCACCGCCGCCTACAAATATGTGGCGCTGGCGATGATGCTGACCAACTGCAACCTGTTTTTGCAGCAAACGCATCTGGCGAAAGACGCGCCGATGGTTTTCAGCAACGTCATTTTATCCGAGTGCAGCGTGGCTCCGCCGCGCCTCATGGGTTTCAGCGGCAGCGTCGTCACCACAAATCTTTTCTTTGGTTTCGGCCACGACCATCTGGCGAATTTCTGGCAATGGGAATTTCATGCCGGAGCTGGACAGAGCATGAAACAGCAAAATGAACAATGGGCCACAATGACTTCTCAAGTCGGAACAAATGAAGCTCACCAGCTTGCCCTAAACTGGCTGACAGGCTTGGGTGTTGACACGGCCACGCTAGAGAAAAAACACCCATGCAAAGTTACGCAAAAATCCTTCTATCCCAACGCAGGCAATTCCGAAGACTCTCTTGAGCAAGCAAAGCGTGTCGCATTGCCAATTTTTCAAGTCCAGTGGGGATCAATTTCGCTTCATGGACGACCTGAATATAGTTTGCCCGCCGTGACCATGACGGTTTTTGGTCCGACCAAAGAACTCGTCGAGTATCACTTGTTTGACGACTCTTTGATGCTTCTGCCAAAACTCGAAATCGAGGATTTGGAAAAACTTCTTAACATTCCCGACGAGGAATTTCATCAATATGATGATTTACAGCGCAGCAATCTTGTTTCGCAGTTCACGGTTAATGACCATTCCCAGCGTCAAAATCGGTAAAAAACGGGTTTTATTGGGCTTTTGACGCGCTTTTACCTTCTATGCACATCTGCATGGTTGCTTTGTAAATGTGCATTGCGGCAAAACACATTTACAATGGAGCGCTGCAAGCGTGCAGCGTGGCATTGTAAATTTACAATGCGGCTTTGAACGCTTTCAAAATGACGTTGTAAATCTGCAATGCGGCTTTGCAGATGTGCAAAATGACGCTGTAAATTTACAAAGCGACAAAACACGCTTGTTTTGCGGCAGAGCAGATTTTCATAAGATTCAAGTTTGTGTCATTCAGGGCTTGACAAATTTTGCTTTCTTGCAAAAGCTGGTTCGCAATCACGAATCCAACCGGGCGTAGTCGGATGACTTTGCCCAAGCGGTTCAACAACCTTCAAATTGGACATATATGGCAATATACAGCGTTCTGCGGAATTATGGCCGGAAGTCGGACGGGGACTTGGGCGATTTCGGTTTGCACATCGGCACGGAAATGACGGGCAACGCAAATTTCACCACCCCGCCGTTCACGATTGCTTCATTGATTACGGCGACCAATAACTTCATTGCGGCGGCGGCGGCGAGTTTGCATGGCACCCCGTCGGACACCCTCAACAAGAACAATCTGCGCGCGGCCTTGATTGCCTTGCTGAATCAGTTGGCAACGTATGTGGAACTGACTGCCAACAACGATCCGGCCAAAATTCTTTCCTCTGGTTTTAGCTTGGCCAGCACGTCGCGCACCCCGCTCGTGCCGGGCATGACGAGCATTTTGTCGGTCACGAACGTGGCTTCCGGCAAACTTGGTTTGGAACTGCAAGTGGCGGACAATGCGTGGGTGTATGTCGTGGAATACACGGATTTGACCGCGAACGTGGTCAAAACGCAGCAGTTCACCGACCCGCATAATGTCGTGCTGTTGGGGTTGGTGTCCGGCCATAATTATTCCATGCGGGTGCAGGTAATGGGTTCGGGCAACCAGACCACGGAGTTTTGCGAGGCCGTGACGCACATGGCGACTTAAACAAAATCAGTTTCAACCAAAGCAAACGGCGTGGTTAAAGCCACGCCGTTTTTTTTATTTTACCAATGCCGCATCACGCGCAAGTCTGCGCCCATTCAGTTTCCCAGCAACAACGGTTTCATGTGCCGCTCGAAAAGATTTTCCGTGACGTTCTTGGCGATGATCGCCTCGTGCTTCTTCAACGCGGCGTAATACCGCTCGCCCTTTTTCGCCGCGACCTTGAAGCTGACGTGCAGCAACTGCCGGAAGCTCGGATTGAACGCCGGGTTCTTCTGGTCGTGCCGCAGCGCGTCGGTGAACTGCTTGGAACTCCAGCCATTCACGACGGAGGCCGGCGGCAGTTTCGCCTTATCAATGTCAATCACGCTCGCATACGGCGCGCAGAACTCGTCCACATGATCCATCGCGTAGGCGTAAATTTCTTTCGCGATTTCCAGTCCGTCGCCGCCCGCTTCCGCGAGGCCGATGAGTTCTTCCAACCACGTCGTGCCGGCGGTTTTGATGTGGACGCCCGCGCCGAATTTTTTCAGCGCCTTGCGCATCGGCTCGTAGATGGAAAACTTGTCGCTGCCGGAATGGACGCTCAACTTGAGCGACGGCGGCAAACCGTATTTCTGGATGGCAAACGCGATGACCGCCAAATCTTCGTTGAACTCCTGCTCAAACTGTTTCACGTCGCCGACGTAATCCACGCCTTTGTTGAACCGGCCCGTGAACTTCGGCGCAATCGTCTGAATCGGGATTTGCTGGTCGGCAATCGCGGCGAGAATAATCAACAGCTCCGGCGGCGTCTGCGGGCTGTCGGTTTCGTCCATCGAAACTTCCGTGATGAAATTCGCCGCGCCCTTCGCCTTCGCGATGTGCTGGTAAATCTTCCCCGCGTCCTGCACCGCGAGCAAAAACTTGTTCGCCACGCGCTCGACTTCCGCGCGGGTGATTTCAAACGGCCGGTCAATGTGCGGAATGGACACCTTGCCGGTGAGTTCGGGATGGCGGTCAACAAACGCCTTCACATCCGCAGCGGCGGCGGGCTTGGCGATGCTGTCCGCCACGTCAATCGTGAAGAAGTCCGACGGCGCGATAAAACGGTCCACCGTTTCGAGGCGGATATGGTCGGCGTCCACATGATACGGCTTCTTCCAGCCGAGCGCGGCCACGGCGTGATCGGCTTCCGCGCGGAGGCTGGCTGGTTCGGTGCCGATGAAGGTGTGTTCGCGGTTGGACTTGTTCCAGACGGGGATGAATTCCGCGCCGAGTGCCGTCGCTTTGACGCAGGCTTGCAGTTGCGCCTTGCCTTGATGGGCAAAGCGGTCGCCCATGCCGAAGGAGAATTTGCCGAGGGGAAGGTATTTATTCATAAAAGGATTGTCGGATGAATCATAAAACGGAATGGATGCGTGTCGCCATGTAAGTTTGGCAATTCTATTTGAATCATCGGCGGGTTGCCAATCACCAAAAGTGTTGAGGCTGACGCCGAACCCAGTTTCCCGGTGCCGCCCAATCCTAATCATAATCTTAATCGTAATCCTAATCCGCAGAAATCCGAGATTGGGATTATGATTAAAAGTAGGATTAAGCTGGGGGTTCGGAGCCTGGCCCCTGCGCCTGCGCGTTGACAATTTCCCGGCCCTGCGACACTCTGCTGCGATGTCAAAACCTGCATTAGGCCGTGGTCTGGGCGCGCTGCTGGGCGGCCAACCGCCGTCCGCGCCGATGCCGACCGCTCCGGCCCTTTCCGTCGCGCCGCCGGTGCCGGCCCCGGACGACCGCGAACGCGTCCAGCGCGTGCCGTTGACCCGCGTCCGCCCGTCCGCGTTGCAGCCGCGCAAGGAGTTTTCCGAGGAAGCGTTGCGCGAACTTGCCGATTCCATCCGCGCCCAAGGGATCGTCCAGCCGCTCATTGTCCGCGAGCACAACGGCTTCTTTGAACTCATCGCCGGCGAACGCCGCTGGCGCGCGGCGCAGCTTTTGAATTTGCCGGAAGTCCCCGTCATCGTCCGCATCGCCGACGACCGCGCGGTGCTGGAACTCGCGCTCATCGAAAACTTGCAGCGCGAAAACCTGAACGCCATCGAGGAGGCCGTCGGCTACGCGCAGCTCGCGGAACAATTTCACCTCACGCAGGAGGAGATCGCCACGAAGGTGGGCAAGAGCCGCGCCGCCGTCGCAAACGCCACGCGCCTGTTGAAGCTGCCCGGCGCGGTGCAAAGTTATTTGCGCTTGGGCCGGATTTCCGTCGGCCACGCGAAGGTGATTCTCGGCCTGACGGACGAACACAACCAAATCCTCGCCACCGAGCGCGTCATCAAGGACGCGTTGAACGTGCGCCAGACCGAGGGCCTCGTCGCCAAGTTGCAGACGCGGGCCGCGCGCGGCGCGACCGAGGCGCCGAAGCTGCGCGCCCTCGTGCCGATTGATGCCAACCTCGCGCGCCTGGAGGAAAACCTGCGGCTGAAGTTCGGCACGAAGGTGCAGTTGAAATACGCCCACGGCAAAGGCGCGGTGGAAATCACCTTCTTCAGCGACGACGAATTGCAGCGCGTCCTGGAAATCCTCGGCGTCAATGCCGATTAAGGAAGTGACGCGTGACGGATGCCGAGTGACATGGCGCACTTGAACTAATATATATGACCACGGCAAACATATCCCCGCCCCAGGATCGGTTGGCGTCGTTTGGCATCTACCAACTCGCGTGCGCCTTGTTCCATGAATTCTGGGCGGACTCGGAAGTGTTGGGAAAAGATTATCGCGGACGCGAACTGGTAAAACAGCAGGTGCGCAGCCTGGATTCCATCTGCGCCAACATCGAAGAAGGCTTTGGCCGCGGCTTCGGCAAGGAACTGCCGCAGCATTTGAAAATCGCGCGCGGCGAAGCGCGGGAAAGCCGGGGCCGTTATGACCGTTGCCAGCCTTTGCTTGCCCCCGACTTGATTCAACAAAGACTTGCCACCCTTGACCACATCATCGGTGGCCTGACCAACACCATTAACACCATCGAAGCGAAACAACGGCGCGTCCCATCCCCCACCCTTGTCCCTCGTCTCTAGCCACTCGTCACCCGTCCACCTGTCACCCGTCACCTTTCAAATGATTTTAGAAATTGTCAAATACGGCCATCCCGTCCTCCGCAAGAAGGGCGAACGCATCGCCGCCATCACGCCCGAAATCAAAAAGCTCATCGCCGATATGTTCGCGACGATGGCCGCCAACCACGGCGTCGGCCTCGCCGCGCAGCAGGTCGGCGTGGCGAAACAGCTCACCGTGATTGATGTCCGCGAAGTCACCGAC
>Ga0208872_1002443_pt1 | contig 10797 bp, 8 predicted proteins | sample CryBogCBH12Aug08_FD_185508 | JGI IMG/M metagenome (GOLD analysis project Ga0208872, IMG submission 185508) | Freshwater microbial communities from Crystal Bog, Wisconsin, USA - CBH12Aug08 (SPAdes) | ecosystem: Environmental > Aquatic > Freshwater > Lake | place: Crystal Bog, Wisconsin, USA... | reverse complement strand
CTTGGCCTTTTCCAAGTGCGGTCAGAGTATTCTGGCTCCGATGCTTTGGGGCCCGAATTGGACGTGGAGTTGTTATTCGGTCCAAGGTTAAAATTCATTTCCCCTGGCGTTTGGAGGTTGGTGACCATGTCTGGATCGGCGAAGAATGCTGGCTCTTAAACCTGGCCCCAATCGTTTTGGAAAGTCATGTATGCATCTCACAACGGGCATTTCTCTGTACCGGCAATCATGATTACAAATCCCCGACTTTTGACTTGATGGTCAAACCCATCCGCGTAAGAACTGGTGCTTGGATTGGGGCGGCAAGTTTTGTGGGGCCGGGAGTCACTGTAGGCTGTCACTCGGTGTTGACGGCCGGTTCCGTCGCGGCGCACGATTTGCAAGCAGCCAAGATTTATCGTGGTAATCCGGCCTTGCCAATCAAGGACAGAATCATTACCAGTTCCAAGCTGGGGCAATCAAAGTGATCAATTTAACCACCCATTTGTTCTCATGAACAATCGGTTAATTCATTTAGATTGCCTGCGCGGACTGGCAGCGTTGATGGTTTGCATTGAACACCTCCGCGCGTTCGTAATGATTCCTTACAACCAAGTTAAAGATCCTGGAATCCTAGTAAGAATATTTTATCTAGCTACGGGACTAGGCCACCAAGCGGTCATGATCTTTTTTGTGCTGAGTGGATTTCTAGTGGGCGGGAGTGTCATTGCCGCACAACAGAAAAACAAATGGACTTGGCGAAGTTACTTCATGCGTCGGCTATCCCGACTCTGGGTGGTTTTAATCCCCGCATTGCTCCTTACTCTATTTTGGGATCATCAGGGGCGTCAGTTGGCACCGGAAGCTTATAATGGCGTGTATCGGGATCATTATTGTTCCGGACCGGCAACAGATTCGCCGGCGGATTTGCGGCCTATGACTTTCTTGGGTAATGTCTTTTTTTTGCAAACAATCGCGCTGCCTTGTCTGGGTACCAACGGGCCGTTATGGAGTTTGGCAAATGAATTTTGGTATTATTTGCTCTTTCCCTGTTTGCTGTTCGCTTGTGTTGCTCACGGGCGTTGGTTGGAACGAATGCTATGTCTCGCGGTTGCTGGAGTAGTTTTAGCTTGGCTTCCAAGTTTCATTTTGGAGGGCGGAATCATCTGGCTTATGGGCGCGGCCGCATTTTTTGTTACGCAAAAACCTTTGGTGCGAAAATGGGCGATACGTTCCATCTGGCTGGCTGGGAGTGGTGCGCTGGCGCTCGGTTTGCTGGTGCTCAGCCGAACACGACAGCCGATTCCGGGACAGGATTTGTTGCTCGGCGGAGCCTTTGCTATTCTGGTCATTGGTTTGGCTGTGCGTCCCAATCCCACTGGGATATACGCGAGCATCGCTGCTGGAGCGTCGGAATTTTCTTACACGCTGTATCTTGTCCATTTTCCCTTACTGGCTTTTTTCTTTTTTGTAGTGTTCCAGGGACGACAGATACCACCCAATCTTTATAGTGGAATTCTATTTTTAGTCTGGCTATTGGTAATCATAATTTATGCCGCTGTATTATGGTGGGTGTTTGAGCGCAATACGGACCGCGTAAGAAAGCGATTGGAGGCGAACTTGCCCTGGAGGGCAAGCGGTAACGCTATCGAGTGGAAAAAGTGATAAGTTTGAAACGGCCACTCCGGTTTGGGTTAGCGACCGTTTCGGTTGTGGTTATTTTTCTGGTGGTCGCCGCCTTATCCTGGGCACATCCGATTTTAACCTTGGACAGTGGTCCGGTGAAAGCGGATGTCATGGTATTACTGGGCGGTGGCTCCGTGGTGCGACCGCAGCGTGTGGTGGAACTATATAAAGCCGGTGCAGCTGCCAAAATCATCATTACTGGCACCGGCGACTGTGAACGAAATCAACAGGTGTTGGAAACTAACGGCGTGCCGGAATCAGCAATATTACTTGAGCCGATGGCCACCACCACGTTTGAAAATGCAAAATTCTCCCTGCCGTTATTGCGGCAACTCGGCTCCAAGCGGGTTTTGCTGGTGACCTCTTGGTACCATACCCGGCGGGCCGTGGCATGTTTCCGCCATTTTGCCCCTGACATTCAGTTTTATTCCGCCCCGGCCACCTTAAATGACACCGGCCAAAAACTATTCATCGCCGTGCAAGAGGAACGGGTTTATACGCTCAAAGAATATCCGAAGTTGCTGTTCTATTGGCTCTGGCATGGCGTACAACCCTTCTAAATCAAATTGGTTTCCGCGCGTTGCAATGCCCGCAGGGAAAAGGGATGAATAAATATACCGCCATACAAAGGTGGGTTTTGCCAGTGACTAGCGCGTTGTTGTTGGGCTGGCTTTGGTTTGTAATCGTGAACGATCTCCAAGTGGAATGGTCGGTCAATCCGCAATATAGCTTTGGCTGGGCGGTACCCTGCCTGAGTATTTTCTTGCTATTCCGGAATGCACAGCACGGGGCCAGCAAGGTAGGGGATGGGAGTTTCCCGCCCGTGACGGCGAAATGGCTGATGGCCTTCGGCGGCCTGCTCTATTTTCCAACTCGTCTGATACAACAGGCGAATCCTGGCTGGCGGTTGGTTAGCTGGGCCTTAGCTTTCGAGGTGATTGCAATAACGTTGGGCTGGCTGGGACTGATTCTCCAAGATCGGTGCCTTTCAGTGCGAAGCCTCCGCTTTCAGGTAGCCACTTTTCTATTTCCATTGGGATTTTTTCTAGTCGCCGTGCCTTGGCCGACCTTTTTGGAAGTTCCTCTAATTCAAGCTCTTACACGGGCGGATGTTGCGGCGACTTGTGAACTGGCCAATTGGTTCAGCGTCCCCGCCATGCCGCATGGTAACGTGATTGAGGTGGCGACGGGGCAGGTGGGAATTGACGAGGCGTGCAGCGGCATCCGTTCGTTTCAGGCCACCTTGATGATCTCGCTGTTTCTGGGCGAATATTATCGGCTAACGCTGTTGCGCCGCCTGTTTTGTATCGCCGCCGGCTTTGTGCTCGCTTTGCTGTTCAATTTGGGACGCTTGGCGGTGTTGGTTTGGGTGGCGGCAGGCAAGGGAATTTTTGCAATTGAACGTTGGCACGATCCCACCGGCGTAGTCATCCTGCTCGGCTGTTTTTGTTCGTTGTGGTTTTTGGGAAAATGGTTGCACTGCAGAAACGCCCCAGTAGTCAATTACCCAAAAACGCAAGGCGAAGGGATTTTGCCCGTGCCGGTTTTCCCTCTCGCCGCGCTGGCCGCTTGGATTATGTTGACCGAAATAGGTGTCGAAGGTTGGTACCAACTTCACGCATCACGGTTGCCACCCTCTTTGGCGTGGAATGTAGTTTGGCCGACCAACAATGCTACTTTCAAAGCAATCACCCTTCCGCCAGCGGCTCGGCAAATTTTGCGTTTTGACGACAGCCAAAACGGCGCTTGGTCGGAAGCTGGCCAAGTTTGGCAAGCGGTTTTTTTGCATTGGAATCCAGGCCGGGCGGCCATGCGTCTGGCGCAAAATCACACCCCCGAAGTCTGCCTGACCGCCGCCGGACACAAATTGGCAGAGCACAGCCGGCTGGAGACCATGATCGTGAACGGCTTGGAATTGCCATTCCAATTTTACGAACTCACGGACACGGCGGCCCCGGTTTTCGTGGCGTATTGTCTGTGGCAGGACCGCGCGCTGGACCGAAGCTTTTCCACCATGAAACTCAATTGGAAGCATCGGCTGGCTTCCGTACTCGCCGGTCAACGCAATTCTGGTCAACGCTCGCTGGAAATCACCGTGGCGGGCGTCAATGATTTCGCCGCCGCCCGGGCGGCTTTGCAAACGCAACTGGAACAGATCATTAACCGTGAACCATGAAACGTAACCTGCGCCCTCAAAAAGTATTTGTCAGTGGTTGTTTTGACATGCTGCATAGCGGTCATGTCCGTTTTTTGCAAGAAGCGGCCAGTTACGGTGAGGTCTATGTCGGGTTGGGCGCCGACCGCACCATTTTGGAATTAAAAGGTCGCGCGCCGGTTAACCTGCAAGCCGAGCGAAAATATTTGCTCGAAGCCCTGCGATTTGTCAAAGCCTGCCACATCAACACTGGCTCGGGTATTCTGGATTTTCTGACGGAACTTGACCGCGTTGCGCCGGACATCTTCATCGTCAACGAAGACGGCAACATCCCCGCCAAAGCCGAACTCTGCCGCGAGCGCGGCATCAAGTATGTAGTGTTGAAACGCCTGCCCTCAGCCAATTTGCCGGTGCGCTCCACCACCAGTCTGCGCAAGGAATGCCGGATTCCTTACCGGCTGGATCTGGCCGGCGGCTGGCTGGATCAGCCGTTCGTCGCCAAATTCGGAGCCGGACCGGTGCTGACCATTTCGGTGGAACCCGTCATCGAATTCAACGAACGCAGTGGAATGTCCTCCAGTTCCCGTCGGCGAGCCATCGAGTTGTGGCAAACCGATCTGCCAACGGACCATCCCGAGAAACTGGCAAAAATGTTGTTTGCCTTTGAAAATCCACCCGGCACAAAAATTTTTGCCGGCTCGCAGGACGCCATCGGCATTGTCTATCCGGGACTCAATCGCTTGGATTATACTGGTGAATATTGGCCCAAAAAAATTCACGTGCAACATGATGAAACCATTTTGAGCTGGTTGGAAAATCATTTGCACATGGTGCCACTCGGTCCGCGCGAAGGAGACTACAATGTTTTTAAGGGCCAAAATATAACGGCGCCGAAAGTGCGCGCTTTGGCGGCGGCGGCCGATGCTTGCTGGCGGGCGATTCAAAAACGGGACCTAGATGAATTTGGCCGGCAGTTCCGTGCGTCCTTTGAAGCGCAAATCGCACTGTTCCCGGCGATGAGCAACGCGATGATTCAAAAAATGATCCGTCGCTACGCAACCAAAGCCAAAGGCTGGAAATTATCCGGTGCCGGCGGCGGCGGCTATCTGGTGCTGGTCAGCGAAAAAGCCATTCCGGGTGCGTTGAAATTAAAAATTCGGCGTCCCGGTTTTTGAGCGAGGTATCCGTTTTTATGAGCTATCAAGAGCAGGAGTTGAAAAGCATCTCCCGACATTTTCAAATCTACGGCGAGATCATTCACGCCGAGCCTTTGAAAATTGGGCATATTAACGAGACCTACACCGCAACTTATCAGCAGGGCGGAACCCGCGTACGTTACATTCACCAAAAGCTGAACCGGAATGTCTTCAAAAACCCGGCCGGCGTGATGAAAAATATTGTCCGCGTGACCGATCACCTCCGGAAAAAAATGGAGGCGCGCAACGTCGTCGATATCACGCGTCGCTCCATGATTGTGATCCCAACGCGGACGGGAAAACCATATCACCAAAATGGCGACCGGGATGTCTGGCGGACGTTTGTTTTCGTCGAAGGCGTGGTGACGCATGAAGCCGTGCAGACTCCCGCCCAGGCGTTTCAAGCCGGCAAAGCCTTTGGCGATTTTCAAAATCTGCTGGTGGATTTGCCCGGCGGTCGGCTGACGGAAACGATTCCGAATTTTCACAACACGGGCAAACGCTTCGAGGTGTTCCAGCAGGCGGTGCAGGCGGATCGGCACAATCGGGCGGCCTATGCGAGCAAGGAAATCGCCTTCGCCCTGAAACACCAAACCCTTACCGGCGTCATTCTGGACGCGATGGCGAAAGGAAAAATTCCCGAACGCATCACCCACAACGACACGAAGTTTAACAACGTGATGCTGGATCAAATCACTGGGGAAGCCATGTGCATTGTGGATTTGGACACCGTCATGCCCGGTTGCGCGCTGTATGATTTCGGCGACATGGTGCGCACGACCACTAGTCCAACGTTGGAAGACGAACTGGATTTGACCAAAGTCACTATGCGGATGCCACTGTTCAAAAAACTGGCGGAAGGCTACTGTTCCGCCGCCGCGCCGTTTTTGACGAAATCCGAAAAAGCACTAATTTCCTTTTCCGGAAAACTCATCACGTTTGAAATCGGATTGCGTTTTTTGACCGACTATCTGAGCGGAGATGTTTATTTCCGTATTCATCGGCCCGGCCATAATTTGGATCGCTGTCGCACCCAGTTCAAATTGGTCGAGTCCATCGAGCGTCAGGAAAGTGCCATGCAAAAATTTGTGGATCAGCTTTGAACGGCGCGAAGTCCCTCGATGAAAATCCTCCTGCTGAATCAGGTATTTTATCCCGACGTGGTTGCCACGGCGCAATATTTGACCGACCTTGCGGCGGAACTTTCGGCGCGTGGGCACGAGGTCACCGTGATCAGCAGCCGCCGGGCCTACGAGCATCCCGAGACCATTTATCCCGCCGCCGAAACCTGGCGCGGCGTGAAAATTCGGCGCATTTTTTCGACGCGGTTTGGCAAAGGAGCCAAGTGGCGGCGCGCGGTGGATTTTGCCAGTTTTTTAATTTTTTGTTGCCTGCGTCTATTATTCCTGCCCCGGCAGGATGTGGTGGTGGCGCTGACCACGCCGCCGCTGATTTCTTTTTTGGGCGCGTGCCGGGCGAAGTTGCGCCGGGAGAAATTTTGTTATTGGGTCATGGATTTTAATCCGGATGAAGCCATTGCCGCCGGTTGGCTGCGGGCGGATTCCTTTGCCGCGAAATTTTTGGAGCGGCTTTCGCGGTTCAGTCTGCGGCGCGCGGAAACAGTTTTTGCGCTGGATCGGTTTATGTGTGACCGCATTGTGGCCAAGGGGATTCCCAGCGGCAACGTTGCGGTAATTCCGCCGTGGACGCAGGACGGCGATGTGCAATTTGATGCTGCGGGGCGGGATGAATTCCGCGCCGCGCACGGCTTGACGGAGAGATTTGTCGTGATGTATTCCGGCAACCACAGTCCGGTGCATCCATTGACCACCTTGATGCAGGCAGCGGATTTGTTGCGAACCGAAAAAGAAATTGTCTTCGCCTTCATTGGTGGCGGTAGTGAATTTCAACGCATCAAAAAATGGGCGGTGGGGAATCCGCAGGTGCTTTGTTTGCCTTATTTGCCGCTCGCTAAGCTCTCGGGATCACTTTCTGCGGCCGACGCGCAGGTGGTGGTGATGGGCGACGCGATGCTGGGTTTGGTGCATCCGTGCAAGATTTACAATATTCTCAGCGTGGGCGCCCCGCTCATTTATCTCGGACCACGCCCCAGCCACGTCACGGAAATCATGGAACAACTGCCCAAGGATTATCCGCGGGTGTCGGTTTTGCATGGGGAAGCGAATGCTTTGGCGAAAGGCATTCGGCAACTTGCGGCAAACAAAAGCCTACCGCGGGTTAATTCTGATGGCTTGGTAAAACCTTTTTCTAAGGGTAAGTTATTACCAGAGTTTGTGGCCAGAATGGCGCTGAAAAGTTAGTGTATAAAACCGCTTGGCGGTTTACGCCGTTACAAGCGAGCTGTTCGTTGGTTGTTTTTCTGCCAGTTGGCTATGGCTTTAGCCCATCCCTCGGCCAAAATCTCGCCCAGTATTTCAAATTTGGAATAGGATTCCAGATTCTCACGATCCACGTCTGGCAATTTGTTCATTCCATCCTTACTGGTTTTTTCGGTAGAAGTTGCTGACGCGAAAGCTTCGAGTTCAATATGCGACTCGGGATGTTCCGGCAGCACATGGCGAAAAGTAATCACTTCCTCGCCCAAAGTGACTTGGGGGAGCGGTGCGAGATTATTGTTCAAGGCGGACGTTAAATCCCAAGTTTGCTCGCTGCCGAATAAACGAACGCGAAGTTTGGAGAAACCGAGTTTGCGGGCGATAAAAGCAGTATCTCGGCAAAGGTTTTCGGGGTTGCGTGCGCGGGTGCCTTCCAAGGTCAGCCAGCTAATCTGAGTTAGTGCATATTGAATTTCTTCGCGGGAATGCAATGACTTTTTTAGTGCGTTTCCGACGGAGAACCATTTCCGACTGAAGCTGAATCCATAGGCGGAAGCAATAATGGTCAGGGTGGCGACCCCGAAAACGATCGGAAAATATTGCTGACGCCACCAGAAAAACACCAATCCCAACGCGAGAAAGATGGCCGTGAAAGCGTAGGCGCCTAACACCACGTCTCGCCGGGATATTCCGCTTTGGAGCAGTCGGTGGTGAATGTGTTTGCGATCCGGGCGGAACAGCGGCAAACCTTGTAACCCACGGCGGACAATGGCCAATGAGGTGTCTAGCACTGGGAGTGCCAGCACAAATAAGGGGGCAATCAGTGCGGCGATAATGGTCCCCTTTTGGGAACTATAAAGTGATAAGCCGCCAATTAGGAACCCCAAAAAATAAGCGCCGCCATCGCCCAAATAAATCCGGGCGGGTGGAAAATTGTACAGCAGAAATCCGAGCAAGGCTCCCGCCATGGTTTCGGCCACCATCGGCACGCTATGGTTGTTATTTCCCACCACGACCATCAATATCATAAGCATCAGACAGATGCCCCCGGCAAGTCCATCCACGCCATCAATTAAATTAATCAGATTGGTCATGGCGACCAACCACATTACCGTGATGGGCCAAGCCCATAAGCCCAAGTGAACAAAGTGGTCCGTCAAAGGAATTTTGAACTCGTAAATGCCCAGGCCGCCCCAATATGCGATACTAGCAATGATCAATTGGCCGGCCAGTTTGTATCGAGCACCCAAGCCACGTAAATCGTCCCAGAATCCCAAACCAAACATCGCTAATGCAGAACAAAAAAGCGTCCAGCGTTCTATCATGGAATCGGAACTGAACTTAAAACCAAACAGAGCGTCGGTTGGTAGCAAGTAGATGACCACGAAAGCGATGGCAAAAACCAAGCCTCCAAGCCGAGGAACCGGCGCATGATGTGAGGTGTGGGCATGATGAAAATCTGTCGGGCGGTTGAATGTTAGCCGACCTTGCCATATCTCAATTATTTTTGGAATCAGCATGTAGCTGATGCAAAAACCCAGCATGAGGCAAAACAAAACTTGGTCGGAATTAGTCTCCATGGAGCGGTGGGTGAAAAAGCCTAGAATATATTATTCAATAAAATCCAGCATTAAAAACAAATCAAATTAATGATTTCAGCATGAAAGAAAACAACTAAATAACAAGCAAATTTAGTAAGTTATTTGGTTTGTCGGGCTGTCGGGAGTGGTCCTTTCCAGACGGCTGAAAAATGAATGGAAAGTCGCGTAAAACGCGGCTTTTTTGTTGGCTAAAAGCAGTGCGATATTCTAATCTGAAGCAATGAAAGGCATCATTCTTGCCGGCGGTGCCGGATCTCGGCTTTATCCGCTCACGCTGGTAGCGAGCAAGCAACTTCAACCGGTGTATGACAAGCCGATGGTTTATTATCCGCTAACCACACTGATCGAGGGCGGGGTTCGTGAATTATGCCTTATTTCAACACCCCATGACCTCCCGCGCTTCCGCCAGCTATTGGGGGACGGTCGTCGATTCGGTGTCACCATTGAATATCGCGAGCAACCCAAGCCAGCGGGAATCGCGCAAGCTTTTCTGATTGCCGATAATTTTATTGCTCAAGATAATGTCACGCTCATTCTAGGCGACAACATTTTCTATGGCGGTGATACCTTCCAACGAGCCTTCGCAGAATTCAAGTCTGGAGCGACGGTTTTTGCGTATCACGTCAAGGATCCGCAACGCTATGGTGTGGTCGAGTTTGACTCAAACGGATTAGCGCTCTCGATTGAGGAAAAGCCTGTGGAACCGCGGAGTAATTTTGCGATGCCGGGACTGTACATCTGCGACAACTCTGTGGTTGAAATAGCAAAAAATCTCAAACCATCTTCGCGCGGCGAGTTGGAAATAACCGATGTAATCATTGAGTATCTCAAGCGGGATAAGTTGCGAGTGCAGCGGTTGGCCCGAGGTTTTGCTTGGCTGGATGCTGGTACCACCAGTAGCCTGCACGAGGCAAGTGCTTATGTGCAGACTCTGGAGAAGCGCGCTGGAATAAACATCGGCTGTCCGGAAGAAGCTGCTTTTCGTCAAGGATTTGTTTCTCGGGCACAATTAGAGCAGATCATTGAGGTGTTGCCGCAGTGCGAATATCGGGCTTATCTTGAAAATGAAGTTTTAGCCGAGGTTAAGTGGTTGCCCGCGAAATAATTTCCCAATTTTGCTTTGCCATGAACCTGCTTGTCACTGGTGGCGCCGGCTTTATCGGCTCTAATCTTATTACCCAGATTATCGACGATCCGCTTATTTCCAAATTGGTCAATCTGGATTGTCTCACCTACGCCGGTCGTTTGGAAAATCTAGCGACGATATCAGGGCATCCCAAATATATTTTTGAAAAAGTCGATCTACGCGACAAGGCGGCGACTGTCCGCGTGATGGAGCAGCATGGCATCACGCACGTCATGCATCTGGCGGCGGAATCCCATGTGGACCGATCCATCACCGGGCCGGGCGATTTTATCACCACGAACATCGTCGGCACCTTTAATTTGCTCGAAGCCTGTCGAGGTTTCTGGGGTGGTAATTTTGCCGGCAAAAAATTCCACCACATTTCCACCGATGAAGTGTATGGCTCGCTCGGGGCGACCGGGCTATTTGAAGAAACCACGGCTTATGCCCCGAATTCGCCGTATTCTGCCAGCAAAGCCTCCAGTGATTTCCTTGTCCGCGCTTACCATCATACTTATGGTCTGCCAACAGTGATTACGAACTGTTCCAATAATTACGGACCATTTCAGTTTCCTGAAAAACTCATCCCCGTGGTTATTCAAAGTGTTTTGCATCGAAAACCAGTGCCCGTTTATGGCGATGGCCTGAACGTTCGTGACTGGCTGTATGTAAAAGACCATGCTGCGGCACTTTGGCTGGTCTTGCGGAATGGTGCCCA
>Ga0208872_1002440_pt1 | contig 10803 bp, 15 predicted proteins | sample CryBogCBH12Aug08_FD_185508 | JGI IMG/M metagenome (GOLD analysis project Ga0208872, IMG submission 185508) | Freshwater microbial communities from Crystal Bog, Wisconsin, USA - CBH12Aug08 (SPAdes) | ecosystem: Environmental > Aquatic > Freshwater > Lake | place: Crystal Bog, Wisconsin, USA... | reverse complement strand
TTTTTTAATTCAACCCTTTAAAATCATCCTATGTATAAAAGTATATTATTACTTGTTTTTTTGAAAGCAATTTGTATTTTATCATTTTCGCAATTAAAATTTGGGATAAAGACTGGACTTAATTTGGCGACAATTATAAAAATACCATATAGTGCAGGTTATAATAGAACTGCATATTTTAATGCAGGACTAATAACAAGACTAGATTTGTCAAAGAGATTTTATTTTTCTCCACAATTATTGTATTCTGAAAAAGGGTATAGTGAAATAATGATTCCAACAGGTACATCAAAGCTGCATTTAAATTATATTTCAATGCCTTTATATTTTGGATATAAATTGACAAAAGGGATATTAATTCAGGCAGGTCCGGAAATTTCTTATTTACTTTCTGGAAAATTCAAGGATTCTCGATATACTGATGATGTTACTGATATTTATAATCGAGTAGAATTTGGTATTTCATATGGACTTAATATTAAACTAACAAAACACTTATTTAGTGAATTGATGATTAACAATGGTATTACAAATCTACTACCTTCATTTGGAACCACTTTCCCAGCCTCCGGAAGAAATAATGTATTGCAAATTAATTTCGGATATACATTCGAGCATTTGTAACTAAATTGTATGCCATTTATTCTGTTGTAGCATTTTCTCAAGAAAAATGTGATTCCATTTTTTTGCAAGCGGCATCATTTCAAAAAAAAATCATGCGAAAAGAAGCAATAATTACCACGATATTTTAAAAAAACAGCGAAAATCCAGCATCATTTCCTTTTTTATCCTTTTTATTCAGATCCAATGATTTGTTCATATCCAATTTGAACTGATTCATTTCGTGAAGGAGAAATTTTTGGTATTGCATCAACATGAAATTATAAAATGGGTCTATTTTTTTCTGTTTTCTGGCTTCCTGAAGTGCTGTAAAATAATCTGATTTGTCTTCCTTATAAACTATTGATAAAGGTAGCTGGAAATATGCCTGAATATAATTCATGATTAACCTGCTGGTTCTTCCATTGCCATCATAAAAGGGATGAATACTTACCAAATCAAAATGAGCACTGAAAGCCAATTTCAACTGATCTGTTATGGTTTCAGCTTTCAATAAATTTTCCTGTAGTGATTTTGCAAATTCAGCAGTATACGTTTCAACCTTTTCATAATTCACAAAATAATTACCGCCGGCACTAACATTCCCTTTGCGGAATAAACCTTTAGAGGCATCTATTTCACCAAAAACAGTTTGATATAAAGAACCAGTACTTCGCATTAGTTTCGCATTAATTGCCTGGATAAATGCTATATCCAGCTTTTGTTTATTGCCAGCTGCATCTAATACAAATAATAAAGCATCATAATGATCTTTTACCATCAAGCTATGTTCCAATGGTTTTCCACCGGGAGTTATGCCTTCTTCCAATAAAAGCCTGGTTTCATTCTCCGTTAGGGTAGAACCCTCTATACTGCTTGAGTGATGAACAATAGCATACTGATTGAACCTGTCATAGTCTATAATTTGATGCAGGTTCAATGATTGATATTCTGTAACTAATTTTACGATTTCATTCATTTGTACTTTGTTTAGGTGCAGCTATCAGTTCCATACCAAATAATGCCAGTAATTGATTTACTTTATCCATGCGCATTGAAGTTTTGCCCTGTTCAATTTCACGTATTAGCCGTAAGCCCAGGCCTGATTTGAGGGAAAGTTGTTCCTGCGTTAGACTGAGTGATTTACGCTTTTGTTTGATGGTGTTGGATAAATTTGCCATTACTATACCCATTTGGGTATAAAAATAAGCGATTTTGTATATTATACCCAAAAAGGTATAATTATAAAATACCAGGAAAGTTCATTCATTTTATAGAATTGCTGCAGATGATTGTGGAAAGGGGCTAACCCGGCCTATGGATTGAAATGTTTTTAACATTTGGCAGTCATAGTTAAAATAGCATCAATGAAAAAGACATTTTTACTGATATACAGTTTGGAACTTTTGATAGCCCTTTTGCTACTTATCTCATGCAGAAAAAAAACTAGTCCAAACTGTTAAACCAATGGGAAATATTGTTGCAATAACCCAAACGGGGTAATATTTTTCCTTAAAAATGATCAATAGGAATGGGACGATTATATGATTTCAGATGGCAATTCTCATTATTTTCAAAGAATAAAATAACGGTTTGAAAATATCATATTAACCCATGGTGAAATTTTATCTTTTATTTTAACAAATACTGATTTAACTTTAGTAAGAAATTTTTAGCTGAGTTCTGTAATGGGTATAAAAAAATAAGTAACGCTAACTTATGCGAACATCCATTTTAATATTTGTTTTCTTGACATCCTTACTTCTTACAACAACTCAATGTAAAAAAGATACAGTTGATCAATTAAGCCAGTTACCACCCATTACAGCAACCGGAGCCAATACTTTTGGTTTTTTGGTAAATGGTGAAGCCATGTTACCAAAGAGTGTAATATCTCATCCCAGTTTTGATTATCCTGATGCACAAACTGTACCGGCGCTATACCCAACATATAATGTGGATTACAAGAATAATATTGGTTTTATTACGGGATTGTCTGGTAGGCCTACTTTGTTTATGGAGTTTGATATTTACGATTCTATTCTAATCAGGCCAAATACTTATTATTGGAAACAGGTGAATTGGGGATTTTCGGATCCTATATATTATGGAGGATTATATGGAGAGTTTATTAATCCCCGTAAAAATCAATTTGAATGGTTTGTACCATACAATAATTCAGGGTCAACAATGGTAACAAAATTTGATACTGCTAATCATATAATATCAGGCACCTTTAGTGGAAAATTAGTTCAACGATTTGGAACAGGTGATACAATTGTTATTACTAATGGAAGATTTGACATTAATTGGGCAACGGTCGCAAATAAAATTTTTCAATAAAATTAAAAGAGCTAACTATAATTAAAAGAAAATTGAAGGGTAATTCTCAAAAAAAAGTATGGTTTTATGAGATATCGGATTTTATTCAGTTTAAATACGACATATAGATTTTCAGCTTTTATTTTTCGGGTCAGCTGAATTATATAATATAAATATATTTATTGTTTGTATTTACGATGCGCACTTTTTTATACGCTATAAAATGACAATCAAAAAATTATTTAAGACTTTCCTGCTTCTGCTTCTTACAACTTCTTCTTTTGCACAAACAAATGATTGGACGACAGATGAGCAAAAGTTTTATACAACAATGAAGTTGCTTTGTGAGCATTTTAAAGACAAGACTTATGATACAACTCAAAGAGATTTTGTCTTTAAGGAGTTTGTATATTTTGACAACATTTTAGGTGATACTTCTAAAACAAGAATGCAAAAACGAATTCAATGGTTTGATGGGTTGTTTTATCAAATGACACACTTTATCGATTCAGTTGGCCTTGTAAATTTAGAAGCAAAACCAACCATATATTTTGCAAATAATAAGATATTTTTTGAACCTTATGATAAAGGTGGAGAATTGAATGAGTTTCTTCCTTTTACACTTACTTATTTTGATAATCGTAAGCCAAATGAACCCATTGGGACACTTCTCTTTGAGCCAAAAACACATAAGCTATTAGCGTGGATAATTATAAATCAAGGTGGCTATCGTTACTTTTTGACTTTCAATTTAGTTTGACAAAAAAATTAATGTATTTTCCGGCAAGGAAACTGCCTGCTGGTTAAGGCCAAGGTCAATAGCCAGGGATTCCTTTTAGAATTTCAATATCTCACGGATGCGTTTAATATTTTCACTCTCATGAACTTTCATAATTGTAACGACATCCTTTGGCACCCAGGGCATCTATTATTGCAGCATGAAATCAATTCAAAAAGCATATTGGCTATGGTTGCTCAGTATTTTTAGCTGGCTGGGATTACACCGGTTTTATCTGGGTAACGGGAAAACAGGAAAATTCTGGATTTGTACATTCGGAATACTGGGGCTGGGTAGTTTATTGGATTTGCTGTTGTTGAAAAGAATGGTACAGGCTTTTAATGCCAGATTGGAACTTCCTGGATTGGAAAAAGATTTGGATACCCTTAGTAAAATGAAACTCATTGTATTGAATCAGAAAAAATATGAGACAGCAGCCTGGTGCCGGAAAAAAGAAAATATGATGAAATCTAAGATTGCTGATTGCAAGGCAATAATTGATAGGGGGGATTAATTGATGTTATAAAAATTATAATGCCAAGAAATGTTTAGTATTAATCCTTAAAATGACTTAATAATAATATATAGTTTCACATTTTATTTTGTATATTTTCAAAAAAATAAAGAAAACATTATTGGGTAAATAAATTATTTATTTGAACAGGTTTGAATTTTTATATAAATTGTAAATATTTAAATATGAAAATACTTCAATCATTAGTCTGTTTTTTCTTCTCTTTCCATTTAATAGCTCAATCAGAAAATAATTTACCACAAAAGCCATTTTATAATTTTCAAGTAACGAATTTTAATGTAACAGGGCTTCCTAAAAGTCATTTATCCATTTTCGCCGTTTTCAACAATGTGAATGAATTTAATGAAGATGAAAATAGCATAACATTTAAAATAAATTTAAATGGAAATGATAACCTTTTTGATGAGTCAACAGAAGTTACAGGAATGAGTGGTTCTAATTTATTTGGAACAACGAAACTTACTTATGACAAAACACACTACATAAATTACAAGTTTGGGTTTGATCAGAATATATTAAAAAGTTATCAAGTTGTTGATTATACTGCTAGTCAAAGTTATTTTTATATAGATGTAACTGAAAAGGATATAATGATGCATGTAAATTTTACTATTAAAGTATTAGTTGACAAGCAATTGGTCAGTATAAAAGTTAATCTTCATGATCCATCTTTTTTACAGTCTTTAAAACAATATGTAAAACTTTATAAAGATTATAAAATTGAAGAGAAAGACGCCCAAGAAAAGGAGGAAGAAAGAAGAAAAGTGGAAGTAGCAAAAAGAACAGATAACTTAATAAAACTTTCTCGATTAAGTTCTGCATGGAATATTAGAACCGATGATCCTGACTGGCAGCAAAGATTGACAAAAGTTGATAATTTTTTAACTTATTTTAATCAGGATCAAGGTCCTTTGCCTAAATATGATATGCTCTCACCTAATAGTTCTGAGTTTATTCTTCTGAAGACAAAATATGAAACACCATTATATGCAGGAGCATCTTTTGATAGATGGGCATCTCCAGATCAACCTTTAATTCAAAAAGGAATATTGCCTGCTGGAGAATTTTTTAAATTTAGTATTGATTTTTTACAAGACAAAAAAGATTTTGTATTTATTGCACTTAGTAGAAATGATCCATGGATTAAATTAAATGGTGGGATTTATACAGGTTTCGTTTCTTTGAGTGCTTTAGAATATGCTGATGAAAAAACTGCACAAGTGTTTAAAAGAGATTTTGTCTGGTAAATAATTTTGATCAATTTAAATAATATTGTAAAAATGGCTTGAGGTAGTTTATTGGATTTGCTGTTTTTAAAAAGAATGGGTTACAATCAGATTGGTAAAAATATTTTAGTACTGAATTTCTTTTTGGGTTGGAACCTAAATTAATATATTTGCTCTTTAAAGTTGTATCCATTTCTACATTATTTAATTGCTCACGTATTTTTTAATAAGGTTTGGTTAAATTCAATGAAACTCCTGGATTGGGAAAGCCTTATAGCTAATTTATCTTCCTTTGACTGTTTGTTACAGCACATCATTAATAACGAAAGAATAATGCATGAGAATATAAATAATTGCTTCATAATTTGATAGTCATTTTCAATATGTTAAATGTATTTCAATATGGCTTGAGGATGGCATTTTAATATCTATTGTCTTTTTGTGTTGAGAAATGGAAATCAATTTTTACAAAGAAGTGATTTGGTTACCAAATATATTATTTTTTAACTTATGTATTCCCCTTATCATTCCAGTCTTTTTGAAAATGAGAAATGCAGCCTTACCCAGATTGCCCAATGTTTTGAAAAAATATTTGTTTTAAGCCTGGATGAAAGAAATCGGATTTACATGGATATTAAAATGAGAAAAATGGAAAAAGGAAATTTTTGGACCAATTAAAAGCTAATCTTGCTAAAAAAATTGACGAAGAGGGCTAAAAAGGGCATTTACCAACTTGGGAAGACCTTGGGAAAAGGATTTTGCGAAAAACCGCGCCATTGCTGTCATATGATATAATAGATTACTTTCAACTTTTTTTTACACCCCCTAAAAAAGCCTCTTTTTGAGGGCTTTTTTTGGCTAATATATTTAGTAATTTCTAAAACCCTTACTGGATAAGGGTTTTAAATTTATTTTTCCCAACTTGGGAAGCCCTTGGGAAATGCTATCAATCTTTTTTTCTTGTTTTGTGTCGTGATACAATGGCAGGCAACTGATCAAAAATAGCTGCAGCCAGCATTCAGTAACAGGGGTGGAAAGTGGTGCACAACCGAAACCATCTGTTGCATAATGGAGCCCCGGAATGCTTTTCAATTACCAGCCAGCGTATCCAGTTTTTAAATTAATACTTAGCGGACTATTGAATAGTGAGAACAGGCGTTCATTGACATTGTTGACAGGGAATTATAAGTAGTAGTCCTTATACTTTCCCGTTAACAAACGTAAAAATTTAAAAGGAGGTAAAATGGATAGTAGTACCAAGGCCGGAACAGCCGGCGGCACTTTCCTGGCCTTTATTGCGAATTTGGGTACAGATGATATACTGAAAACAATTGTTTTAACAATGATTGGTGCAGTGGTGAGTTTTGTAGTGTCCATTGCGCTTCAGTGTATTGTTGACCGGATTAAAAAGGGTGGGAGGAATAGGACCCCGGTTTAGGCCGGGGTTTTATTTTATTTCTTATATGCTTCATAGTTGTAAAGAAATTGTAGATTTTCAATATGATTTATTTTAGATTCGTAACATCTTATAGCATAAATTAGCATTTAGCTGCTATTTTGTTTAATGATGAATTACTGAATATATTTTGCAAAAACAGCCAAATGAAAAGACGAAAAATAATTATCGGTATTTCTGTGACGACTGTTATATTGTTAGTGACTTTTTTTATTGTAAAAAAAGATTTCTATGCAAAATTTTATAACAAAACAGGACATGTCATAGATTCGTTAGTTATAGGTACAACTTACTTTGGACATTTATCAATTGACGATTCTACTTATTACATTAGGTTTAGAAAATTTCTGTTTGACGGTAGCGAACCTTATGAAAAGTTAAGTGGAATATTACAAAACAAACACTTGCATCAACTTTATTGGAGTTGGTGTGGGACAGATCGTAAATTTATTTCAAAAGGCTCATATATTTTTGACATTAAAACAGGCGTGGACGATAAAGGAATTTTGTGTTTATATTTAGTGAAACATAATGGACGAATATTTAGTTGGCAATAATATCAGTTGAGTTACACAGCATCTAAAAGTTTATTTCCTTTATTTAGAAAGACTGACTATGTGAAATTGAGCTGTTGTGAATGTTTCAAAGAAATGATTTTATTCATTAACATATTTTACAATTCCGCCACAACGCAAAAGCGGCTATGATAGCAAACAATTTTATGAAAACATTCCTATTGATGACGGTACTTTCATTCATTTTTTCTTTGGAAAATTTAAATAAATACAACCTGGGCTTTCAATATCAAAAAAAAACAACTATGGACGAAATATTTAAATCAAAAATCATCATAATTCTCAAAGATGATCTTGATCCAAAAAGTTCTACAATTAATATTCAAGACTATATCGAAAATGGCAAGTCCTTTATTCCAATATTCTCAACGCTTAACAAGTTCAAAGAATCGACAAAGGGCATGATAAAAAACAAAATAATTTATATTGACGGAATATTATTTTTATCGGCTTTACATGGTAATGAAACTTTGAGACTTGACCCGAGTTTAAAAGGTGAAACATATTTCAAGGCTGCTGACTTAATAAAAAAATATTCTGCCGACATAGAAGGACTTCAAAAAAAATTAAAACATTAATCTGTAAGACAAATAAAATTTAATATTTACTGAAGTTAGCCCAATTTTTGAGATTATATGATGGAGTAAATACCTGAAGTTGCAGTGTGTTGCTATTTAAGCTTTCTATTGTTAGTGTATCATTTGTTCCACTTCCGATTAATATTAAGTTATTTCCCTGTGTTGTATAATTACTCCAGGTAGTAATTCCACAGTATGTATAATATACAGTATCAGTAGGAGTAAATTCTATGCTGTCAGCAAAATTTTCTGCTACGTTACTGTCATACATTGTAAAAGGCTTTGCCCAGTTTCCGCTGATCATACTGTCCAATGTGCTGTAGCTATATCGCCATTTACCAACGATTGCGGGACTATAATTAATATTAGCCGTTTTAGTACAACTATAAAAGAGTAGTGTAAGTCCGGCTATCGTTACTATCAGATTTTTTTTAGACATGGTTTATTCAATTTAAAATGCTGGAAAAGAATTGACTACAAGTTTATTTATCGCACTGGTGATTTAAGCTGGTCAAAATAGGCCGTATCCCTATAAAAGACACCCGATGAAGTGGTAATAAAATCATACCTGCCGCATTGAGTAATTGAAGTGATCCGGTTGTATTGCAACCCATCATTATTTAATTCACTAAAATTCAGATTATTCCCTGTGAAAGCCACTTTGAACAATTGAGCATCTAGATCAATTGCTGTAGCATAAAGCTTACTACCAACATTTCTGAAAATCAATAGGCCAACGTTTGTATTGGTAAAATCGTTGAAAACCTTCCATGTTTCACCTTGATCGACCGAAGAAAAGAACACCCCACCTGAATTAACAAACAGGGTATTGCCATAAGTGAACATATTGTAAATACCATAGCCTTTTGAATATGGTGCAGGCTTATAACCGAATTGTTTTACATTACCTAAAGTATCAATGCGGAAAAACTGGCCTCCGTACTCTACAAAAAATTTACCAAAAAAAGAGGCACAAAAATAACCATTCCAAGTAAACCCGATTGTTCCTACTGCGGGTGTCAGGTAAATGCTTTTTACAGTTGGAACACCTCCAAATCCCCAATAAGACAATATCTGGCTTGAATCGAAACTCAGAAGGTCAAATCTAACCCGCATGTTTGCATCTACTTCAACCGGTGTTAACAGGTATTTATTTCGTATAACCGGGTACCCTGATGAAGGATATGTTTCGTCGGGATATGAGCAGGTTTGCTGAAAAACACTAGTTAACCCGGGGGTATAGATCGGTGTATATGAAAATGAGGAATATTGACTGTATATAGGAATACTCATCACATTCAAAGAAGTTGATGTGGTATAGGCACATAAGTCATTATTAACATAAGGACAGATATATGCAGGAGCATTCAATGAAGTGCCAATTAAATAATTGCCGAAAAAGTTAGTGAAACCCTTCTTGTTAACAACAAGAGTAATATAATTTAAATTGCTTGCTACTACAAGCACACTATCACCTATAGATGCACTTGAAAGAGGCGAACTTCCGTAAGAAGTAAAACCTGCTACAGGCTGCCAGGCTGTTTTCAGCGTATCAATAACTGTTTTTGTGATGGTTTTAGTGCAGGAAGTTTGCAGTAATAAAAAGAAAATAAAAGAAATGCATGTTATGACTATGGTTATAGTAGTTCTGAGTTTCATAGGAAATATGATATGATATTCAAATATACTAAAGAAGCAATCATATCAATTTTATTATAATGTTAATGATGCTACATCTGATAATGGTTTAAATAAAGATAGCGTACATTAATAATAACAATATTATTCATATATTTGAAAAAATGATAAATATGGGAGATTTATTTTCTTTGCCTCATATGGTATTGATTGTTACATTACTACTTATATTTTGTCAATACCTTATTGGGTGTATAGATCAATCAGAAAAAATAATAAAAAATTGTCTGAAATTGAGAAATCAATTAAAAGAATTGAAAAAAATCAATCTGGCAATTAGGTTAATCTAGAAATTCAAATCCTTTACAGTACAGGAAGTTAAAACCTCTTTATTTATTATAAACCCTCAAGTAATCTTCCAGCTGCTTTGTAATTTCTTTCTGTAGGTGCATATTGTTAATAAGCCCTTCAATTAATTCCCAGATTATTTTCCGATGCTTTAATCCTTTAGAAAGCAGTAATGGGCGATTGGATTTAAAGGATACTGTTCTATTATTAGCAATGACTTTTACGATTTCAAATCTATCATCCGAGGAAACCAATTTTGCTTTTAGCCTTATATTGCTTCTATCGTAAAAAATTTGAAACATCAATTCCACACTGGAAAATTACTATTTAATTTAGTATAAAAGTTATTGAAAGAATATTTTTAAAGGAGTTTATCTATATTCATTTAAATGGAGTAGTGCAATAAAAAAGGGTTTAAGAAGATTGATCTCCATAAACCCTTTTTGTTGTTGTGACCCCGTCAGGATTCAAACCTGAAACCTACTGATCCGTAGTCAGTTACTCTATTCAATTGAGCTACGGGGCCATACCCTTTTTTCGGGGCTGCAAATATACGGGGTTGCAGTGGAATAATAAAATTTGATGGAAAGATTTTAGTTTAATAATGCCACCTTACAAATGCCTCCATGGCGGCATACTTCGTCAGCCCCAGGTCTGCATAGAGTTTGGCGGTATTGGCATTGCGGTCTTCTGCCCTTTGCCAGAACTCCCTGCTGTCTGATCCCTGGAAGGGTACCATGTCTTTCT
>Ga0208872_1002438_pt1 | contig 10807 bp, 15 predicted proteins | sample CryBogCBH12Aug08_FD_185508 | JGI IMG/M metagenome (GOLD analysis project Ga0208872, IMG submission 185508) | Freshwater microbial communities from Crystal Bog, Wisconsin, USA - CBH12Aug08 (SPAdes) | ecosystem: Environmental > Aquatic > Freshwater > Lake | place: Crystal Bog, Wisconsin, USA... | reverse complement strand
TGAGACGGACATTACCAAAGGATTGGGCGCTGCAACAGGTTTAGGTGCGTTAGGTGGGGCATTATTTGGATTACCTGCTGGTGTATTAAATAACAGACAACTGAGTCAATTAGAACAATTACAACAAAAAGCAAAAGATACTGGCGAAACACAGAGTACTGTATTGCAATTACCTTATGATCCAAGTGTTCCAAGTGGTGCAGTAAATCATCAAGTTATTAAAATCCATCCAGATGGTTCTACAAGTTTTCCAAGTGAGTTTAATAATTTTTATCAAAACCCTGTTGATGAATTAACGGATGCTGGATTAAAAGAAAAGTACGAGCCACAAAAAGTTGAGCAAGCCAAAACGATTTTGCAACAATCATTCATGAATCCAGAAGATCAGAAGAAGATTGATGATGCAAGAGCGCAAGCTGTTCGTGTTCAGGCGGGACATTTTGATTTATTGGATAAATTAGTAGAACAGAAGAAACAAAAAGACGCAGAAATACAGGCTAAGAAAGATGCAATCTATGCTGCGCATTCTGCGTTTAATCCAATATTTACAGAAAAAACATATGATGAATTAGGTATTGGAAAGACTGCTTATATTAGAAGAAATAAAGTATTAGATGGGTTAGATCGTTCCAATCCAAAAGATAATCAAAAAATAGTAGATGTGTTAACTGAGCACGCTAATAAAGATATTAGTCCAGCAACAAAACAAAAAATTAATGATTATTTACAAAATCCGTATGGAACAGTTTACGGGCGTGAGTTTTTACAACCAGATGGTTCTATAAAAACAAGAGAACAAATTAATAAAGAATTACAGGGTGTAAGTGACTTTGCACCATTGGTAAATAGGGTTGCATTTTTTCCACGCGGGTCAGACGAAGTTGAGGTGTTTGAAGGAGAAGTTGCAAAGAATAAAGATGGGGATTATGTATTAAAGTATCAAAAAGGAAATAGAACTAATGAACGTAAGTTAGATATGGGAGATGTAGTAATTAACCCAGATCCTACGGACATTGAAATGTTAAAGGCTCAAAGAGAATTAACAGTAGAAGATAAAAAATTAAGAGAAAATGATGTATTTAAAAAGTTTCTTAAAAAGTATGGAATTAATTCTAAAGAAAGAGCTGATCTTGGACAGCAAGATAATCCAGCTGCGTTAACTTATTTTAGAGACAATGGTTTACGGATGGATGATTTATTGGAATTAGCATATGAAAATAATTTCATTCCAAGAATTGCTGAAAATCCATTTACGATTACTGGTGAATCTATTGATAATGAAAACTTATTAAAAGATTATATTAATAAAACGATTGCTGGCGATGTTGTTCCTGTTGGTAATAATATAGATCAGTATGGAAAAATTAATAACATTAGAGGATATATAGATAGCCTAGAGTCATCTAAAAATGTTCCATATGGAGAAGATATACTTCACCAAATAAACAAAGAACAATTACAGCGTGAAGCAAATAGGCGGATAGAGGAATTATATTTCCAGAATCCTGAGCTTGCTACAGAAAAAGCGCCCGTAAAAGAAGTAGAACTTGAACAAGAGTTTGCTAATGCTTTACCTACGATGACTCCAGAGCAAAGACAGGATTTCCAGCGCAGAAAAGAAGACATAACCGAAAGAGCAAGACAATCGGGCTTAATGGCAGAAATTCCATATGAAGCAACACCTGCTCTTAAACAAAACATAGATGAGTTAACAAGGCGTATTCAAAAATCCATGGATAAGATGGGTTTACATGGTGTTGGCGTAAAGGTAGGAAAAGAATTAAAAGCGCTAGTCAATGGAAAGATGACTAAAGTAAATGGTCTTTATCTTGATAGATTGATTGTTTTATCTTTAGATAATCCTAACATTATGAGCACGTTCGGGCATGAACAACTTCATGCATTGAGAGATATGGGAATGTTCTCAGATAAAGAGTGGGATATTTTATCTAAAAAAGCTAAATCTGAATGGATTAAAAAATATAATATTGAGCGTAGATATGCTAACAAGAGTGAAGAAGTAAAGATTGAAGAAGCGATTGCTTCTGCATTTGCTGATTACACAACAATGACTGGTGCGCCAAGAACCTTGTTTACTCGTATTAAAGAATTCTTTGATCGTCTAAGAAATGCTTTTATGGGAATGGGATTTAAAACATCTGATATGGTGTTTAACCGCACGCCTGAAGCTGTCTTCCGTAAAGCTACAGAAGGAAGATTAGAAGGTGCTAAACAAGCTGGTAAAGGCGATTTGCGCACAGAAAATAAAGTAATAGACATAACAGAAAAAAGAGAAGAACAGCTTTTTGATGAGGCTTATGAACAATTCCGTAAAAATATGGAAAACATTACAAAAGAAGAGCAAGCAAAAAAAGGCATAGAAGTTTTAAATTGGATGAAAGATATCCATGCTCTACACGGCAAAGTGGAAAAAATTTCAAATAAGAGTTTGAATCCACAAGCAGATATAAGCGCACCTATATATTGGGAGTTAAACAAGTATTCTGAAATAAGAGATGCTATTACCAAAGGCATTAATGATATTAATTATAATAACAAAACATATTCCCCTTCTATAGATAAAGCTCAGCGATTAGTAAAGGAAGAAGGTTCTAATATTAAAAATGCTTTTAATAATTACTTACAAATAGCTAAAGAATTTCAGCAAACATACAATAGGTCTAAATCTTTCGGTAAAGAAAGAAAAGAAGCGTTAAATAAAATATTAAATAATGTTTCTGAACTAAAAGCTGAAATACCAATGGAAGGCGTAGATCCTACATATGCGGAGGAATTAAATTCTGTATTCGGTCCTGCTAAAAAAGCGACAGTAAAAGAAAAGTTTGATGAATTAAAACCTAACTTTTTTAATAATATTATTAATGGATTTTTTGATGAGTTTGGTGCTATTAAAAACTTAGCTCAGGCGGCAAAAGAGGGTGGAGATGTAAACGATTTATCATCCAAGTTTGGTCGTTCTTATATTCTTGCACGTATGTCTAAATCAGTAGATGGTGGATTGTCTTCTTTATTACACTATGGAAATTTAGAATTAAAAGATGGTGCATTAGCAGTTAAGCCAAATACAAAAGGGTTAATAGAAATTTACAAGCCTATTGGTAATGAAGTAGATCAATATCAAATATGGAAAGCTTTAAACAGAGAAGCTAGATTGCCAGATGATAAGAAGTCATTTGACCCACAAATGGTTGCCCGTAGAAATGAACTTGTTAAAGGTACATTAGACGGGAAATCACGTTTAGATGTTTACAATCAAGTATTAAAAGAAGAAAAAGAATTAAACAAATCCGTATTAGATATTGCTAAAAAGCAAGGATTAATTACCGAAGATGCATATGATATTTTTGCAAATGATTTATTTTATGTTCCATTTTATAAAGCGATGGAAGATGAAAATGGTATTAATGCTTTCTCAGTAGATGCATCATCTAAACTTACTAATCAATATTTTTCTAAAGCGCTCAAGGGTGGAGAAAAGCGTGTTAATGATTTAACAGAAAATATGTTACTCAATTGGTCACATATTCTTTCTGCATCTATGAAGAATAAAGCTGGATTGGAAACATTATCTGCTGCATCTCAAATGGGAATTGCAGAAAAAGTTAAAAGTACTTACGAAGGAAAAGATGTAATTAAAGTTCGTGAGAATGGTGAGATAGCCTATTATGCTGTAAAAGATCCAAATCTTTTAGATTGCATATCTTTAATTAATTATGTTGGTCCTAAAAACGTATTTATTAATACTGCAAAAGGATTTAATAATATGTTGCGTTATGGTGTAACTTTATCTCCAGCGTATAAAATCCGTAACTTAATTCGTGATACCATACAATCTGCAGCCGTCAGTCCTTTATCCATGAATTTAGCCAATAATATTTATAAGGGATTACAGTTAACAAGAGACGGAAACCCAACCTATATGCAGGCACTAGCTGGTGGCGGTATCTTTGAGATGGGATCTACTTATGAAGGTGACCAAGCTGCTTTAACAAAACGATTAATACAAAAAGGTGTAAGCCCTAAAAATATTTGGGATACAACTCAGAAGATTAAAAATGGATTAGAAAGCACATTAGATTGGTATCAAAAGCAAGGTGGTAGATTTGAAAACGCTAACAGGGTAGCACTTTATGATAAGTTAATCAAAGAAGGTAAATCTCATCTTGAAGCATCATTTGCTGCGCGCGATTTAATGGATTTTTCTTTACAGGGCTCATTCCGTGCAGTCAAAATATTAAGTCAAACCATTCCATTCTTTAACGCTCGATTACAGGGCTTGTATAAGATTGGAAGAGATGGTGTGACACCAACATATAGACTTATATATAACACAGCAACAGGCAAAGAAGTAGACGCAACTGACAAGCAAAAAGCTTTACAGTTCTCTGTGATGACAAGTGCGGTTGCATTGGCATCCATCTTTATGTATTTATCTTATAAAGACGACGATGATTTTAAGAAGCGTGAAGATTGGGATAGGGATAATTACTGGTGGTTTAAAGTTGGAGATGAAGCAATACGGATACCAAAGCCATTTGAAATTGGTGCATTTGGAACAATAGCAGAAAGAACTGTTGAACAAATGGCAGATGAAAATGTTGAAGGTGAAGTATTTACTAGGCGTTTATATAGTATTCTTAAAGACCAATTCCATATTTTAGATGTTCCACAAATTATTAAACCTGTTGTTGATATTTACGCTAATAAAGATTCCTTTACAGGCGCACCGATAGAGTCTGCTGGTTTAGAGCGTTTATCTAAACAAGAGCGTATTACTAATGATACAAGTAGAATTGCAATCGCACTTGGTGGTTTATCACAAATGGCTTCCTCTATATTTAATGGACCGGGCGCTGAAGGTATGTCACCTGTACAAGTTGATTATGCTATTAAATCTTATTTAGGTTGGGTTGGTGCAAGTTCTGTTGCAATCTCCGATAAGGCATTAGATCAATTTGCTGATATTAATAAACCAAGTAAGAGTCTTGCGGAAATTTCTGGGTTGGCATCCTTTGCAAAAGAATTACCAGACAAGCAATCCCGTTGGGTTACTAATTTTTATGAAAGCAATCAACGCATTCAACAGGCATATGATGATATGAAAAACTATGCTGCTGTTGGACAGCAAGAAAAGGTACAAAAAATACTAGAAGAAAAAGGTGACTTAATAGCGATGCAGTCTATGTATGACCAAATATCGAAACAAATTGCTCAGTATAGACAGTATGTAAAACAAGTTACTAATTTGCCAAACATGACAAAAGAAGATAAAGAGAACGAGATAAGAAGAGCTCAAGTTGTTATGTCCCAAATGGCGCAATTAGCAGAAGAAACTAGATTGGCAATGAGGCGACAACGCGCTCAATCGTAATATTAAGAGCATCTAATTCATCCATTTTTTTAAGTTTCCACATCGTCTTTTGTCCATGCCAGCCGTTAAAACTGCCTTGATGGCAGTCGTAACATAAAGCAACACAAGTATATTGGCTACCTTGTTTGATATGATGCGCAGATGATGGGCCTGCGGCATCACAAACACTACAAGGTAATGCTTTTACTCTTGCAAGATATTTTTTTTGAATAGCGGAGATTTTATTATTCACTAAATATCTTTCTAGATTTTTTAATTTTTACAATACCCTCATCTTCTGGATCTAATAATTTAAGCATTTTATTAGCCATCTCAAAAGATAATGCTGGAATTTCTTCCATTGGATAATTCTTTTGGATAATCCATCCCATCATAGCCATACCAGCATATAGCGCTTTTAAATGTTCTTTATCTTCTTCATTCATTTAATTTCCAATATCTCAATTCTAACAATTAATATTTCGGTGACATATGTTTTATGAATAGATAGTGCTTGAATTTCTTTACATTCATTAATAATTTTTATGACATCTTTAATCGCTTTGTTATATCCAGCTTTGTAAGAATCATTTCCATCTAAAATCATGCAAATAGCTTCTCTTATTAAAGAGGATGCTTTACGATTCTTGGCATGCTCTCTAATTTTTTCGTAATACTCTTCTTGCAAATAAACGCTATAAGGTATTAACTTTCTTTTAATTTTTTCCATGCTTCAAAACTCTTTCTTAATTGATTAAATAAATCTCTTGCGCTTGTATTGATTTTTAATTCAGAACGTGAATCAATATCCAAATAGGAGTGTAGCCAATCAACACAGGCGTTCTCTCCCTTTTCCATCAACAATTCTTGTTCGTATAAAAATTCCCAAAAGTCTGGATCTCTACACAACATTCCAGCAACACTTACGGATGTATCGCCAGAGTCAACTTTGATTAAAGGTTGTTCATCATCGCCTAAACGAACCATAACAACCATATATCTAGAGCCAACAAAATCACGCATAAGGTCATCTGGTAAATCGTCTGGATGGACTACTAGCGTTAACGAGTAGCCATCTTTGGATTGCCTTAAACCTGTTTTAATTGCTTCAAATTTAATGGTTTCCATTTTTCATCTTTCTTAAAATGGAAAATTATCAACGGATGAATTGTATTTTTTCTTATTTGGATCTGGTTTCCATGTATTAACAGACATGCGAATAACTGGTTTTTGTTCGCCAGATATTTCTATCTTACTTCTCCAGCCATCTATTTTTATTTCAACAACATTATCTTGTTGTTCATTTAATAGTTGCTTTAAGTATTCACGATCAACACCGATAGAGCCTTTAAAATCGGGCGCTTTAGGGTTGGTTTTTTCATCTTGATACCACAATGTACCAGCGTTTGGAAAGTCTTGACTAATCATTTTTTATCCTTTTTAAGAAGTTCTTTGGTTACGTTAAAAGAAGTTAATATTGAATCATATCTAATTTTGTCTTTAGATTTAATTGCGTTATACAAATTAATATTGGCTTTATAAATGTTTTCTAAATCTTCAACGGATGATGCAATTTTCAATAATAATATTGTGCCGTTTTCTACTTCTTCCATCCATGATTCTATATCTTTATCAACAGTTATTTTCCAAGAGTTATTTGTATCTTCTGCTGGTGCTTTCTTATATACCTCGCCTGTATCTGCATCAACATCTGGCAGATCGGATCCAGCATAGATATATAATCCAATCCCAAAGCACGCAATACACTTCGCCAATGCTCTCATCATAGAGTCGGAAATTTTACGTGCATCAGGGTTCTTTAAAGCGTTATTGCGATTATCCATAACAGGTAAATGCATTTTCATTGTTTTACCAAATGCAGTTACATTACAGAATACCATCATAGTATCGCCATAAAGTTTAGGTTCAGGAAACTCCCATGTTGCCATTGGATCTCTTTGTAATAATTCATCTACTGCATAAGTCCAAGACAGATAAGTTAAGTTACCTTTCTTTTCAACTCTTTCATTTACGTTAACTAGACGCAAGCTTGCGTAATCCATATTCTCTCTCCGGTGAAAACTCTTCTACAAAAGTATTAAAGGGTAAAACTTTATTGCCACAAAATGGCTTATGATAAAAATTTCTAGCTTTAAAGTCATCATATGTAAATAAAAAATCTTGTGAATTTTCTAACATAATTTGCGTGATAACCATTTCTAGTGCTGGATTTTCTTTACCAAGATTTTTATCGCCCGGCTCTCTTGCAACTCTTTTTAGCATATTTTTTTGTCTATCAGTTAACATATATACTCCAAATATAAGTTTGTTAAAGCAACTGCATAATCCATTGAAACGCTTGCTACATCATCTGGAGAAACCTCTCCATTCATTTCTAAAAGCTCTTCTTGCCAGTTATATGCATTTGGCGCTAAAGCTAACATAAATTCATAAATCATTTCTTGTCTTGACTTCATTTCATCCTCCATTGTTTTCTAAAACCATACTTCTCCCACGTTTTCATTATGTCCGTACTATGGCTAGGAACATACTTAAACTCTTTACTTAAAATACTTTTAAAATGTTTTTGTAATTCAGATCTCATTTTTCCTCCAAGTATTGTTGATATTGTTTACAAAATTTATTAACTACACAGTAATCCTTACATCTTTTTCTTTCACCTTCTCTTACTTCTACCTCATAACCCTTACCAAGTTCCGAAAGTTTTTCGTCCGCTTCTTCTTGCGATGAATGCAACGATTTCGCGCGGACATTGCCAATCTTGCGTACAGCATACACAGTCTGCGTTTCCCACATCTCGCTAGGTGTGCAAGGCGTATAGTCATCAGCCATTTCTGTGGAAAGGTAGGCATTACTATGAAGGGTGATTCTTTGTTTAACAAAAACTTCCCTTGTATGGAAGTCCCATAATGGGATGCTAATGACCTTAATCGGCGCTTCTGGGTAGTTATCTTTTGTTGCCGCATCTCTTTTGTTCCAATCTCTAATAATTGCAGTAATTTGTAACTTATCAACTTTCTGCTTCTTTACTTTTTCATACAAATAAGCATAACAATTTAATTGCTCTTCCCAACTTGTCTTATCATCACTCTTTACAGCCCAAGCACTTGTAACTTTATGATCCGTGATACAGACTTTTCCATCTTCAATAATTTGTAAATCAATTGCACCCGATATTTTCCATCCGTCAACTTCCGCATATAATCTTTCCTCACGGATACTGCCGTCTTCTTTTCCGTGTTGCAGAATATAATGCACAGCCTTACCCATTAAAGAAAATATCTTTTCAGAAACATCTTCTTCCAACTCATCCCAATGCTTTCTTTTTAACTGCACAATCTGGGGGCTGTTAATAAGTTCCGTAACGGATGAATTAACATCGCCCTTACTATAATCATCCCGTTCTATTGCGTTAACAAAGACTTGCGGAATATTATATTTATTCGTTAATCTCATTTTTTCTCCTGTAAAATGTATCCTCATACACTAATTAATTAATGTATAACACATTGTACCATAACTATTTCATGTGTGATAAAAAATGTCAAATCCAACTCAAAGAAGTTTAAAATTAATGCGTGATAGAGGTTTTTACGCAGAAGTGGTAGAAAGATATAACGCCTTTAGTAAAGTAAAAAATGACTTTGCGGGCTTTATAGATATACTGTGTCTAGCAGAAGGAAAAATTATTGGTGTTCAAACCACAAGTTATTCCAACATTTCCGCAAGAAGAAAAAAAATATTAACGCATGATAACTATTCCATAGTAAAAAACTCGGGAATAGAAATCCATATACATGGTTGGAGAAAAGTCAATAACAAATGGCAAGCAAAAGAAGAAATACTATAGTATAATTTAATTGCGAACTCCTTCACACAGTATCGCTACACATCCTCCTGTGTATCCTCAACCCCCATCGATCTTACCATCTTTGGGGGTTTTCTTATGTTTTTTGGAACTTGTTCCAATTTTTTGGCAATAACACATGTATTTTGTTATACTGATATTGGCCCTTCACCCGCCAAAAACCCCCTTGATGTGAACTCCACTACTTGGGGGTTTATCTTTTTTGCATAAAAATTTTTTTTTATGTATAATTAATTTTGATTTATTAAGTTAAAAGGTTAGAGCCGATTTGGATTAATCTCAAGTTGGCTCGTTTTTTCGGCACAGTGACGTTACAACGGGTTCCATCCAGCGACCATACATGGATAAGTTTAATGACCGAAACTTTAAATACAGGTTGCGCTATCTTAATAGGGCGGCGCAGTAGGACTTAAATGGGTACCTACACGAACAGACTAAAAACGGTGAAAAGAAGTTTGGCCGACTTCAGTTGATAGGCAGTCTGGAAGACGAACATTACCTCCGGGAGCAGTGGGCACCAGCCGGCTGAAGATTGGTAAAGCATAACTTGATAGCTTTCACCCAATCGCCCTATTCTATGGAAAAATTGTTTTTTAAAATCTAAAGAGTTGAAAATATTTTTTTCATGTGTTACAATAAACACAGGAGGAAAAAATGGATCAAAACACATATCAAGAATTACAACGTATTTACCCAAAATTAGTTCGGGCGAATTTGCTCGAGCTTTCTATCTGTGTATTAGAAGAAATTAATAAATATGAGGAAGAGAACAACATTCCAAAAGAGTGTAGTTTTTTAAATAATGGAGAAATATAGTGGGAAAGAAATCGGGCATTGTTCGGAGGGAAGTAGGGACTATGACTCAAGATGAGGTTGCTAAGAAATTAGGACTAAGTAGAGCAATAGTGGGAACGATAGAAAGAAATGCAATTATCAAAATTAAGAGAATATTAAAAAGTCGCAATATCAAGGTTGAAGATTTTTTATAGGAGGAAATATGAAACCAGTAGCATACGGAAAGTTTTTACCAGAACATAACATGTGGGTATCTATTACGGGGGCAAATCCAAACCCAAAGGAAGGATATGTTCCACTTTATCCATTAAGAGAATTAACAGAAGATGAAATATTCCAAACTGCTATTGAAAATGGTGCTTGGAAAAGCAAAAAATCAGGCAATATATATCCTGATGATATGAATATTTTAAATTTTGCAAAAGATATCTTGAAGAAAGCGACTGAGAAATGAGCGAAAAGATATATTTTACCTTCGGCGTAATAACTTTAATATTTTGTTCTTATTTAATATTTATGACTGAACTTGCGCGGAAAGAATCTAATCAATTAAAAAATGCTTGTGAGATGGTAAGTCAAGACCGAGAAGGTAAAGCACAATGCACAATATTAAAGAGGATGAAATGATGGATCCTGTAGCCTACATGGACAAAAATGGATATGTTTATGGTAAACATCAAACACGACCTATAGAAGCTGATATACCTCTTTACACCAAGCCATTTTTTAGTCAAAAACCTGTTGCCATGATG
>Ga0208872_1002435_pt1 | contig 10818 bp, 11 predicted proteins | sample CryBogCBH12Aug08_FD_185508 | JGI IMG/M metagenome (GOLD analysis project Ga0208872, IMG submission 185508) | Freshwater microbial communities from Crystal Bog, Wisconsin, USA - CBH12Aug08 (SPAdes) | ecosystem: Environmental > Aquatic > Freshwater > Lake | place: Crystal Bog, Wisconsin, USA... | reverse complement strand
TCAAATGCCGCCATGCAGGTTTCCGTTGCGCACGGTCTGGGCCGCGTTCCTAACTACGTCAAGTGGGTCGCCGTGTGTCAAACTAACGAAAGCATCTACACGGTTGGCACGGAAATTCCGCTGGACAATGTCTATCTTGGCGGCACGTCCATTTATAAAACCGGCTACGCGGACACTAACAACGTCTATCTGTCACAGTACACCGGCACCATCCAAGTGATTCAATCCTCCGGCTTCTACACGTTCACGACGGCCGGCGGCATCATCCCCAACTGGAAACTAAAAGCTTACGCGCAATACTGATATGGCCTCTGACCCCACAACTGAAACACCTTCCGGAAATGTCATTTCCGACGCCGTCGGCTCCGTCGCCGGCTGGTGGACAAACACTTTTGGCGAAGGTGCCGGCGCGACCGCCAAAGGGCAGGAACTCGACGCCAAACTTGCGGCCGTCAATTCCGGCAAAAATGGTTACGAGCCGGGCGGCGCGGTGTACGCCAAAATTCAAGAGTCACAGGGCACGGAAGCCGCCAATGCGGCCTACATCCAAGACCAGATGAATCTGGCCAATGACGTTGCCGACACTGCCAGCTATGACGCGCAGGTGACGACCGCCGCGCAGGCTGGTGCCGCCGATGGACTCACCAAGGCGAAATCGGCCGTGGACGACTTTTTCAAAAGTCTGTTCGGTGTCATCCCCGCATCCATCTGGATTATCACGGCCATTGGCCTGTTCCTGTATTTCGGCGGCTGGGGCTGGATCACGCGCAAACTCCGCAAAAAAGCATCCGCATGAAAATTCCCATCTTCATTCTCTCGGCCGCGCTGGGTGTCGCCATTCTGCTAGAGGGCTGGACGCTCACTCAAATTATTGATTTGAAGGTCGCCGTTGCGGCCATCAATACGCAGTTAAACCAACAACACCAAATCGCATCCAAATGAAAAAACTGTTTCTCGTCTGTCTCGCCGCCCTCAGCGTCGCGACCACCGTCACCACGTTTGCCCAGGGGAATGACACCCCGCCGCCGTCACAGTCCGCCGGCGTCGCTCCGGCCGGTGTCACACTGTCGGACTCGCAACTCGCCACCATTGATTCTCTGGTCAAAGAAGCCGCTGCGAAAATGCCGGCCTCTGAGCAAAGCACCGTGGACAGTGTTTTGAAAATCGTCGGCACGCTGATGATTATCGGCCGGGTGTTTTACGGCATTTTCAAGGGCGGTTTATTCCAAGGGTTGCACGGCCTCTTTACCGGGTCGAATACGCCTAACCCTCCCGGCAACATCCCCAAGGGCGCAACACTGCTAATGCTCTTGCTGTGTCTGGCATTTGCCGCCCGGCCAGCCAGCGCGCAGCCCACGAGCAACACCAACACGATTCCCAACTTTTTATCGCAAGTCGAAGATTGGGCTTTGAATGTGAACACTAATTACGATTGGACAAATGTGACACTGCAAGTCGAGTCAGGGTACAAGCAAACCACTGGCTACGGGGCTGCAAACTACATCGGTGTTACCTACGATCCGAACATCCTTGGGAAAACCGTCAACTTTGGCATAGAAGGGCAGTTCTACGGGGCTGGGAGCGCGTTCAACGGAGCTGAGGCGCGGCTCGGTTATGTGTTATTCAAAAAATCGGATTTCAAATTGGAGGCGGCAGCTTATGGCGGTTACGACAACACGCGGCCGGCCGCAGTTGGCGAAGTCGAATTGAGGGCCGTGAAAATGCTGACGGTCAACACCTACACGACCGCAAGCTATTCGCAGTCGTTTTACAGCAAGGGCAAATTCAATTCAAACGGTCAAGTGCGAGTCGGTGCCGGCTTCGTGTTTTAAGTATGAAGACGTGGAAATCAAAACGAACCGTTGTCCGCGCTCGCAAGTCCGGAAAGTTTGCTAAAAAGGGCTGGGGGAAGGCGTATCACAAAGAGCGGATTCGCTACCACATGAAAAAACTTTTCAGCTTCTAAGCCGTGGAAGTCTTCACCATCCCCGCCGCCGTCGCTTTCGACTGGCTGCGGGGATTTTTTGGCGAAACGGAATTGCGCGCGGCGGCGAACACGGCCCCGGATTTCGTTTTCCTCATGCAACTCGAAAGCCTTTCCGACTATCGCGCGCTCCTTACGGCCGCACGCCTCGCCGCCGGCCGTGGCTCGGTCGCGCTGGCGGTACGCACGAAAAACCCGGTCGCGCTCGCTCACTGTCACAAGCTCGGCTGTGTGACGATGTTAATTGAAAAACATCCGACCGGGGAAACCTTTCACCGCCTCATCGCTCCCCCGGCCGCGTTCAAACGCTGGGTGAAATCCGCCAATGCGGCCGCAAATATTTGAAAAAACGGCATTCGCCGAAAGTGGCAAAAACATTGGGAATTCTGAAAAAATGGATCTGCTGCACCGGCGACCGCGAGCTGAGGCCTCGTGCTGTTATTTCAAACTCCAAAAACGGTCGCAATCTTCCTTTTTCACCGGCTCGTGATAGTGCGACAACAGCACGGCCGACGAGTTCCCCAGCATCGTCGCAACCTTCCCCGCGTCGCCGTGGAGTGCGAGCAAGTAACTTGCGGCCGTGTGACGGAATAGGTCTAGGGGAAACGATTCAAGGCCTAACGCTTCGCGCGCAGTTCGCTTAAAACGCCTCACCGTTGAGTTTGAGGGTGACACCGGCCCGGACTTCAAAGGACACGCCAAAAGCAACGCCAGCGGCCGCGCCTCTAGCGGTACGATGCGACGCCGCCGGGTCTTGGCGTCATTCACTGTGACGGTTTTGGTTTCAAGGTCTATGTCATCCCAATTAAGCCGAAAAAGCTCGTCGGGACGTATGCCGGCGAACACTCCCAGAACCAGCCCCGCACGACAAACACCGGGCACGATCCGCAAAAGCAAATCCGCCTCGTCGGGGGAAAGGATTTTCGGCGCACGTCTGTCAACCGTCACCCGCTCAATCATGTCACAGGGATTGCTCGCACAGTGGCCACGACGCACGGAAAAGGAAAAAAGAGTTGAAAGCCGATTCAGCCACGTTTGCCGGCTGGCTGGTTTGGGGAATTGATTTAACCAGGACTCAACCAGCTCCACTGTCACAGATGCGACGGGAAGGGATTCGCGACCTTCTGCGAAGCGCACCAAGTAACGGGACAAACTTTTCAAATAAGCCGCGCGCCGATTGCCGGCACGCTTCGCTTCAAGGCATTGGGCAATAGCGTCGCCCAGCGCGAAAGGGACGGCCAGCCGCAGTTCTGGCTGGCAACTCATTGACTGCGCGGCCTCCAACAGCAGGCACTTGCTTTTCGCCACACACAGATGCAACATGCCCGCCGATGTTGGCAGAACTAAAAACGAAATGCAATTTGCCCCCGTCCATTGACACGGTAGGGGTCGGAGGTTCGAAACCTCCACCGCGCACCATCTTCGGTTCCCAACATTCCGTCTAAATCACTCGCTATGAAATCAAACTCCATTGTTTCCATCATCACTCTCGCACTCGCGGCTGGTGCCGGGTTGGTCCGGGCCGAAGCGCCGCCCAAAGTCCCCGCGTTTTCCGTGACTTTCATGGATCGCACGGTGGATCCGGCCAAAGATTTTTACCATTTCGCCGACGGGCAATGGATCAAGGACAATCCCGTGCCGGCCGATAAATCGCGCTGGGCGTCCTTCTCCGAACTCGCCGAGCGCAACTGGTATCTCATCCACGAAATCCTTGAGGCCGCCGCGCCGGAAGCCGCCGCGCCGGCGCATTCGCCGCGCCGTGAAGTGGGCGATTTCTACGCGTCCGTCATGGACACCAACCGCATTGAGCAACTCGGCTTCCAGCCCATCGCCGCCGATTTGCAGCGGATTGATGGCCTGCAATCCACCAAGGAAATGTTCGCGCTGCTCGCGGAGTTTCATCAGCGCGGACCGGGCGGATTGTTCAGCGTGGGCTTCGGGCCGGACGCCAAGAACAGCACGATTTACGCCGTGGAATTGAGTCAGGGCGGATTGTCCCTGCCGGATCGGGATTATTATCTCAAGGAAAGTTTTGCCGACAAACTCCAGCAATATCGTGGGCATGTGCAGAAAATGTTCGTTCTGCTCGGTGAAAAACCGGCAGACGCCGCCGCGCACGCCGACACCGTGGTGGCCGTGGAAACCGCGCTCGCCAAAGCCAGTCGTGCCCGCGTGGACCTGCGCGACCCGAATAAAAATTACAACAAATTTACCGGCACCGAATTGGCCGCGCAGACACCCGCGCTGCCGTGGAAAGTTTTTTTCGATGGCCTGCAGCTCGCGCCGCCGGCGTATGAAATTGTGGGGCAGCCGGAATTTTTCACCGCCGTCAACCAGCTCATCCAGGACCGGCCGCTGACCGACTGGAAAATTTATCTGCGCTGGCATTTGTTGACCGGCAGCGCGGCCTATTTGCCCGCCGCCGTCGAGCGGGAAAATTTTAATTTTTACGGCAAGGTGCTGAGCGGCCAGCCGGAGCAGGAGCCGCGCTGGAAGCGCGCCGCGCATTTGCTGGATGGCTCGATTGGCGAGGCGCTCGGGCAGTTGTACGTGGAAAAATATTTTCCGCCGGAAGCGCGCGCGCGGATGAACGAGCTGGTGGAAAATCTCAAGGCGGTTTTCTCCGACCGGCTCGAAAAAGTGCCGTGGATGACCGAGGCCACGCGCGCCAAGGCCCGCGCGAAATTTGCGCGGTTCACCCAGAAAATCGGCTGCCCGGAAAAATTCCGCGACTATTCGTCCGTGGATATTCGCCGCGACGACCTGATCGGCAATGTCCGCCGCGCCGCGCTGTTTGAGTCGCGCCGGCACATCGCCCGCGTCGGCAAGCCGGTGGATCGCACGGAATGGCATATGACGCCCGAGACGGTGAACGCTTACTTCAATCCGGAGATGAACGAGATTGTGTTTCCCGCCGGCATTTTGCAGCCGCCGTTTTTTGACCTGACGAAGGATGACGCTGTGAATTACGGCGGCATCGGCGTGGTGATCGGCCACGAAATCACGCACGGCTACGATGATCAGGGCCGCAAGTATGATGCCGAGGGCAATCTAAATGACTGGTGGACGACGGCCGATGCCAAGGCCTTTGACGACCGCGCGCAGCGGGTGGTCGAGGAATACAATGCCTTCGAGGTCCAGCCGGGTTTGCACGTCAACGGCAAGCTCACGCTCGGCGAAAATCTCGCCGACCTCGGCGGCATCAATGTCGCCTATGAAGCATTGCAACGCGCGCTGGCCAAAGATCCGGCCAAGCGGCAAACGATTGACGGCTTCACGCCGGAGCAACGCTTCTTCATTTCTTTCGCGCAAATCTGGCGCACGAATATCCGCGAAGCCGAGGCCCAGCGGCTGGTCACGGTGGATCCTCATTCGCCCGGCCAATTCCGCGCGTTCGGTCCGCTCCTGAATTTCCAGCCGTTCTACGATGCCTTTGCCATCCCGGCCGGCAGCCCGATGTGGCGACCGGTGGAGCAGCGCGCCATTATCTGGTAAGGCGGCGAACGTCGCATGACCTTCGGCATCAATACCTTTCTCTTCGCGTCGCCGTTCACCAACCGGAGCACGCGGTGGTTTGCGCAATTTAAGGCGTGGGGTTTCGACGGCGTGGAAATCGCCGTGGAAAACCCGGCGAATTTTGACGCCGCTTATGTGCGGGCGCAATTGGATCGTCACGGTCTCATCTGCACTTCCGTCTGCGCCTGTTTTCCGCCCAGCCGGGATTTGCGCGGCACGGTGGCGCAGCAACGCGCGACGGTTTTGTACCTGCGGCGCTTGGTGGCCATCGCCGAAGTCTTGGGCACGAAGATCGTGATGGGGCCGCTGTATTCGGCGACGGGCCGGGCGAGCGCGGTGCCGCCGGCGGAATATCGCCGGCAATGGCGCACGGTGCGCGGGCATCTCCGGACGATTTGCGCGCACGCGGCGGATCACGGTCAGGTGATTTGCCTAGAGCCGCTGAACCGTTTTGAGACCGACTTCCTGAACACGGTGGATCAGGGATTGCAAATGATTGCCGAGGTGGGAAGCCCCGCGCTCAAGTTGTTGCTCGACACGTTTCACATGAACATCGAGGAGAAGCACCCGGCGGATGCCATCCGCCGCGCGGGCGCGCACGTGGGGCACCTCCACGCCAGCGCGAGCGACCGGGGCACGCCGGGCAATGACCATGTGGATTGGCCGGGCGTGGCGCAGGCCTTGCGCGACATTCGGTACGACGGCGCGGTGGTGATTGAATCCTTCACGCAAGACGTGCAAGTCATTGCGCGGGCGGCGGCCATCTGGCGGCAGATCGAGCCGAGCCGCGAGGAGATTGCCGCTCAAGGTCTCGCCTTCCTGCGCCGCCAGTTCCGATAATTTTTGTAATCTGCCCGCTCCCGGCGCGTCCACCTGAGGAATCTCCTTATGAAAAAATTATCCCCGCTCCTTGGATTGTTTTTATTCGCGGCCGTGGTCTTCACCGGGCGCGCGGCGGACTCGCGGATTGTGATGATCGCCGGCAAGGCCAGCCACGGCCCGGGCGAACACGAGTTTCGCGCGGGACTGCTGCTGTTCCAAAAATGTCTCGCCGGCTTTCCCGGCGTGGCGGTGGAGGTGTACACCAACGGCTGGCCCGCCGATGACGCCGTGTTGCGTGGCGCAGCAGCGGTGGTGATTTACAGCGATGGCGGCGCGGGCCACCCCGCGTTGCAGGGCGATCACCTGGCGCAACTCGGCGCGCTGATGCGCCAGGGCACCGGCTTTGCCTGTCTGCACTATGCGGTGGAGCCGACCGTCGAAAAAGGTCAGGCCGAGTTTCTCGACTGGCTGGGCGGCTGTTTTGAAATCAACCGTTCCGTGAATCCCACTTGGACCTCCGACTACAAGACTTTGCCCGAGCACCCCATCACGCGCGGGGTGCAGCCCTTTGCCCTGCGCGATGAATGGTATTTTAATCTGCGCTTCCGCACGGGTTTGACCGGCGTGAAATGGTTGCTCACCGCCGTGCCGCCAGCCAGCACGATGGATCGCCCGGATGGGCCGCACGAGGGCAATCCCGGCGGGCGCGCGGCCGTGGCGCGCGGCGAAGCGCAGGCTATGGCTTGGGCCACCGAGCGGGCGGATGGCGGACGCGGCTTTGGCTTCACGGGCGGGCATTATCACCGCAACTGGGCGGATGCCAACCAGCGCAAGCTGGTCCTGAACGGCATTCTGTGGGTGGCCAAAGTGCCGGTACCGGCGGCAGGGGTGGCATCCACCGTCACTGCGGCGGACCTCGAACAAAACCTCGATACCAAGGGCGGCAAACGCCCGGCCAAACCCGTCGCCGGGGTGAAATAACCAACCCGCCGACCGGCCCGCCCGCTCGTTGCGGGACATCGCCGGACGATGCGGGAACCGTAACCTTGCCTACGGGAAGCCCGCCGGACCGACCGGGAACGTCGCCGGAGCATTCGGGAACCGTGGCGGACGATGCGGGAACCCCGGCGGAGCACCCGGAACGCCTGCCGTTTTGACCGGGAACGGCCTCGGCCGGGGCGGGAACGTCATCCGGGCCACCGGGAACGCCGTTCGCCGATGCGGGAACCGTGCCGGACCGCCCGGGAACCGCGTTGGAGTCTGCGGGAACGCCGCTGGACACCCGGGAACCCGTGTCGTTTGAGCGGGAACGCCGACGGATTTGGGCGGGAACCGTGTTGGACGATGCGGGAAGGTCGTCGGAAGGGCGGGAAGCGGGCCAGAACCGGCGGGAACGCCAGCGGCCGAGCGGGAAAGGCCTCTATTTGGGCGGGAACCGCCTCGGACAGTCCCCAAACGTCAAAAAACCGTCCCCAACCCACTTTTTCCCCGCCTTGGCCATGCCCGTGTATAAAAAACGACAGCCGGAAGGTCGGGGAACCTCGTTTGGGCACCCCGCCGGACCGGCCAACCGGGCCGGGGCGCGCTCTTTTGTCTTGCTGCCATCGACATCGTGCCCGGCACCACCGATCCCCAAACTCTGCCCGCCACGCCGGCGGTGTGGACATGCCGCGCCATTTACTGCGTGGACGATAATCTAGTGGGCCGCTGGATCAATTCTGTCAGCACCATCAGGCGGCGGGCGGCTTCCCGGGCGGACGAAAAGTCTATATGCGTTGCGTTTCTTGATAGAAATCATTAGACTCAAAATTGGCACAAGGTGCGAATTGCTAAGTATACCATGAAATAAGAAGGAATCCATGCAAAGTAAAAATGAGCAGGCGCCAACTATTTATTCCCATACAGGACTTAGAGGTCTGGCGGCCATGTATGTGGTTTTTGTTCACCTGCTGGGAGCCAATGAGGTTAACAGTGTTAACAGTATAGGTAGTTATTTCCTGAGCTTCGGGCAATATGCGGTAGATTTATTTTTCCTATTGAGTGGTTTTATTTTGAACTGGGTATATCTGCAAAATTCCACCGCGCTGAATTGGCGTGCTTATTTTCGAGCCAGAGTGGCTAGAATATGTCCCCTCTACTATTTGACCACACTCCTTGTATTACCTTTGCTGCTTTATAGCTTCGCGCGCTATGGAGATAAACACACCCATCTCCATTTGAATGGCTTGATTGTCGAACTGGTTCAAAACCTGTTTCTTGTTTCGGGCATTGTTGGCGGCCCGAACAGCACCATCAACGAACCAGCATGGTCAATTAGTGTAGAGTTTTTTTGTTATCTGGCCGTCTTCCCCTTGTGGGTGGTAATCGACCGGGCGGCGGCTGGAAAACCCTTCGGCCGCCTGTTTGCGGTTGGCTGGGTGGTGATCTTATGTCCGTGCCTCGTGGCATCTTATCATACTGCAAACATCCGAATCTTAGATCACCATTGGGATGGTAGTTGGCTAATCAGAGGCATTGTTGGGTTCTCAATCGGGTTTTGGTTGTGCTCAGCTCTGCGATCGTCAAAGAAAATAGCGGAAACTGTCATCGTCATTAACCTATTCGTCATGTCCTCAATTGTTGTTATTGGGTTGGTGGTTTTTCAAATATTTCCAAAATATCTAATCCTTTACTGTTTCCCTAGCTTGGTGTTTTTTTCTGCATTTGACCGTGACTTGGTTGCAACCATTCTAAAGCACTCGTGGTTTCAATGGTTGGGGGAAAGATCTTATTCGATATATTTATTGCATATGTTAATCGTGCCGTGGAGCAACCATTTGCATAAATATAAAATTTTCTCTGAACCGGTCTATTTCATCGTCGCATTACCCTTGTTGCTAGGTTTGTTGCTGCTTATAGCAGAGCTTTCCTATAGATATTTTGAATGCCCTATGAGAAGTGCAATTAGAAGGCTCGGTCAAACAAAATTCTTAGTAACTAGCGGTGGCTCAGGGCAAGGGAGTCTTAGCGGTCAATAATAATTCGATAGCTACATATCAACAATCACGCTTGCACAGGTTGCAGAGCGTCGGCTAGGTATTTTCAATTGCTTTCGTTGTCCGCTTACTTCGCGGCGTAGCCGGGTAAGGGTTTGCCGTGGTCGTCCAATTTGTTGCAGGCCCAGAGCAGGCCGTGGGTGACGAGGTCCAGATAACGCGCGTCCGCCACGGTTTCGTTGTTGTGGCCGATGGTGGTGGAGAAGACGCGGGTTTTGGTTTGATAGGTGTTGACCCAGGCCACCACGAAATCATTGGTGCGCGACGGTTCGCCGGCTTTGTTCTTGATCACCTGCGTGCCGTGCGCCAGTGCGTGGGCGGTGGGAAACACTTGGACGTTGTTGTAATGCTCTTCGTGGATGGTGGTCCAGTCGGTCAGCCCGGCGTTGATGGGATGCGCGGCGTCGGTGAAGTGGATGGCGATGGGTTCCTGCGGACCGTGCCCGCTGGATTGCAGGCCGAGGTATTCGTACCAATGGGCGTTTTCGGCGGTGACGGGCAGGGGCTTGGAAAAATCGCCGAAGCGGTAGCAGTGCATGGCGCAATGGAGGTTCACGCCGGGAATGCCGGCGCGGTGCGGCGCGAGCACGCCTTGAATCACCGCCGGGTCCTTGATATCCGCCGCGCATTCATCGTGGATCACCACGTCGTAGCCTTGGGCGTAATCGGGATGGCCGTAGATGGGCAGGGCGGGATGGGTATTGCCATCGGCCACATAGATGATATCCACGGTCACATTCGCGCGGGCTTCGAGGCCCTGCTTGAGAATGTATTGCTGCTGGGCGTAATCGTGGCAGCAGCCGCCGGTGATGAGCAGGGCCTTGAGCGGCGGGGTGGCTTGCGCCGGGGCCAACGGGCTGAGCGCCAGGGCGCCGCCGAAAACCAGCAGGCGCGGGAGGAGTCGGGAAAAGAGCGGGCGGGTGGTTTGCATGGCTGTTACTAACACGGCGAAAAACGGCGGACAAGGCCAAACCGCCGGCGGGCGAAAAAATTACCTTGGCAGCTGGTAAAAAACTTTAACCACGGCAGGCTGGCCGGCGTCCAACGGCAAACCAACCAATATTCATGAAGCCTACGATTAACCTGCCCCGCCGGAACTTTCTGAAAAACGTCGCCTTTGCCAGCGCCGCCGTCGCGACGCTGCCGCTATTCAACGTCCGCGCGCAGTCCGGCGCGGGACGAAAATTCAAGATCGGCCTCATCGGCTGCGGCGGCCGGGGCAACGGCGCGGTGGAGAATATTCTCGCAGCCGCCAAAGTGATGGGCCACGAAATCGAAGTGTACACTGTGGCGGATTTTTTCCCTGACCGCGCGAACAACACCGCGAAGAAACATAACGTCCCGGCGGACCGCGTGTTCACCGGCCCGGCCGGTTACCGGCAATTGGTGGAGCAGCCGGTGGACATTGTTTTGCTGGCCACGCCGCCGATCTTCCGGCCGGTGCATTTTGCCGCCGTCCTC
>Ga0208872_1002429_pt1 | contig 10826 bp, 14 predicted proteins | sample CryBogCBH12Aug08_FD_185508 | JGI IMG/M metagenome (GOLD analysis project Ga0208872, IMG submission 185508) | Freshwater microbial communities from Crystal Bog, Wisconsin, USA - CBH12Aug08 (SPAdes) | ecosystem: Environmental > Aquatic > Freshwater > Lake | place: Crystal Bog, Wisconsin, USA... | reverse complement strand
CCTACATTTGCTGGTGTTTCACAAACTGTAAATTCAAATACTGTTGATTCTTTTGCTTGTTATCAAGCAGGTTCTGCATCATCAAATAGTTTGTTTACTTGGACATCTTCTGCGGAGTTATGATGTATAAATTATTTAATTCATTAAGTGGTCAAGAATTTGTTATTCGTTTATCTGACAACGCATTTATCCCATTTGACTCAGCCAATACAGACTACCAAGAATACCTAAAATGGGTAGAAGCTGGTAACACTCCTGAGGCAGTATCATGACATTTATAATTGATGGAACAGCAGGGGCTACATTCCCTAATAGCACCACACAAGCTAGTGCTGGAGTAGTATTGCAAGTGGTTAATGCTACTTATGCCACACAAACAAGCACAACATCAGGAACTTATAGTGCAACTGGATTGACAGCAACAATTACCCCTAAATTTTCTAATAGTAAAATTTTAGTGCTTGCATCTTATTCTTTTTTTGTTGCAGGAACTTCTCCTGCTAATGCTAGTGCCGCACTATATAGAAATAACACAACTCAACTAATTATTGGTAACTATACAGAAAATGGAAGCGGTATTGCTTCTTATATAATTAATCAAGAAACAACTAATTATTTAGATTCCCCAGCAACTACTTCAGCCACAACTTATACAATTTATTACAAAGCAAACAATTCAGGAACTGCTTATATTAATGGTGGAACTAATACTGCTACTATGACATTATTGGAGATTGCAGGATGATTACTATTCCACAAACACAAGCAATTTATAAGTTATATCCACAAGTTAAATCAACTGTTGGCGATATTGCTTATGATGCAGATGGAAATGAAGTCGCTTATGACTTACAAACTGTAACAGCACAAGTTGAAGCTGACCAACAAGATGCTATCGCTGCAAAGGCATCTGCACTAGCTAAACTAACAGCATTAGGACTAACTCAAGCTGAAGTAACAGCATTAATAGGATAAATATGAACTATCAATGGAAAATATTAGAAGTCTTTGCTCAAGATGAAGTTATTACAGGGGCTAAATACCACCTTGTAGGCACAGATGGCGATCTATCAGTAGAAACTGAGGGCAATTATTACTTTAATGAGCCAAGCGAAAAAGTGCCTTTTGCTGATGTAACCGAACAAATGATAGCTGATTGGTTAGAGAAGGAAGCTATTTTTGATGGCAAAAATCATATAAAATTAGGTGTAGAAACGCAAATTAATGCTTTAAAAACGCATAAACCAATTGTAGCGCCTTGGTTATCAGATACTTTTACGGTGGAATAATATGGCCCAGCCAATTGACATTATTAGCGGTGCATTAAAAGATATTGGCGCTTTAGCGGCGGGTGAAACGCCTACTTCTGATGCAACGCAAGATGCGTTTTATATGTTAAACGATATGCTTGACCAATGGTCCAATGAATCCATGATGGTCAGCTACAAGACTGAAATCATATTCCCCATTACACCAGGTCAAATTCAATACACAATCGGTCCTGGTGGCACTATTGGGGCTAACTTTACCGGTTCTATTACTGGAAACGTTTTAACTGTAACGGGTATTACCCAAGGTGCGTTGGCATTAGGGCAAACCCTAAGTGGAACAGGAATTGCAAATGGAACGACTATTACAGCATTTGGTACGGGCGCCGGTGGGAATGTTAACGACAATGGCACATATACTGTTAGCATCAGCCAAACAGTTGCTTCAACAGCCATTAATGCTTATTATCAGCGCCCTCTTGCTATTCAGTCTAGCTTTGTGCGAATTAATACTAATAGTAACGGTACTCCTATTGTCAACGGGGGTTTGGATTATCCCGTTGCAGTCCTCAATCTTGAAAATTATGAAATGATTGGTTTAAAGACCTTATCAGGTCCTTGGCCAAAAGCAATGTATTACCAGCCATCAGACCCATTGGGTAACATTTTTGTATGGCCAAACCCATCCCAAGGCGAAATGCACATTTTTGCTGACACATTGTTTACACGTTATGGAACGGTATATGACAACGTTGTATTGCCACAAGGCTACGTATTAGCCCTAAGATGGTGTCTTGCAGAACGTTTGGCACCTATGTATGGAAAAAATGACCCAACGGCTATGGCCATGATTAGCAAGTTTGCGGCACAAGCAAAAGCAACCTTGAAACGTACTAATATGCGCCCAATCCAAGCTTCAACATTTAGTGATGCTTTGTTGGTTGGACGTCAAAAAGATGCTGGATGGATATTAACTGGCGGTTTCTTAAGATAAAAGGGGCTATATGCCGGATTTTGGATTTATTGGCCCATCATACGAAGCCCCGTCCATCTATCAAGATGCACAGGAATGTATTAACTTTCGCCCTGAAATTGACCCATTAAAACAACCAGGTCAAAACGGGGTAGTAGCTTTGTACCCTACGCCTGGACTAACGGTTGCCGCCCAATTATTTAATCAAGCAGAAGTACGTGGTATGCGTACCGTTTCTGGCGGTCAATATTGCGTTGCAGTATGCGGTCAATATGTATATGTTTTAACGTCTAGTTTAACGCCTACTTTAGTAGGTACTTTAAATAGTAGTTCTGGTCATGTAGGCATAACAGACAATGGACAATCTGTTTACATTACAGACGGTACTTATCGTTACACATGGCGTATTTCTAACCCAGCTTCAGCACAATTTGTTGGTTCAGTTACGGGTACAACGCTAACTGTCACATTAATGAAATCTGGCACGATTGCTGTAGGGCAACAATTATTTGGTATTGGCGTTACCCCAGAAACCATTATTACTGCACTTGGCACCGGTACTGGCGGGATAGGCACATACACAATCAACCTTAGCCAAACTGAAGCATCAGAAGTGTTTAATTCTTCTGCTGTTGCCGCTAAGGTAACTGGTTCTATTTCTGGAAATATCTTGACAGTAACAGCCGTAGCAAACGGAACGCTTTACCCAGGTCAAACTATTCAAGGTGCTGGCGTAACTGCTGGGACCATTATTACAGCTTTAGGCGGTTCTGCGGCTATTAGCTATAGCATTACGTCCGGTGGTTCAGGATATGCCGTAGGTGACACTATAACGGTTGTAGGCGGTATTTATAGCCAGCAAGCAACTTATACAGTTGCAAGCATTGGCGGTGGTGGTTCGGTTGCAACTTTAACAACGGTAAATTACGGCGTTTATACAGTTAATCCTGGAACTCCAGCCAGCACTACAACTAGCGGCAATGGTTCAGGGTTAACCCTTACATTAACGTTTGGTACTGGTACTGGTGGTACAGGTAGCTATGTAGTTAACGGTTCGCAAACCGTTGGTTCTGAAACCATGTACGCCCTTAACTTTAGCGTTTTGCCTGGTTCTGATGGCGCATTTAGCGGCGGTACAGTCGTTGATATTGTTGATAACTATTTTGTTTACAACCGACCAAACACGCAACAATACGGTTGTTCTAACATCCTATCCCCCATTTCCAGTCAATTAAACTTTAGTTCAAAAGACGGCGCACCGGATAATTTAGTATCTATCGTTGTATCAAATCGTGAAGTGTTTTTGTTAGGCGAAACTTCTTCTGAAGTTTGGATTGATGCTGGATTGTTCCCATTCCCATTTCAACGGATTCCGGGAACAAACACCCAGCATGGCATTGCCGCCCCATTTAGCGCCGCCAGAATAGGTAATTCATTTGCTTATGTAAGCCGCAACATTCGTGGCCAAGCCCAAATAATGATGATGAATGGTTATGTTCCAACACGCATTTCTACCCATGCTGTAGAAAATACGCTAGTGGACCAATACATTGAAGATGCTATTGCCTATACATACCAATTAGAAGGCCATGAAGTATATGTAGTAACGTTCCCAACAATTGATATAACTTGGGCATACGATATATCTACTGGAATGTGGCATAAATGGCTATCTGTTGATAACCAAAACGTATTCCATCGGCATCGTTCTAATTGCCAAGCTAACTTCCAAAACATGAATTTAGTTGGTGATTACCAAAACGGTCTAATTTATATGTTGGACCAAAATAATTACACCGACAATGGCAATGAAATACGCCGGGTTCGCAGATGCCCACATTTGGTTAGTGATTACCAACGTGAATATTTCCACGAATTACAGATTTATTTTCAGCCAGGCGTAGGTTTGTCTAATGGCCTTGCGGCTAATGAAGTGCCACAAGCTATGTTGCGCTGGTCAGATGACGGTGGTTCAACTTGGTCTAATGAACATTGGACTTCTATTGGTGTTCAGGGTGCCTATAAAAACCGTGCCATTTGGCGCAGATTAGGGTTCGCACGTGACAGAGTATTCGAAGTTGTTGTAACCGACCCAGTTAAGGCAGTCATTATTGCCGCCAACCTCAAAGCAGATGCGGGGTCTAACTAATGGCTACACAAAACAATGGAGTATGGACTAATACTCAAAGCAACCCTTATCCCCAGTCGCCCATAGTTGATGAACAAACCAAGCGCCCAACACGTGCTTGGCAACAGTATTTCTTGAATTTGCTAAACTTTTCTTCAGCTACAACTGCAACAAAAGGGTCAGCAACATTACCTTCTAATCCGGCTGGATTTATTAACATTACTGTTAATGGTCAACCAATGAAAGTGCCTTACTACAATCCATGAAACCAAGTGAAGAATTTCAACAAAATAAAGGCACTTTTCAAATTGATTTGGGTACCCAACATCATTTTTCAGATGGTCTTTATGCAAAAGAAATGCACATACCTAAAGGGTATGCCGCTGGTATGCACAAACACGAATACTCCCATTTAAGTATTTTGTCAAAAGGGCGTGTAATTGTACGTACTGACGAATATAATAAGGAATATGTTGCACCAGCTTGTATAAATTTACAGGCTGGGATTAATCACACCATTGAAGCATTGGAAGATGCTACATGGTTTTGTATTCATGCAACCGAAGAAACTGATATTAACAAAATTGACGAAGTTTTGATAGAAAAATGAATAATTTCATGCAAATTGGTTCCAACGTAAATGTAATGCCATTACTTATGGACTTACAACGTCAGCCTTTTTTGTGGAATAAAAATCCATGCCGATTATCAAAGCGTGGCCCTCATTATGAAACATCCGACATTTTCCTTAGATACAAAGACGAAACAGAAAATTTTGAATCAGGCGACTTTAGTAATTTTAGTGACAAACATATTCCTGTTTGGTACAAGGCTATAGACCATCTTCCATATGTCAAAAAGCTATGTTTTGACCTTATGTCCGTTGTAAACGGTGAAATGTTAGGCGGTGTATTGCTTTATAGAGTTCGTCCTGGCGAAAAGATTCACAAACATACGGACCAAGGCTGGCACGCAGAATCTTTTGAAAAATACAATATTTGCCTTAAAAGCAATCCCAAAGCAAAATTTTGCTATGAAAATGAAGAAATGGTTCAAAAACCTGGTGATGTGCATTGGTTTTGCAATACGGTACCACATTGGGTAGTCAATGAAGGTGATACAGACCACATTATTTTGACTATTTGCATTTTGTTGGATAACGGTTACAGAACACCATGGGCGCCAGAAGGTTGGACTATGGACAAACATTTAGAAAAAAGGAATTAATATGCCAATGGGATGGGTAGCGGCCGCAGTCGCCGCATCAAGCGTAGCGGGAAGCGTAATTCAAGGAAATGCCGCCCAAAATGCGGCTGGTCAATATGCCAATGCCGCTAATCAAGGTATTCAATACAACCAACAAATGTATGGTCAAGTTCTTGGACAAAATCAACCTTATATGAACGCTGGGCAAACAGGATTAAATCTTTATAACAATTTGGCTAATAGCGGATATTTAACTGCTAATCCCACAATGAACGATTTAACTGCTTTAATGCCTAATTATCAATTTGGTTTAACACAAGGAATGGGTCAAGTTAACGCTGGAATTAATGCTGGCGGTGGTTATTTAAGCGGCAATGAAATTCAAGGCGCTAATACTTTTGCCCAAAACTATGCTGGAAATGCCTTACAAAACGCATTTAACAATTATCAAGTTAACCGTTCAAATGTAGTTAGCAACGTAAATGCTTTGACTGGTGTTGGACAACAAGCTAATCAAACTGTAGCTAACGCCGCCGCTGGTACATCCGCCAATGTTTCTAATACCCTTGGTAGCATAGGTAATGCACAAGCGGCCGGAACAATGGGCCAAGCTAATGCTTATGCTGGCGGATTAAATAACATCAGTAACTACGCTATGCTTTATGGCATGAATAAGATGGGGCAATAATATGGCTGAATTTACTGCAGACTTAAATCCAAAACAAAACACTATGTCCCTTGGGGATATGATGAAGATGGGTCTTTATTCGGCCGAAGCTTCTATTGCACGTGTTCAAGCTTCACAAGCACAACAAGAACTTAAAGAATTAGCGCCTGTTCGTGCTTTTATGGCTAATCCAGAAAATTATTCTACTGATGGAAAATTGGACCCAGATAAGGCCGCACCAGCATTGATGGCTATTGCCCCTTTAACTGGACCAAAACATCTTGAAAAGTTACAAACTTTAGCAACAAACCAAACAACAATTGCTGATGCTAAATTAAATTTAACAACTAAAGAACGTCAAGTATTTGCCCAAGTAGATGGGGCATTAGGTCAAGCAAAAGAAACAGACCCAAATGCTTACATTCAAGCTTACAAAACCCTTGCGGCTCAATATCCACATAATCCTGATATTAAAAAATTAGCCGAAGCAAAGATTAGCAACGTTATGTTAGCTGGTCCTGGCAGTCATCAATGGGAACAAGCACAGCGTTCTGCAAACACAATGATGACTGTGCCAGAACAACAAACTGCTTTTGCACCTAAAGCTACAACTGCAAAAATTGGTGGTGCAGACGTTCCAGTTGTTAGCCAACCTTCCGTTGAAGGCCGTACACCTACTATTACACCTACTCAATTTGGAAGCGGAACAGGTGGATATACTGCTGGTGGTACAACGGGCGCTACAGCTTCTAAACCAACAACGGAAGAAACTGGCAAACGTATGCCAGCTATTGTTAACTATGGTGCTGGTCTTAAATATACTGGCGACCCTTCATTGTTTAACCTTAATGATGCCCAAAAAGCCGCCTATGAAAAAGGCGATGAAATGGTTAATTCTATCGGTGCCGGTCTTAAAGCGGCTAAAGATATTCAACAACCAATTCGCAAAGTTGAAGAATTTATTAATAGCGCAAGTGGTTCTAAACTTTACCAAACATTACAGGCTGGTGGTAAATATGCCTGGGGTAATGCAGATTTAGATTCATTGGTTAAAAACGTAGCCCAAATTCAAGCTAGAAACGCTGAAACCATGGGCTTGTCTAAAACCGACCATATGCAAGATTTGAACGCTAAATTAAGTGGTAGTGAAAAAATTGACCCCAAAGCTTTGGCTGGCGTAATGCAACAAGTTAAAGCGGATTCCGTTGCGGCTGAAAAATATAATCTTGGATTAAAGAAATTTGTTGAAAAACATGGTGATATTAATTCACGCATATTGGCAACTAAATTCCAACAAGCTTGGGCAGAAAATTATGACCCACGCATTTTTCAACAGCAAAACATTGAAAATTCCAATTTGCCAGAAATTGATAAGCAAAGACGTATTGCTGAACTTCATTCAACAATGACAAAAGATGAATATAAAGAACTCGACAATAAAGCTAAAGTTCTTTACCGTTTAGAAAAAGGTCTATATCAATAATGGCTGACCCAACATTAGATGACGACATTCCGGGGTTTAAAACACCCTATTCTGGTACTGATAAAGTTGGCGTTACCGTAGGGCCAGCGCCGGCTTCTTATGCCAACGCTAAACCTATTACGTCAAGTGCGGGTCAAGGTCCAAACATTGTTGACCTTCAGCCTGACCTTAAAGAACGTGTTGATGCGTTGCGTGAACTTTGGAAAACCAATAAAGAATTAAACCCTAAAGGCGAAGATTTGCCTATTACTAGCGGTTATAGAACTAAAGAACAGCAACGCCAGTTTTATTTAGACCGTCTTAAAAATCCTAATTTAGTAGCGGAACCTGGTAAAAGCCGTCATGAAAAGGGTGATGCAATTGACATTCACCCACGGGTTCCAGACTTATTATTAAATCAAGTAGGTTTGCACCGTCCATATGGTGCTAAAGACCCAGTTCATGTTCAAATCAATCCAGATTTGCCTTATGAACCAACCCCATATGACATAGAAGCAGACACGGATGTACCTGGCTTTAAATCTACATACAATCCCAAAGGTCCTACTGCCGCACAAGAAATGGGTGCAATGTATGAAGAAGCCAAAAAAGCCCCTGGCAACCTAGCTAAAACATTTGCTTCTGCCGCAGACGTAGCATTAAATACTATTCCAGCTACAGCCCAGTTTGTAGCTGAACCAGTAGCTAAATTAATTGACCGTATTGGTGATACCAAAGTTGCAGAAGAAGCATTACAAAAAGCAACCAGTTATTTCCAAAGCCCATTTGGTAAAACATTTGGTCTTACACAAGACCCAGTTTATAACGCTGAAGCAACCCATAGAATTATGGATTACGTTGGCGAACACGCTGACCGTGGCGCCCAATGGATTGCTGATAAAACTGGTATGGATAAGTCAGATGCCGCATGGTTTATTAATGCCGCCGCACTAAAAGCCGCACCATATGTAGCACGTGGCGCTAAAGCTACTGCCGCCAAGATTGGTGAAGTTGCAACTGCTGAAAACGCCGGTAACTTACTTTCTGAAATAAGTGGCAAATTAACTTCTGCAAGTCCATACAATACTAAACGTGCCTATGCCGCTGGATTTGAAAAGAACCCAGCAATTTTACGTTATTCAAAAGAAGGTGAAGTTTCAGCACCGGATGTTGTAAGTAATGTACGCCAAGCATTACAAAATGTTAAAGAAAATAGAAAACAAGCGTATCAACAAGGTATTCAAACAACCAAAGGCAATCAAGTCTTTTTAGACTTTAAACCTATTCGTGAAGCATTTAATGAAACTTTGGAATCGCTTAAATCTAAAGGTGTTGGTGGCGTAGAAGCTTCCAAGGCTGGTCCTGAAACAATGGGTAAAGTAAAAGAAATTGAAGCTATTTTGAACGAATGGGAATCAAAGCCTGAACTTCATACTGCGGGTGGTTTAGATGACCTTAAACAAAGATTGGATGATGTTTATTCCCAAAGCATGACTGACCAAGCCAAACGCATATTAAGCACAACACGTAACAAAGTTAAAGAAACCATTGTTAAGCAAGACAAGAATTATGAAAAAACAATGGCTGATTATGAAAAAGGCCTTGAATTAGAACGTGAAATTGAAAAAGCTTTAAGTCTTGGCGACAAAACTGGTGTTGATACCACAATTCGTAAACTTGCCCAAGTATTTTCAAACAAAAGCACGTTAAGCAAACAATACCGTTTAGAACTATTGCAAGAACTTGAAAAAGTTGGTGGCAAAGACGTTATTGATAAGCTTGTTGGCTATGCTATGGGTCAAACCACTCCAGGTGGTTTACAAATGATAGCTGACGTATTAGTTGGAACTGGCGCACATTTTCTTGGAAGTCCAGAAGCGGCGGCAACAACTATAGCAACTTTAGCGGCCGCACAAAGTCCTAAAGCGGCGTTGTATAGTGCTTATGGTGCTGGACGTACTGCACGTGCATTAAGTGATGTTGGGGCCAATGTAAAATCCCAAGTTGCTAAGGGTAAAACAAAATTAAGTGAATTAACTTCTAGGAAATAATTATGGCAAGCGTACTTTTATCCCCAGTTGGTAATGGCCAACAATTTTTTGATAACAACGGTGTGCCATTAAACGGTGGACTAATTTATCAATATCAGGCTGGTTCTAGCACTTTATTGACAACTTACACTACCAACAACGGTACAGTTGCTAATCCCAATCCTATTGTTTTGGATTCTAGCGGTCGCACCCCAAATGAAATTTGGATGCAAACAGGCTATAGCTACAAATTTATTATTCAAACTTCTACTGGAACTACGCTACAAACTTTAGATAATCTGTATCCAATTTTGCAAAATGCGCCAGCAAGCGCACCAGCATTACCAACTGGCGCTATTATTCTTTGGTCAGGAAGTATTGGTTCTATTCCTTCAGGTTATGTGCTTTGTGATGGTACAAATTCAACGCCTGACTTACGTGACCGATTTGTAATTGCCGCTGGTAATAATTATGCAGTTGGCGCTACAGGTGGTTCTGCTGATGCAATTGTTGTAAGTCATACCCATACCGCTTCTGTTTCAGACCCAAGCCACTCACATGGTATTAATGTTAATAACTCTAGTACATCTTATGGTGGTGGCCCTTCAATTTTTGGTTCAGGTTCAACTACCAGCACTAATGCAGCAACAACTGGTATTTCTGTTTCCAACAGCACAACTGGTGTCAGCGGAACTAATGCTAATCTTCCACCCTACTACGCTTTAGCGTACATCATGAAAACGTAACAGGTGACGTATGGTAGATATTGACCCAGTTAAAGTCGGTGTAATGTGGCAAAAAGTTGAAGCAATGGAACGTGAAATGAACGAAATGCGCCATGATATCAAAACCCTTTTAGCTATGGCAGAACGTTCTAAAGGTTCTTTATGGGCTTTGATGGGGGTCGCTTCAGTTGTAGGTGGTTTTATTACTATTATTGTTGATGTATTTTTAAATAAAAAATGAACGAACAACTTGAATCCGCAAAAGAAGTAGCTGGCAAATCTATTGGTCAACATGGATTAGCTTACATTACAGCAATTATTGTCATCAGCGTTGCCGCAAGCATATTTTTAGATTCTTCTAAAATTG
>Ga0208872_1002427_pt1 | contig 10832 bp, 9 predicted proteins | sample CryBogCBH12Aug08_FD_185508 | JGI IMG/M metagenome (GOLD analysis project Ga0208872, IMG submission 185508) | Freshwater microbial communities from Crystal Bog, Wisconsin, USA - CBH12Aug08 (SPAdes) | ecosystem: Environmental > Aquatic > Freshwater > Lake | place: Crystal Bog, Wisconsin, USA... | reverse complement strand
TCACGGAGCAGTGAACACTTCGAGCGTCGTCGTGACCGGTGCAGCGCACCAGTCGTCCACCAACAACTCGAACGGCACGACCGTGACGATTGCCACGAGTGGCCCTTCGATTACTTCGCCGAGTGCGGCGCCTTTCACGCGTGGCTCTGAGGGTTCGTTCAATGTGGCCGATGACGGCTTGCCGCACCCCACGTTGTCGTACACCGGAACCCTGCCGGATGGCCTCCACTTCGACACGGACTCCGGCGTCATCAGTGGAACGCCGACGGTCAATGGTGAGTTCCACTTGACGCTCCATGTGACGAACTCGGGTGGCACCGCTTCGCAGGATCTTTCGATTCTTTGCGAAGATGTTCCGCACATCACCTCGGACTCGCACCCACACTTCAACACTGACGGAGAGAATGACTTCGGCGTGCAGAGTGGTGACCCAACTGGTACGACCTACACGGAAACCGGTCGGCTGCCCGATGGCGTGTCGTTTGACAACAACAATGGTGACTTCCACGGAACGCCGACGCACGACTCGCGCGGTGAGTACGACATCAACGTGACTGCTCACAATGACTCCGGCTCGGACTCCCAGGACCTGCACTTGCGCGTCGATGCACCGGTTTCCGGCTGCACCCTCTACTGGACGGGTGCGTCGAGCTCAGCGTGGTCGACGAGTGGCAACTGGTCGCTGACCGACGGTGGTGCTTCGGCGGGTCGCACTCCGACGACGACTGACACCTTGTGCTTCTCGACTGCTCCGACGACGTCGAACGTGACGCTTTCGTCGGCAGCCACCGTTACGGGTATTCAGTGGCCGATCAACGGCAGCGTGACGCCTCACCTCACCATCAACGCGGGTGCGTCGCTGAACGTGACCTCGAATGCGAACGCCGCGATCTCGAACCTGACCGATAACGGCACCGTGACGGTGGGTCTTCACACGTCGCTCGCCATTGACACGCTCACCACGGGTGGCGTGCCGGTCTTTGTGGGACCCGGCACCGTCTCTTTGAACGTGGGCGGCACGGGCACGCTGGGCGGCACGTGGCCGACGCTGCGTGGCGGTGTTGACTTCGTTAACCACGGCACCTTGACGCTGCCGGCCAACGCGGTTGTCTACTTGTCGCAGCTCTCGATCCTTGACAACGAAGGAACCTTCACCGTGGGTGCTGGCTCGGACCTCTGTGACGTGGACCGCACCGGCTCCTACTTCCTCAACGGTGCTTCGGCGAACTTCAACGTGAACGCTCCCGTGCACAACGCGACGATCCACGTTCCCGTGACGAACAACGGCAACTTCAACATCACTGCTGGTGGCTTGACCTTGTTCCAGGCAACGTTGAACAACGGCAACTTCAACATCGGTGACCACACCCTGACCGCGAACGGAACATTCACGTCCACCAGCGGCTCGAACAACAACATCACCTTCGACAATGGTGGCACCGGACTTCTCACATTGAGCTCCGGAGCACACCTTGGCGGTCACACCAACGTGACGGTGGCGAACACATTCAGCTTCTCTGGTTCGAGCACGACCGTCACGGCCGTCTCCACTCACGGAGCAGTGAACACTTCGAGCGTCGTCGTGACCGGTGCAGCGCACCAGTCGTCCACCAACAACTCGAACGGCACGACCGTGACGATTACTGGTGGCGGTAATGGTGGCAATGACCGCTAGTCATTGAAATATCTTTGCTGCTTTGCAGCAGTGCAAGAACCGCTCGAACTAAGTTCGAGCGGTTCTTGCTTTCTCCTGTCAGCGTGCGTGGGCCCGTACGTCGACTTCAAGTGGACTGGAACTTGTTGTCTGTCGTCCGAGATACTCGTCATCGAGTTGATGGAGTCGACGATCGTTTCTCGTTCCAGACCTAAGAAGAGCACCCATTAGGATTGCGTCGTGCGACTCGGCCCCTTTCGTGATGTGGCCGCCCAGATGTTGACCTCCGCGTCAGATTGTGTCGAGGGTCTTTGATGAAGCGATGGTGGCCACTACTTAGCAAGGGAGGCGTGGTTCTCCTTGTTCTCGCGGTTGTGTTTCTGGCGTACGACGACCTGCAATTGAGGTCGAAGCAGTCGACCACCACGACGGTGGTCTCGACCACGACCACCACACTGTTTGCATCGTGTCAGGCGTCTACGTATAGGGGCAGATTTGTAAATGAAGGCGGATCGTCGGGAACGATCTTCGCTCGGATGTACCTAACGAACCACGGTGCGACATGTTCGATGAAGGGGTATCCGCAACTCGTCCCGTACGGACCACGCGGTCTCGTGGAAGTATCAAGCATCCCCAACAACAGATTCTTTGAAGGGACCACACCCACGGTCCCTATTGCGCCACCTGTATTCGTCGTGTCGCCGGGCGGCTCCGTCGGCATCGGCTTGGCGTGGTCCGATCTTCCCAGCGGCGGTGGGCCGGGTAGCTGTACTTCGGTCGATCGAATGGAAGTCGCTTTTGGCTTTAATGGCGGGTACTCGCCACCGATATCGCTGGGCTCAGATCCCCTCAAGACGTGTGGGTCCATCATCGTGAGTTCGATTTTTCCGTTGAACTAGTAAGGCCCGAACGAGTTACGGCGTCGTAAGTTCCACGAGCCAACGCCCTCGGGTGGCGCCTCGACCAATGGTGTCAATACCCTCAGCGATCTCGCTGAGGGACAGTGTCCGCTCCACGAGATCTTCAATATTGACATCGCCGCGTCCAATCTCATCCCACACCCGCTGTCGAAGGTGCGCGGGTGTGTCGACGGCGTCAATACCTAAGAGACTCACGCCACGAGTGATGAAGGGATAAACCGTGCCGCCGAGCTCATTACCGCCGACGAGACCACTGGCCGCAACAGCGCCGCCGTAGCGCAGGGTACGAATGATGTGTGTGAGTGTCTCACCGCCCACGCAGTCGATCGCGCCGCTCCAACGTTCAGATCCCAAGGTCCGTTCCGGTCGGTCGCCGATCTCGTCTCGCCCAATGACGTTCTGCGCGCCAATCCCTCGAAGCCACTGCTCATGTTGGGGCGAACCCGTCACGGCGGTGACGTGATAGCCGCGCTGATGCAACAATCGCACGGCGAGAGAGCCCACCCCTCCGGTGGCTCCGGTGACGAGAACACTCCCGTGATCGTGCCTGAGGCCGTGATCCTCGAGCGCGAGAACACTCGCCATCGCGGTGTAGCCGGCGATGCCCCAGATCATCGCGGAGCGACTCGTGAAAGTCGCGGCGTCGAGGGTCGTGATCAACGCCGGGGGCACTGAAATACGTTGCGTGAATCCGCCGTCGCGTCCCACACCAAAGGCACCCCCGTAGATGATGACGAGGTCGCCCACGGAAAAGTCGGGCGACTCGGACGAGTGAACGAGCCCCGCCGCCTCGACGCCCATGATCAGGGTGTCGCGCCGCCGCACCCGGCTGCGTGGCATGGCCACCAAGTAGTCCTTGAAATTGAGAGCGCTATGGAAAAGGTCAACGGTCACTTCACCGTCATCGACGGAGGTGACGTCTTCGAGCCCGAGCGAGACGCCACCGCTCGTCGTTCTCAGGACGAAGGATTGCATGAAGTGACAATAGGCGTGTCCTAGGGTTGGGCATGGCCGACGACCACCCGGTGGATGAACCCGTCGGCGAGGGGTCGGGAGTTCCGGCGCTCTCTCGGCGACGGCGTGAACTAGGCATCTGGCGAGAGAGGCCCACGTGGATCGAGAATTCCGGTCCGGGTGGTGCATGGCAGTTCATGACGTACCGTGACGGTGTTTTCGTCGGCGTGCCAGGCCCTGCTTCCAGTACTTCTTTTTATGGGTACGGAGCGCCCTCGTGGTGTTCGGTGAGCGAGGATCTCCGGTGCCTCGTAGTCGGAAGCCCGAGTTCTCTCAGCGTGGTGAGCGCCGAAGGTGCTGAGTTAGCGCGGTGGGAGTGTGGTGGCGTTGCGGGCTACCCCGTCGCAATGAACGACGACGCGATCGGTGTCATCGTTCATGACCCCGAACAACGTCGGCGACGTGTTGTCCTGTGGGACTGGCGAGCGCAGGTCGTCACAACCGTTATTGAAACGGACGAACTCGTAGGGGACCTCACGGGAAACGCCGTCCTCGACCAACTGGCGTGGTTGTCGTGGACTTCGGAGACGATGCCCTGGGAAAGTGCCCGTCTTCACGTGGCGTACAACCTCGAAGAGCAGTGGCGGGTTCGTGACGTGATTCTCCCGGGACCAGCGGCCCAACCGAGATGGCACGAAGATGCCTTGGTGGTCTCGTGCGAGGCGGGGGAGTGGTACCTCCCCGGCTCCCTCCGAGACGACGGGTGGCGCGCCTGGGAAGTGCCCGAAGGTGAATTTCGGCCCGAGGAATATTTCGGTTGGTCCTGGTGGGCTTTTACCGACGACCTGGTCGTTGCGTCGTACGTGCGCGAGTCGGTGTCGTACGTGGGCGCGTGGGACGGTTCGACGTGGCGTGACCTGCCGGGTGGTCCGAACTACGTCGCCGAGATGGTGGGGTGCGGGGCTGAGATCTTCGTGCTCGGCGCCGACGAACACGGCACGGCGGAACTGTGGAAATGGTCGACGGTCACGGGAGCATGGGAGACACTGGATCATTCGGCACCACGGGCCCTGTCGCGGACGTGGGGAATCCGACGCACCTCGCGCGGTACTCCTTTTCGGTGGCGAACACCGAACGCGCATCCACCACACCATCCGGGAAGGTCGTTGCCCGGACTGATGATCAGGTTGCACGGTGGCCCCGCGCGTTGCGCGAGCTTGGCGTATGACGCACTCGATGAAGCACTCACGGGGGCGGACGTAGCGGTGGCGAGTGTGGATTACCGCGGCAGTACGAGCTACGGCCGGACGCACCGGCGCGCACTCTTCGGGCGGTGGGGGGAAGCGGACGTGGAGGACGCACTCGACGTGGCGACCTACTTGATGGAGATGGGCGAAGTTGATCCGTCGCGCGTCTATATCCGAGGTTCGAGCGCGGGGGCACTCACCGCGTTGCTCGCGAGCGCTAGTGACGTGTTTCGTGGTGTGGTGGTCGTCAGTCCCGTGAGCGACCCTCGCGGACAGCTCGAACACGAAGACGAATTTGAGTCGGGCTTCACCCGCATTCTCCTCGGAAAGGGAGGGGGGAACGACAGCCGTAGTCCTCGCTCGAAGGTTGGCGACCTCGCTCGCCGAGGACTAGTGATCCACGGTGCGCGTGATCCGATCGTGCCCGTCGCGCACACGAGGGATTTTGTTGCCGCGTGGAGAGAGAGCGGGGCCGACGTGACCTATCTCGAATTTCCTGACGAGGGTCATTCGTTGCGGTCCTCTGACACCCAGCGGCAAGCCCTAGAGGCGGAGCTGGCGTTTCTGCGCGGGCCTATGTGATGGATACCGAAGACCCCTCGGTACACTGGAATCCAGTGGAAAAGCGGATTCTCAGCACCCGTTCGGCGCTCGTCCGCTGGTGGAACGACCTGCCTGCCGGGTCGAGTGACGCCCTCTTATATGGGGTCTCCGCGCTCTTCGCGTTATTCATGACCGTGGCGTCCGACCAGTCGGCCCAGACGCGCTGGGGGTGGATCTCGGCGGGACCATTCGCTCTGGCCGCATTCGTCGCGTTCTTCTTCGGTCGCCTTCGTCGGCGGGATCAGATTGCGTGGCGCGCGATTCTGGCTGGTGTTGTCGGTTTCTGCGTGGTGGTGATCCCTTTAGGTGTGGAGATTGCTCTTCCCAATCCGGTCGGTCAGCCGGAGGTTTGGGTCATTGAGCGCTCCGCCTTCTACATCTCACACTTCGAGAGTCCGTATCGCAGTTACGTGTTCGAGGGTCACCTCGTCAACGAAGTTCACGGCATCCCCAGTTACGAGTCGTTCTTTCCGTACTTCCCATTGATGAGCGTCTTCGGCTTGCCGTCGGCGCTGGACCACCGCGTCTCGGGTCCGACGGACGCTCGGGTGATTATGTCGCTGTGCACTTTGCTCTTGATGGCGGGAGCACTCGTACTCCTGCGTTCGCCGTCGGAACGCAAACTACGCATTGCCCAACTTCTCGTGGTCCTACCGACGGGTTCTCTCTTTCTCGCCACCGGTGGCGACGACATGCCTATCTTGGCGCTCTGCCTCCTCGCGTTGGTGACCCTGCAGCGACGGCAGGTGTGGACCTCGGGGCTGCTCCTGGGTGCAGCGGCGGCAATGAAACTCACGGCGTGGCCCTTCGCCGTGGCGACGCTGTTGGTGGCGCGCGACAAACAAGGTCGTCGCTCGTGGGGTCGACTGGTAACCGAGATCGGTGCCATTGTCGCGGTCGTGGTGCTGCCGTTTGCGATACACAGCCCCCACGCCTTTACGGCGAATGTTCTCGAGTTTCCCGCCGGACTGGCGGGGATTCATTCGCCCGCGGCGAGTCCGCTTCCCGGACACCTGCTCACCACATGGTTCCCGGTACTCAGTCACGTGATCATGCCGCTCGTTTTCGTATTCGGTGGCGCGTACTTAGCCCGACGATTCCAGCGACACTGGCCGGAAACGATCAGTGAGGTGATGCGAATTCTCGCGGCGGTGATGGCGGTGTTGATCTGTGCGGCCACCGCGACTCGCGTGGGCTACGTGATCTATCCGCTTAACTTTTGGTTATGGGCGTGGGCTTTTGATTCCGCACAGCCCGACGTTTTAGACGAACGAGTCGTTCTGGTAGAAGCGTAGATTCCAGGTGGCGCTCGTGGCGGTGTGGGACTGAATGGTGATACCGGCGACCCAGTAGAAGGTGTCGGAACTCGCGTGCTCGAACAACAATTGCTCGCCCCCGTGGTCCGCCGCGAGCCCGCTCGAGATCATCTTCCAGCCGAGTGCTTCGAGGTGTGCTTGGTAAAAGCCGAGAACTTGTGCCTGGGGTGCGTTCAGAAAGAGGCGCGACGTGCAGTCGTAATTTCCGGGGTCATTACTCTGCACGTGCGTCGTGCCCGCGAGAATCGTGTGCGTGGGCACGATGTAGGACGACTTGATGTCCTCGGGAGGATTCGACGGCAGGATGCAGTCCGCGAGGACCGCATTGGACGGGGATACCTCTAAACCGCCAGCGACCACGATGGTGGGCGTCGTGGTTGTGGTCTGCGAACCAAAGACACCATCAATAAAGACGAAGGCGAGCAGGATCAGAGCGCCGACCACGAGCACCGTCATCGCGGGTCGGATCGACGTGGTGGTGGTGAGAGGTGGGGCGACGGGCACGTTGGCTACGTCGGGCATGTCAGAGTCGGAGTTGGTCGTCACGCGTTCCATCCCATGTGGTCGATCGGACCGTGGCCCTTTCCGATGCGCCACGCGGCGGCACCGGCGAGTGCGCGAGCAACGTACGACTTGGCGTTTGCCACCGCGGTGGGCACGTCCTGGTCGAGGGCGAGATAGGCCACGCACGCGGCAGCCAGCGAGCAACCAGTTCCGTGATCGTTCGGTGTGTCGATCCGTGGTCCGTCGAGCACCACTTCGCCATCGGGGCCGAGCAGAACGTCGGGCGCACGGTCCTGAGTAACGGCGCCTTCGAGAAAGTGACCACCCTTGATCAACACGTAGCGGGGGCCCAGACTCAAGATTTCACGGCCGACGGTCACAATGGCGTCGAGGGTGCTCAGCTCTCGCACGTCCACGCGACCGAGGACGGCGGCTTCGCGCAAATTCGGCGTCGTGAGCAGAGCGTGGGGTAGCAAAGCCTTGCGGTAGGCGTCGGTGCCCCCGTCTTCCATGAGGGCGTGACCCGACGACGAGACGAGAACGGGATCAACCACCAGGCGGGGCAGGAGACCACGAGCAGCCAATTCAGCGACCGCTTCGACGGTTCGCGGACGAGCGAGCATGCCCGTTTTGACAGCGGTGAGCTCAATGTCGTCGGTCACCGTAGTTACTTGCGCGGCCACCATTTCGGCCTCGAGGGGGCAGACGGCGGTGACGGAATAGGTGTTCTGGGCGGTGATGGCGGTGAGGGCCACCGTACCGTGGACCCCGAGTGCGGCGAAGGTTCGAAGGTCGGCTTCGATGCCAGCGCCGCCCCCTGAATCAGAGCCAGCAATGGTCATCACGGCGCGCGGTTGCACCACGTCAGCCTAATTCGATGGACGCGTCGCTGAGTACGCTGGTGGCGTGATCGACGACTTGGTGGTGGGTTCAACCTCAAGTCCATCGCGACTCGTGGTGGGCACAGGGGGGCTGAGATCGCTCAATGCACTCGAAAGTGCTCTGGTGGCGAGTGAAGCCACGATCGCGACCGTCGCCCTCCGCCGAGTCTCCCCTGAGGTCGATGGCTCAATCTACGAACTCCTAGATCGTCTGTCTTTCACCCTGCTACCAAACACCGCGGGTTGTTACACGGTCGCTGAGGCGGTGAAGACCGCGCGGCTGTGTCGCGAGGCCTTCTCGACTAACCGCATCAAGTTGGAAGTCATCGGTGACGAGAGAACTCTCCTACCTGATCCCGTCGCGACGCTGGAAGCCGCCCGGGCCTTGGTGGCCGACGGGTTTGACGTGTGGGCGTATACGACGGACGATCTCGTGGTGGCGGAGCGTCTCGCCCAAGAGGGTTGCGTCGCCGTCATGCCCCTCGGTTCGCCGATTGGCTCAGGATTGGGAATTCGCAACCCGCACGCGATCGCGCTGATCTGCGAGCGATTGGACGTACCGGTCATCCTCGACGCCGGAGTCGGCACCGCCTCCGATGCCGCTCTCGCGATGGAATTGGGTTGCGACGGTGTCTTGGCGGCGTCCGCGATCAACCGGGCGCTGCGGCCCGACCACATGGCCTGGGCGCTGCGCGACGCGGTGCGTGCTGGTTACTACGCCGCCCGGGCCGGGAGAATCCCGCCGCGCGTCTACGCCGAGGCGTCCTCGCCCCAGATCGGGATGCCCGAGCTGTTCGCCTGAAAACTACCCCTTGTGGAACGACAAAGGTGTAACTACACTTTTGTGGCGCACTCGGCGCGAACAGCCTTGGTCGGAAGGACGTTCTCATGCAAGATGTAATTACTGAAGGCTTTAGTGGCCCGGCGGTCTGTCGGCTCACTGGTGTCACGTATCGGCAGTTGGATTACTGGGCTCGTACGGAGCTCGTGCTGCCGTCGTTGGTCGCCGCGAACGGATCTGGATCCAAGCGCCGGTATTCCTATGGGGACGTGGTGGAGGTCAAGGTCATTAAGTCGTTGATCGACGCGGGCGTGTCGCTAGCGCGCACACGCCAGGCGGTTGAGTGTTTGCGTAATGGCTTGGGCGCGGACCTGGGCTCAGCAAGTTTGATACTCAGCGGTTCGTCGACCGTCATGGCGCACTCCAATGGGGAGATTGTCGATCTCCTGCGCGGGGGTCAAGGCGTCTTCAACATCGTGCCTCTCGCCGGCGTCGTCGCCGAGCTGGACACCCTTCTACAGACGAGCGCCCACGACGGCGTGAGCGCGCGGACTGAACTGAGCGCGTAAGTCGACCCCTTGGGCCTGACGGCCGTTTAGGGTAGAGGGCTGATGAGTGATGATCGGCGCCCCTTTCTCTATGACCAACACGTTGCGTTAGGGGCCAAGATCGTCCCCTTCGGTGGGTGGGCCATGCCCTTGCACTACGCGACCGGGACATTGCAAGAACACCTCGCCTGTCGGCACGACGCCGTCGTCTTCGACGTCTCGCACCTCGGCACCGTTCGAGCGTCAGGCCCCAACGTCTACGACATCCTGCAGTCCACGCTCACGAATGATTTGGCCAAGGTGGCACCGGGTCGAGCTCAGTACACGCACCTGCTCAATGACAACGGTGGGGTTGAGGATGACATCATCGTGTGGTGGGTGAGTGACCAGGAGTTTGACGTCATGCCGAATGCGTCGAATACTTCTCGAGTGTTAGCGGTCCTTCCGGGAACAGACGTGACGTCCGAACGCTGTGTGCTCGCTGTGCAGGGACCTCACGCACGCGCCAAAATCGCGAGCGTCGATCCCCGTTTTGCGACGGTCCCACGATTCGCGGTGCAGAAGTTGGACTTCCGGGGCGTTGAAGTTCGAGTGGCGGGCACGGGCTACACGGGCGAGGACGGAATTGAAATTGCCGTGCCGAACGACGTCGCCGCCGAACTCTTGGCCGCGATTGTCGGCGCCGACATTACGCCGGCGGGACTGGGCTCCCGCGACACCCTTCGGCTCGAAGCGGCCCTGCCACTTCACGGACATGAATTGTCACCCACTATCACCCCACTCGAGGCGAAGTTGAGTTGGGTCGTCGGATGGAGCAAGCCCGTCTTTCGAGGTCGTGAGGCCCTACTCACTCAGCGCGAGGAGGGTGTCACGAGGCATTTGACGGGACTGGTGGCGGAAGGACGTCAACCACTCCGAGAAGGCGCCACCGTTCGCCACGAAGGTCGCGACCTCGGTGTGCTCACCTCGGGAAATTTCTCTCCCGTTCTCCAGCGAGGCATTGGGCTTGGTTTGCTCACCGGCGACACACCCGTTGGGACCTCAGTCATCGTCGAGTTACGAGGTCGAGAAATCCCCGCCATGATCACGGCTCTGCCCTTTATTCGAAAGGCCAAGTGAGGTGCCCGACTACTTACCGCATACCGACGAAGAACGCGAGAGCATGCTCGCATTTCTGGGTTTGGAGTCCCTCGAGGACCTCTTTGATCACGTGCCGAGTGCCGTGCGTCTCGCGGGCGGTCTGAATCTCCCCGCGGGCAAGAGTGAGCCCGACGTGGCGGCAGATTTTGATCGACTGGGTAACGCGAACCGCGCCACGACAGCCAATCTGGTGTGTTTCGCTGGTGCGGGTGCCTACGACCACGAGGTGCCGGCGGTGGTGCGCGCGCTGAGTTCGCGATCAGAGTTCGTGACGGCCTACACGC
>Ga0208872_1002425_pt1 | contig 10836 bp, 10 predicted proteins | sample CryBogCBH12Aug08_FD_185508 | JGI IMG/M metagenome (GOLD analysis project Ga0208872, IMG submission 185508) | Freshwater microbial communities from Crystal Bog, Wisconsin, USA - CBH12Aug08 (SPAdes) | ecosystem: Environmental > Aquatic > Freshwater > Lake | place: Crystal Bog, Wisconsin, USA... | reverse complement strand
ATTGACAATGCCATAAAAGATATCACGCCGCTATTGACTAACCCGGACGAGAAAGCCGCCCTATCCCGCGTTGATGCTTTGCGGGAAATCTATCGCGAGAAATTTCATGATGCTGTTGAATCTCTGGAATTGAATGATATCGCCGCTGCCGAGAAGACTATGACCACCTCGACGCGCATCGCCTTGCAGGCGCTTCTTGCTGAAGTCTCTAAACTTGCCGATGGGCAGCAGGCTTCAATGCTGCTCAGGCAAAAAGAGGAGATGGACACCATGTTGCGCGCCAAGCTGATTGTTATTGGTCTGGGTATTGTAGCGCTGATGGTTAGCCTTTTGCTGGCAGTGGTATTGACCAAGGGTATATCTGGCCCGCTAGGCGTTGCGGTTAAGGTGGCGGATGAAATTGCCAGTGGCAATCTTCACACCGACATTCCCACAATTGGCAAGGATGAGGTCGGTCAATTGCTTGAGCGGATGGGGCATATGCAAACTCGCCTGCGCGAATTGATTGGAGCAATTCATCGCGGTGCGGAGCGTGTTAGCGATGCCGCAAATAATTTGGGAATTCCTGCTAACGGGGTGCGCAACGGCTCGGCGGAACAACGCGAACTGGCGGTGAATATCGGGTTTTCGGTAGATACCCTGATTGAGGGTATGGGCCGTGTCTCGAAAAATGCCATCGATACTAAATCCCATGCAGAATCCGCACGGGACATGGCTAACAGCAGTGCCGAGGTGATCGTTAAAGCCGCAAAGGAAATCTCCGAGATTGCATCAGTGGTGTCGGCTTCAGCAAATTCAGTGGAAGGTATGCGCCAGCGAGTCGAGCAAGTCTCCGAAACAGTGCGCGTCATCAAAGAAATTGCGGATCAGACAAATCTTCTTGCGCTCAATGCAGCCATCGAAGCTGCTCGCGCTGGCGAGAGCGGGCGTGGGTTCGCAGTCGTAGCGGACGAGGTGCGTAAACTGGCCACACGCACCGCAGAAGCCACCTTACAAATTGATACTGAAATTATCGCCATAGATGAACAGACCCAACTTGCTGTCAACAACATCAATGCGGGGCGTAGCGGAATGGATCATGGCATGGCGCTGATCGAGAATATGGTCGCTCCGCTGGGTGAATTGCGCAAAGGAGCCCAAGCGTCGCTGGACAATCTGGAATCGCTAACTGCAATCGTGAGCGAGCAGGCGCGGGAAAGCGCTGCCATTGCCAATAACGTGCACCGGATTATCGGAATGGCAGAAAGCAATCTTGGCTCAGCCGAATCTGTAGCTGCGATAACCAGCGAAATGGGAACACTTTCCAATGATCTTCAAGCTACGGTGAAAACATTCCGTGATTACTGATTTATGGTTATTGGGCTGTATAGCCGCCATCGACAGCAATGCTTTGGCCGGTCAAATAGCGTGCTTTACCGGAAGCCAAAAATACGATCGTCTGTGCAATTTCTTCCGGCTGAGCGCCGCGTTTGGCCGGCATCATCGCCAACAAGCCGGCTTTGGCGTCCGCATTGCCGCCAGTGAAACGTTCCAGCATATCCGTCTCAACCGGACCAGGTGCCACAGCATTGACGCGAATTCCGGTAGCAGCCATTTCCAGCGCGGCTGATTTTGTCAGACCTTCAACGGCATGCTTGCTGGCCACGTAGACTGATGCGCCAGCCATACCGACCTGACCGGCAATGCTTGACAAATTAATGATGGCTCCACTGCCCTGGATTTTCATCACGGCCAGTTCATGTTTCATACTAAGCAATACACCCAACACATTGGTATCAAACGTTGCTCGATAATTCGCAACGGTTTGGCTGGTAATAGGTCCAAGTTCGCCTTCTGCACCAGCGTTATTGACGGCGACATCGAGCCTTTCGAAGCGTTTGATCGTGTTGCTTATCAGTGCTTCAACCTGAGTTTCATCTGTGACATCGGCCTGAAAAAACTCGGCAGCTCCCCCTTTTTCGCGTAATTCGTTAGCCAGTTGCAAGCCGGCTTCAAGTCTGCGTCCGGAAACAACAACGTTATAACCATCGGCAGCAAATGCAAAAGCGGTGGCGCGACCTATGCCAGTTAAAGCGCCTGTAATCAAAACGGTTGCTGGTTTCATTTTTATACTCCTGTGGGTTGATGTTGGAATGAATTATGGATTTGTTCCTGAATAGGCGCTAGACGGTAAAATGGACTATCATTAATTCCAATTGGGAATAAACGAGGTTGGTATGGATCGATTATCAGCGATGCAAACATTTGTGAGGGTCGTCGAAACCGGCAGCTTTTCTGCTGTCGCGCGCGAGCAGTCCACTACGCAAAGTGCGATCAGCAAGCAGGTGGCGGGATTGGAGAAATATCTGGGTGTTCGTTTGCTGGTGCGAACCACCCGTGCACTGACAACAACTGACGACGGCCTGCGCTATTTCGAAGAGGCGCGTCGACTGGTGGGAGAAATTGATGAAGCAGAATCCCACTTGCGCAAGGGCGAAAGGACCTTATCAGGATCGCTGCGGGTGGCTACCTCGATTGGCTTCGGGCTTCGCGTATTGCTGCCGCACGTCAGGTCATTTCTGCGCACCAACCCGGATGTCATGATTGACTTGAAACTGGATGACGGTTTTGTCGATTTGGTCGAGCAGGGCATCGACGTGGCAGTTCGGATCGGCAACCTGGAAGACAGTTCCCTTGTTGCGCGAAGGATTGGAACATCGCGGCGTATGTTGGTGGCTGGACTCACCTATCTCCAACAACTCGGTATTGAGCAAGGATTACCCCGCATACCGCAAGACCTGTTGCAGCACCCTTGTCTTGTGTACACTGGACTGCGTATGCTTAATCAATGGGAATTCAGCACAGCCGACGGTTCTACAGTGCGAGTGCGTGTACAAGGCCCACTGCAAACTAATAATTCAGAAGTACTTCGGTCTTGTATCCGAGATGGTTTGGGAATCGGCTACATACCGGACTGGCTGATCTCGGACTTATTGGACAGTGGTGAAGTTGTAGAACTGATGAAGGGCTGGTTGGTACAACCGATACCAATCCATTTAGTTAGCCACGCAGCACGAAAACATTCAGCCAAGGTAAGAGCATTCGGAAACCATGTCGCAGCAGCGTTATCTTCGCCACATCAATTGGACTACTAAATATTCTTGAAAACCTATGAGTCGGATACTGCTTGGGCAGATCGAATTTGAAAAACGTTTTTTTAAATTGAAAATCCTAACTTCAACCCAAAATATATTTGCTAGCTGGGAACCCATGAATTGAGTCTGATAAATAACAGCATCAGGGTTTACGATTCGTGGCGGATTGCGCTCTATCTGGACGAGGTCTATCCGGAAAGGCCTTTGCTCATGGACTCGGAGCAGGCTCGCAGCGCTATTTTCGTGTTTAATCTATGGTACGAGCGCACTATCCACCCTGCGGTGTTTCAAGTCATCGCCCTTGACGGGAGAAGCCAAAAAAAATTTGGCCAGACTGGGTCAAGTGTGCGCACATTAATCCGATAGATGCCACGCAGGGCAACTAATTATCATAGCTGTATGACCGATATGGCCTGAAAAATGAAAGGCAGCTATCGAATGAGAACGGACAGCTATGCCAATCAGTACAATTAGGCAGAGGCGGCCACTTTCAGACCTCAACCAACGGCAGCTTTATGGCACCAAATATGGCCAAATGACCCGCTTGAATGTGCCTGAACCTGCGGTTCGCAATTTCCCTACTCAGCCAGATGACTGTGATAGGTGGAAACTTCTAAAAATAGCAAAATCACTCAATTCCGCGCCAACCATTTACGATGGCGTCTCTAATGTTTTTTCCTTTCATGGTGAGGTAGATTTTTATTTAACCCAATTTTGGCTCAATTATTCTACTGGCAAGCCGATAGAAAGGCTGAACACGAATATTTCTATGCGAGCTTACAATGTTTTGATCAGGGCGATTTCAATTTGCTGCAATTGGAGAATTTAAATAATGGATGGTATTTCAGAATGGTGGCATAAACTTTCGCTTCAGATCAAGCTGCAAATTCTGATTCAAGGATTGCTGATCGTCATTCTTGTTGTTGCACAACATTGGATATCGAACCAGATTGAAAACTTGGCACTAAATGCTGCCAAAGAACGGGCGCAAGCGGTCGCGGATGGAGCTATCAATGGTTTGAATACCTTGATGATTACCAAGGCTGGTGAGGACGAAATCATCAGTAACAAGGAAAGCCGCGCATTATTCATCCAAAAAATGGGCGCGTCTGAAGGAATCAAGGAAATGCGGATCATCCGTGGCAAGGGGGTGGTCGACGAGCACGGTGAGGGATTGCCACAAGAGCAGGCGGTGGATGAAATGGATCGCAGTGTCCTTTCCAGCGGCAAAACGGAATCAAAGATAACTTTGGACGGCACCGGAGCATGGCTAAGGACCGTGGTTCCGTTCATTGCCACAAAAAATTTCCGCACCACAAATTGCCTTAAGTGCCACAGCGGAGATGAAGGCGCGGTACTCGGTGCTGCCAGTGTCACGATCAGCGTCAAGAGCGATCTGGACACAATCAATAAAATCAACACGTGGATATGGATCGGCCAAGGAATTTTGCAGATTCTCTTGTTTTTCGCCATCGGTCAGATTGTCCGCCGCCTGCTCAGCCAACTTGGCGGCGAGCCAGCTTACGTAATCGATATCGTCAGACTTATCGCAAAGGGAAATTTGTCAGGAGAAATAGTGACCCGAAAGGGTGACAGTACCAGTCTATTGGCTGCCATGAAGCAGATGCAAGGCGCTCTCAAGGACATTATCGGAGGAACATTCCAGGCCGCCAACAATCTATCCCAATCTGCACAACGGGTCACCACTTCGTCGCAAAAGGTTCTGAAGGCTTCAGAACATCAAAGTGAAGCAGTCGAAGCAACATCTGCTACGGTTGAAGAGATGGCTGCCAGTATCCGTTCTGTAGCGGAAAATTCAGATAATGTCAGACATATCTCAAGAAATGGGATGGAACAAACCCAAAAAGGTAATGTAAGTCTGTCCGAATTGATTGGTGAAGTCACCAAGGTTGGGTCGTCTGTGGAAGAAATTGCCTCCTCGGTGTCAGAATTCATGCATAGCACAGAAGCTATTACCAATATGACGCAGCAGGTCAAGGACATTGCTGAACAAACCAATCTGCTGGCGCTGAATGCCGCGATTGAGGCCGCACGGGCAGGTGAACAAGGACGCGGGTTTGCGGTGGTGGCGGACGAAGTGCGCAAATTAGCTGAAAAATCGGCGCAGTCTGCCAGCGAGATTGATCAGGTTACGATATCGCTCGGTTCGAAATCAACCGCTGTGGCAAACGCTATTCAGAACAGTCAGAAATCTTTGCAAACCAGTCAAGAGCACATGAAGAAAGTTGCATTGGTATTGGAAGAGGCCAATCAATCCGTGGCCGAATCGACTAAGGGTATGGACAATATTGCTCTGTCAGTTAATGAGCAAGAAAAGGCCAGCAATGAAATAGCCCAGAATGTTCAAAAAATCTCGCAAATGGCTGAAGATAACAGAGCAGCAATTCAGGAAAATACGGAAGCCACCCAACACATGGAACAACAGGTCGACGCCCTGCGCAAATTAGTTGGTCATTTTATAATTTAATCAAGATAATTTTGTTCAAGTTGAATGTCGTTTGTGGGGTCGTTTGCTGCTGGTCGCGAGCAACAGAAAACTGGAAGTAGAACTTCAAGCTGAACGGGTTGCTCACGACCTGCTGGTTTAAGGCGACGAATGTGCCAGATGACCCTTCGCATCGTGCCAAGGCAAGCGTCAAACGTCAAAATTAAACGTCTGGTTTTGATAGTGGAGCGGTCGTTATTGATCCGGCCATAAGAATAGCCTAATTAGTCGGTTATTCTTCCGTCAATTTTTGCATTCTCACGCAACTCATCAATGTATTTTTTCAAAGCTAATTGCTGAAGGTGTTGAGAAATGCGAGGTTTGATTTCATCCAGTGAAGGAATCTTAACATCGCGCACGTCTTCCAGTTTGATGATGTGCCAGCCAAATTGAGACTGAACGGGTTCGCTGATTTGTCCCTTGGTTAATGTTTGCAGAGCATCGGCAAACGGCTTGACAAAGTTGGTGGGGATATTCCAGCCTAAATCCCCTCCATGCTCTTTGGAACCACCGTCTTTGGAACTGGCCTTGGCTAATTTCTCAAAGTTACTATCCTTGCCATCTTTTTTCAGTTTTGCTTCTATAGCTTTAGCATCACTTTCTTTTTCCACGAGGATGTGGCGCACACTGTATTCTTTGGAACCGAGAGTGTTTTTCTTGAGAACCTCATATTCCTTGGAAACGTCATCATCTGTGACGGGGTGGGATTTTACAAAGTCTTGCACGAATGCGTTTGCCAGCAAATTCTGCTTGGTTAGTTCTGCCTGCTGGACGAATTCCGATTGGGTATCCAATCCCTTTTTATGCGCTTGTTCGGCGATTAATTGCACGTTGATCAGGTCATCACGAACCGATTTCCGAAGTTCTGGGGAATCAGGCTGACCTTGTTGCGCAGTGATCATTTTAACGCGCTGGTCAATTAGCTCCTGCGAAATAGCAATGGGCGTGCCTTTTACGGCGGGTTTATCATCTGCAGCATACACTGTGCTTGCAGCTATTACGCCGAAAAGGGCGAGAGCGGCAAGTTTTGAAGTCTTAAGCATAGTTAGTCCTTGTTGAAAAATTAAAAATTATTGATTATCAGGCGTACAGGCTGTTATGTTCAGCGCATGAATCTCATGCTTCATCATATTACCAAGTGCGGAATATATCATACGGTGCCTCGCCACGGTAGACTTGCCCGCGAATTCCGTGGAAACAATCTTGAGCCGGTAATGCCCACCCCCTTCTCGTGTTCCGGTGTGACCGGCATGAAGATGGCTGTCATCGACAATCTCAATATGCTCCGGCTGTAGCACTGCCAGCACAGTGCGAATTTTTTCAACACGGGTCATTCCGGGAACATCTTTTTGAAGGGTTTAATCGTAACTTGCGAATACACACCGGCAGCAACAAATGGGTCAGCTTGCATCCATTTTTCTGCTTCCTGCTGGGATGAAAACTCTGCAACGATCAGACTGCCGGTAAAACCGGCAGGGCCAGGGTCGTTCGAATCCACGGCGGGGAATGGGCCAGCCAGAATCATTCTGCCTTCATCCTGCAAAATTTGCAATCGTGCCAGATGGGCAGCTCGCGCGGCTTGGCGTTTTGACAGACTATCCGGAGTGTCTTGTCCAATAAAAGCATACAACATTAGTTACTCTCCTTGTCTTCTTCCACATACTTTGAAAGTGCCATGGCTTGCAGCAAAACGAACAATAGCATCAGGCCGGTGGTACCAAATAATTTGAAATTCACCCAATTGTCTGTGGAGTAATTGAATGCAACATAAAGATTGAGTATACCCAGAGCCGCGAAAAAAAGGCTCCAAGCCAAGTTTACTTGATTCCACACTTTGATCGGAAGTGCGAGCTTGTCATGCAACATGCTGTGCATCAGGTTTTTCTTGAAAAACAGATTGGAGAATAGCAGCGTGATGGAAAATACCCAATAAAGAATGGTGGGCTTCCATTTGATGATAGATTCATCGTGCAGAATAAGAGTTGCGCCGCCAAATACAGCGACGATAGCGAAGCTCACCCACAGCATGTTATCTACTTTGCCGTGACGCCATTTGGTCCAGATAATTTGTAAAACTGTAGCCACAATGGCGGTTGCTGTGGCAGCGAAAATACCAAATATCTTAAAAGCGGCAAAAAATAGAATGATGGGGAAAAAGTCGAACAGCAGTTTCATTGGGGTTTCTTATAAATGGGTGGAGTAGGTTATTTTCGGTCTAATGCAAGTGACGCAGAATTAATGCAATAACGCTGCCCCGTTGGTTTGGGGCCATCGTCGAACAAATGCCCGAGATGGGCATCGCATTTTGCACAACGTACTTCGACCCGATTCATACCATGACTGTGATCCGCCAGCAGTTTTATAGATTCCGTCTGGTTGACCTCCCAAAAACTGGGCCAGCCACTGCCTGAATCAAATTTAGTTTCCGAAGCAAACAAGGGGTTGTCGCAACACGCACAACGATAAATTCCCGCGTCATGGCAATCCCAATAAGCTCCGGTGAAGGGCGCTTCAGTACCGCATTGGCGGCACACCTGATATTGTTCAGGGGTGAGTTCCTTGCGCCATTCGGCATCTGTTTTTTCGATAGGCAAAGTCATGATTACAGCACCTCACCTGCATGGTCGGCCAGACGTGAACGCTCACCGCGTTGCAGAGTAATGTGTCCACTGTGCTCCCAACCCTTGAATCGGTCGACCACGTAAGTCAAACCGGAACTGCCTTCAGTCAGATAGGGGGTGTCGATCTGTGCAATGTTACCCATGCAAACCACTTTGGTGCCCGGGCCGGCGCGGGTGATGAGCGTCTTCATTTGTTTGGGCGTGAGATTCTGCGCCTCGTCAATAATCAGGTATTTATTAATGAAAGTGCGGCCACGCATGAAGTTGAGTGATTTCACTTTAATGCGCGAGCGAATCAAATCACGCGTTGCGGCGCGGCCCCATTCGCCACCTTCGTCGTCTGACTTGTTGAGCACATCCAGATTATCATCCAGCGCCCCCATCCAGGGGGTCATTTTTTCTTCCTCGGTACCGGGCAGAAAGCCGATGTCTTCACCTACCGGCACGGTAACGCGCGTCATGATAATCTCCGAATAAATTTTGTGCTCGAGCGTCTGCATGAGTCCCGCAGCAAGCGTCAGCAGTGTTTTTCCGGTGCCTGCTTGTCCAAGCAGGGTGATAAAATCAATCTGCGGATTCATGAGCAGATTCAGCACAAAATTCTGCTCGCGGTTGCGCGCGGTAATTCCCCAAACGGCATTTTTCTGGTGGGTATAGTCGGTCAAGGTGCGCAACATGGCACTGTTGCCTTCTTGAGAAGTGACCACCGCATAGAGCGGTTTGTCATCGCCATTTTCGTGATAGACAAACTGGTTAACCAGCAGATCACGGCACAGCGGTCCCTTAATGTCGTAGAACGTCTGCCCACCCTGCATGCCCGATTTCATGTCCTTGCCATGCTGCTCCCAGAAATTGTCCGGGAGAGCCAGCACGCCGGTATAGAGCAAGTCGGTATCTTCCAGTACCTTATCATTAAAATAATCCTGCGCAGACAATCCAAGTGCACGCGCTTTGATGCGCATATTGATGTCTTTGGACACCAGAATAACCGGCCGATCAGCTTGTTGATGGTGCAGAAACATGACTACGCCGAGAATGGCATTGTCAGCTTTCCCGGCAGGCAGGTTGGCAGGAAGTTCGTTGGTGATGAACTGGGTTTGCAGGAAGAGTCTCCCACTGGCTGATTTCGTGCCCTGCTCTTGCAGAGGAATGCCTTTGTCAATGTCGTGAGCAGTTTCGCTGACTATTGAGTCAAGAAAGCGGCTGGCCTGGCGTGCATTGCGTGCAACTTCCGACATCCCCTTTTTGCCGTTATCCAATTCTTCCAGTACAAACATGGGCAGATAAACGTCATGCTCTTCAAAACGAAACAGGCTAGTTGGATCATGCATCAGTACATTGGTGTCCAGCACAAACAACTTGGTGGAGGGAGTCTTTACGGCAACAGCTTTGCGGGGGGTCATAATGCTCCTTGATTAATTATGGGTGCCAACTTCACGCCCTATTTTTGGTTCTGCACAAACTCCAATACTTCCCGGGCATGGCCGTCAGCTTTGATGCCGCGCCATTCGTGTCGCAGAATCCCCTTCTGGTCCACAACGAAGGTGCTACGTTCGATACCCCGCACTTGTTTACCATACATATTTTTCAGTTTGATGACACCGAATTGCTCGCAAACGATTTCTTCCATATCGGATAATAATGCGAAGGGCAGGGAAAAGCGGGCTTTGAAATTTTCATGTGACTTGATGCTGTCACGGGAAATGCCCACTACCTCGCAATTCGCTTTCTGAAATTCTTCATACAGGTCACGGAACTGCTGGCTCTCCGTGGTACAGCCCGGTGTGTTGTCTTTTGGATAGAAATAAATCACCAACGATTTTCCGAGTAGAGAGGATAGGGTAAATTCTTCCCCGCTTGTTGCAGGCAAAGTAAAATCGGGAACAACTTGAACAGCCATCTGATGACTCCTGTGTAGTACCGCCATTGTTGACAAAATTTCAGGTCAAGGCAAGTGCTTCTTTAAAATTATAGTTATTGCGCTGATGGGCAATGAACTAACCCTCAGTGAGCAAGTAGGGTTCCTCAAATAAAGATTTGATTACCACTTTGCGAATCTCTGGCCGATCAGGTATCTGGAAAAGGGCCGGCGTGAGCATTTCCTCAAAAATCCCCCTTAAGCTGCGGGCACCAACTTTATACTCAAAAGCCATCTCGGCAACCTGACGAAAAACTGCGGGCTCGATTTCCAGCTCAACTCCTTCCTCTTTTAACATTTCCCGGAACTGGTTATAGATGGAATTTCGAGGTTCGACCATGATTTTGACCAGCAGTTCCTTGGACAGATTCTGAAGACTGGCAATGATAGGCAAGCGACCGGCAAATTCGGGAATCAATCCGAACGAAAACAGGTCGGTAGGCCTCACCCGAGAATTCAGGCGGTCCAGCACTTTTTGATTTTCACCGTCGGAGACTGAAATGAATCCAAACGCGTGGTTGGTAGCAGTAATGGATTCGATGCCAACGAAGGCTCCCGCGCAGATAAAGAGAATATTGGTGGTATCAAGCGTTTGGTTACTGTCCAGCCTAACCAGTGCCCCTTCCATGATTTTAAGCAGCGCGTGCTGAACCCGTT
>Ga0208872_1002423_pt1 | contig 10839 bp, 9 predicted proteins | sample CryBogCBH12Aug08_FD_185508 | JGI IMG/M metagenome (GOLD analysis project Ga0208872, IMG submission 185508) | Freshwater microbial communities from Crystal Bog, Wisconsin, USA - CBH12Aug08 (SPAdes) | ecosystem: Environmental > Aquatic > Freshwater > Lake | place: Crystal Bog, Wisconsin, USA... | reverse complement strand
CATAACTCTCATCTGCCTTGAGATGATCAAACCAAGTGATGTGGCGACTGGTACCGTCCATGAAAAAACAGAACAACTGAACAAACAACTCAGTGATGGCAAGACCTTTGCTGTTTTTGCGCATCGAACCAAACCATCGATCAATCAGAGGTAGAATCTGGATGCTGCGAATATATGCCTCAAACAGAGCCAATCCGGCTCTACCAGTCAAGCGTTCATCAGTTGGCTGAATTGAACTTATTTTCTGTTCCTTTTTATCCCGAAACCGTGTATCTTTTGCCATGAAGCTCTCTACCTATTGGGTTGTGTTCTATTGGGTGGTAATTTCGACGTTACCCATTTCAATATAACACTTTAGCCTATAAGTTGAGGGCTTTTTTTATGCCTGATCGCTCAGGTTAGGTAAAGGTTAGATTATTGCTTAAATCTCTAAAAGATGTATTCCCCGAAGCTTTGCTTCGTGAAGGAATCGATAAAAAATAAATTCATACCCCATAGCTCTGCTGCGGGGTAGTTGATTGAGCCATGTTTTTTTAAAGTATATTCACATTAAAAAAATACTTTTATTTTTTGAAAGTATCAAATAATTACTGGACATACAAGAAATAAGTTAACACCTCAAGAAGCCATAGCCATGGTTTGTCGTTGCTAAATATCGAAGAGGATTTATACCCTCAATATGAATGCTTCCGTTGCCGGTTATAAAAGACTTAGGGGCTTAGTGGATACCGGAATACCTTTTATTTTGTCTTCAAAAAGCAAGCACATCATCAAGAGGACTTGCACATGAAGACATCTACCCTGAACCGCAACAACATCTCACCTGAAGTCGCAGGGCTGATTACCCGTCTGGTTTCCTTAATACCATGGCCAGTACGACGCCAAGCTATGGGAGATGTAGTAGTGACTATATTGGACGGCAAGCCTCGGGTTGCTGAATATGAATTTGGCTGGAATCGTTCTGCGGTAGCATTAGGCATCAAGGAATTTGAGAGTGGCATTGCCTGTATTGATGATTTGACCAAACGACGCAAACCAAAATCTGAAGAGAAAAACCCGAAGTTGCTTGAATCCATTCGAAAAATAATGGAGCCATGCAGTCAAGCTGAACCACGTTTACGAACAACCTTGCTCTATACGAACATGACAGCGCAAGCCGTTCATAATGCCCTTGTTGCCGAAGGATGGCCAGAAGAATCTTTGCCAGCGGTTCGTAAGCTCTCCAATATTTTGAACCGTCAAAAATATCGATTACGTACCGTTAAGAAAACCAAGGTTGAAAAAAAACAGCAGAAACGGATTCCATCTTCACCAATGTCAGGCAAATGAATGCGCAGGCAGATGCTGACCCTGAAACGTTAAGACTCAGTATTGACACCAAGGCGACTGTGCATGTAGGCCTCTATTCACGAGGCGAAAAGTCTCGTGGAATAAAAGCCGTAGAGGCGTGGGATCATGATATGCGACCAAAGGAAAAGCTTGTTCCTGGCGGTATACTTGAACCAGTCAGTGGTAAATCGTTCTTGTTTTTTGGCACAAGCAACAAGACAAGTGACTTTATGGTTGATGGACTTGAGTTGTGGTGGAATGAGCGAAAGCAAGCACTTTCTCATGTCAAAGAGTTGGTACTCAACATGGATAATGGTCCGAAATGCAGTGGGAGACGAAGTCAATTTCTGTACCGGATGACTGCTTTTGCCGATATGACCGGACTTGGCATTCGGTTGATCTACTATCCACCCTATCACAGCAAGTATAACAGTATTGAACGCTATTGGGCTGGGTTGGAGAAATCATGGAATGGTTATCTGCTTGAGAGTGTAGCAACCGTCATATCTCGCTCCAACAACTTTGCTTGGAGAGGGATAGCTGCAAGAGCAATGCTGGTGGAAACGGTATACCAGAAGGGTATCAAGCTCTGTGGTAAGGGAAAAAAGAATATGGAAAAAAGACTGACGCGTTCATCAAGCCTTCGTTGGTGAGTTATCAGCACTAGGCCTAAAATGGTATTTTGATAATAACTATGTCCCTTAGATATATTGATTAGCAAAAATTATAATTACAGAAAATTATTTATTATTAATAATATTTGTTTCATTGCATTTATAATAAATTCGGCTTTTTAAGATGCAACAGGACATATTGATTAGCGGGCCAAAATATTGAATATTTATTAAGCAATTTCTCGATTTTTGCAGCTATTACTATAAATATATTATTTGGATTTTTTATTCCAATAATAGATGTAAGTGCTGCCACAGGAGCACAAATTATTCCATAATATTCTGAATATACAATCCAGTTTTTATTAATAGTCTTGAGGTTATTAGAATTAAGTGGCCGCTCATCAATAGTTCTAGCTCCAGGTGTTAGTATTCTAAATATTTTCAAGAACGGGTTAGCCGCTAATGGCTCTATAAATACCGCCACTCCTCCAGGCTTGAGTACTCGATGAATTTCTTTTAAAACCGATTCGAGTTCAAGATGATGAAGAATTGCATCACCACAAACAATATCGAATGAGTTTTCTGAAAAATCAAGCACATGACAATCCATTACAATGAAAACACAAAAGTCATTTCCTAGTCCAAATTCTTTTGCTTTTATATTTGACATATCAACGTAAGGTTTTGATATATCAATCCCAGTAACTATTCCGCCGCTTTTTGCAAAAGAAATCGATCTATCACCTAATCCCGAGCCTAATTCAAGTATATTTTTTTTTTCAACAGGATTTATTTTTTCTAAAAGCAGTGATGTGAAATTTAAATAAAACTTATTACTTGTGGTGTGTTTAAAATATTTTATTTTTATTTGTTTATTCTTATCAAGCACATCTCTAACTTCGTGAGCCTCTTTTTCTCTAATTAATCTATTATTATTTATCATTTGAAAATAAAATATTTTTATCAACTTTATTATTTTTTCTCATTACAACTATTTTAAATCCATCAAATAGCCCCTTAATAATTTCATGTATTTTATTTTTTTTTGACTCTTCAAATAAGAGGATGCGAAAACAATCAATAAAAAATAGATTAATATCAATAAAAACATAATTAGGAAGCATTGAATAATACTTATACCAAACAATCAATCTATTTCTTGTTTGTAAGTATTTTCTTTTTGCTAAATAATTAGTTGGTGAAAATCTCATAGACCCTATCGATCTATTACCAATTCCATGCATAACATGTATATTTGGAAAACATATGGACTTTATTCCAATACTTCTTGCTTTAAAGCCAAAGTCGACATCAATCATATCAACTTCTAAAAATTCATCGTAGCACAATCCATCTGGTATTATATCTAATCGTAACAAGGAACAACTGTTAATCAAAAAATTACATTCTATAGGCTCTTCATGACCAGATGGCCATACGGATTGGAGAAAACCAGAGTGTGCACTAATACGTACAGGATGATTTGTATTAATATTTATATGGCGAGGACCATATATACCATAAGTTGTATTATTTAATAAACGTACTGCATTAATCATATTATTGCAAAAGAATTGATCAATAACAGTATCTTGATCAAAGACAAATAGATAATCAAATTGTTCTTTTTTTGACCTAAGTAAAGCAATATTAAGAGCACCAGCAAGTCCTCCTCTGTTGTGATTATATATAATTATTATATTTTTATTGTTTAATGACCATTTAGTATATTTGATTGAATTATCAATTAAATATACTAAATCTACCTGCAAGGCCAATTCATCAACACGATATAATACTTCTTGGTCAGGATTAAACATGACCACAACAGCAGCAACCCTATGCTTCAAATAAATACCCATTATTAAATAATTTTAACTTTAGAAATAATATAATAGAATACAAATATAGCAAATAACACTATACTATCTATTATTCCTGCAAATAATTGTCCATTTCTTATTACTAGTAAAAGCTTTATTAATGAGAAAACATAAAGATAACTAAAGATATATGAATTAGATCGTTCATACACAAAAGCACATTGCTTTGTCACAAAAACATGAGCCACATAAAATAATAATGGTACAAGCCCACCAAAATATAAAAACGTTGTAAATATAGTAACTGTTGGAAGACCAAGTGCCGAATCTATAGATGGCACATTAAATATCATCGATGCGGCTTTTGCATTTATATCACGTACCATCACCCCATCCGCAATAAATGGTATAGAGTATTCTACAGGAGATATATATTGCATATTTTCAGTCCATTTATATCCTAATAACAAAGCATATCGAATTGGCTCAAATTCACCAGTTGAAAAATATTTTAATGGGGATTCAAATATATCAATATTTCTAAATAATAATGCTACATACATTACAACGATTATAATTGGAGTAAAAATAAGAAGCATATATTTTATTCCTTTTTTTTGCAAAAGTAAAAATCCGAGCCAAATAAGGCCAATTAGAGCCGGCTCACGCCGCGTAGTCAAAATTAACCCAATACAAAATAATATAATTGTAAATACAATAATAATTTTTACATATTTCCTACTTATCTGATCAAGCAAGCCGGATGCACCAACAAAAAAAGTACTCATTGTAGATATATATATAACTACTCCGCGCTCTTCCGTAATGTTAAATGCTATTGCACCAGGATTAATATAAATTAAATCAAATGCTCTTAATCTTATTAAATTATATATAAGCAGGCCAATTCCAATAATCATTAATATAATCGACAATATTATTTGCCAAAATCCTTTTTCAATAATTAATAGGTTATTAAATTTTACTGGACGAACTATAAATGATAAAAATATCATATATAGATATATAAATAAATATATAAACCCAATAATAAGATAGTTAGCATCTATTCTATCGCCCGTATAAGCAAATAGTACCCCACCATCATTAATAATACCAAGAATAGCGCCAATACTAAAAATAAATATTGTTAAAAACTGAAATGGTATGCATCTGAATATTAATTTGATTTTTATAATTTTATTATTTATTAAACTTGTGTTCATAATAATGCCTATAATGGATATATTATACTTATACTCATATATTTATTTTTGATAAAAAGAGTGTAATATATTTTTAATATTATTTAGCCTTATGAAAAACACAAACATAATAACTTCTCCGGCGATCAGCACAAGCGCAACATAATTCCAATGATTATTTTTCGCAAAAGGAAAAGCGAATAAAATCATTATAATTATTTGTACAGCTATGATTTTAGTCAAAATAAAATATTTTTTATAGCCGATAAAATATAAATTTATAAAGATATAATTTATATACACAAAAGGTATTATTAAGCTAAGCGTAATAAAATACGATTTAATATTTAGATACTTCGGTAACTCACTGCCTATTATTTCTGAAAACAAATACATAATAATAACATATGAGAATAGTGTTATTATAAGTATTGGAATTTTATAAGGAATAAATTTATTTATTTTATTATCAATGGATTTATAATTTGCAAGTACGATCGTCCCCAAGGTTGATGATGGCAATGTTATTGCTCGAACAAGCTTTTCTGCCATTGCAAATTCTCCAAATTGCTGACCATGTAGTAATACTCCAATAATTGGAGCTATACCATTGGCTGACCATGCATCACGTACTGCCAGTCCTCCAACTTTTACACCGTCCTTAAATAGCTGTAATATATTTTTAAATCTTAAACCAGCTCTAACATCGATATACCTCAACCAATAAATAATAAATGGAAATGAAACTAATATAACTGATAACATATATATTGCAACTGCAATTGGGGCATCTTTTGGGTTATGGATTAATGTAATAATACCAATAATAATTATAATTTTTGAAGCAGACTGTACAATTAAATTAATTATTTGTTTTTTTTCTGCAATAAAAAACCAAGCTGGATAAATTATACATGTTATTAAAGGAAGCATACTTTCTATAGCATATATGGAATTCCAGCCCCACTTTATTAATAAATAATAGAATATTGTATATGCAATCGAGCCTATAATAATAAAAAGAATTATCTTTAAAATAAAAATGGATGTAATCATTTCAATCTTCTCATCATGTGATAAACCATTTAATTTTGAAATAGCAATATTATTTAAGCCTAATTCTATGACATATGCAAAGTATTGAGTAGCTCCTGTTAAAACAACAAACTCTCCAAACGCCTTTGGCCCTAACCTATATGCCAGCATTGGCATAAGAATTATTGGAACAACTATATTAATAAAATGACCTAAAAATAAATATATTACTTCTCTTATAAACATTTAATAAATCGATTGATATAATCAGTAAATTATGGCAGAATAGAATTGCAAAACAATAACTATGAGTCTACTTATTAATTCCCCCCAACACAAATATATCTTTATTTGTTATAGTATAATGAATTATATTCATACCTAAATGCGAAAACATTTCAAGAATTAGTGGCATATCAAATACATGATGATGAATACCTCGATTGATATAATTATTTTTGCATCGTATTTCAAAATCACTCTTACTTCCAGCATGCAGACCAAGAGATAAATCGTGTAATTTAAGTATTTCTTCAATATGAGTCAGATCATCTTCAGAAACATTGTCATTGAAATCGTTTAATAAATGATGAAAGCTTGTAACCTGCCTATTATGATCAAAATTTTCTTTCTTATTTGGCAATATAAGTAATATATACCCATTTGAATTTACAACTCTTTTCCACTCATTTAATGCTTTAATTGGATTTGCCACATGTTCCAGACAGTTTGAGGATATTATAAACTCATATTTATTTGAATCAATGTCACGAAGGTCAACAGCATCTCTTATATACTGATGACCTACTCTATTATTATAATATTTATAATTAAACCCTTCCGAAATACTACCTTCCCACATTGTTTTATCCGAATAATTAACTCCATCCACGCCAGATGCTACTTGATAGACTTGTAAGATATCTTTAAATATTATACTTGGTCCTCCAATTTCAATGCCTTTTTTTCCTTTTAATATTTTTTCATATATTTCTTTATCTTTTGAGACCATACGTCTGTAAGTCATTACGTATAAAAGATCTCGCAACCTTTTAGGTATATATTTTATTACATATTTTTTAATTTTTACTATCATATTATTTGGCTATTATTTAAAAAATAAAATTTTAAACTAATTCCTCATAGACAAGAATTAGTTACTATTTTGATATCATAAAATTTATTTGAAATGGAATAAGTTCGATACTACTTGAACTAAAGCACCACCCTGAGAATGCCCCGTCACTAAAACCTTAGAAATATGATGATATTTAAGGATTTTAGCAGCATTATCAATAGCATTATCAAATTGATAATTCCACGCTGGTCATGGAGATGCTATCGCTGCATTTGCACCCCTCCAATCCCCATCACCCCAGAATCAATCTGGTTCCACGATAAGCAATAACAATTGTATCACCTTTCTGGAAGGCCGTAGCTGAATAATCACCACTAGAATCTCTGGGCTCCAATTGACTCCAACCATTAGGGGATACTTTATTCCAAACTTTCTCATCTATAGTTTGATTGCTTGAATCGTTTTCCTTTGGCTGTGAAGGGTCATCGTAATAAGCAAGAAGTGACAGCTCTGCTAAATCATAGTCTTCGGAGTAATCAAGAACATGATCGTAATGCTGTTGATTTGAATTAATAAAAGGAGTATTTGACTCAATCGGCCCAGTTGACACCTCAAGTTTCCAGTCACCACCCATCGCCGCACTACCCGTCAGATTATCCGATGCCGCCACATCAGCGTTTGTCAGATGCGATAATATATCAATGAATTGATGCCCACCCTCTCCAGCGCCGACATTGCAACCATACAGCAACAGATCTCCACTATCGGTTAGAGAGTGGCCGATTGTTTCCATATGTGATTGGTAGTCAAAGAGATTTGTTGAGGATAGAATGGTACTACCGATTGATATTGAACCTGAAGATCCGTGGGAGATTATCTGTATTGAGTCGTAATCACTTTTTCCAGTCAGTGCATCTTCTATCTGCAACACCCCGTCGGTATTCGCATCGAGTATCCGGTATTCCGTCCCTGTTTCAAATTGCGAGACCAGAAGATCAATATCATTGACCCGACTGTCGATGAATACTATTGTGTTTGGCCATATCAGGGATGCCCTTTTAATTTGCGTTACACCATTTCAGTGAACTTTCGACAAGACAACAGAACGGACCTTGACCGGAAAACTCTACTTCAGATTAATCCCCTTTTACGTTTCATGCTACAAGCTGTATATCCTGCCAATCAAGTGTGGGATGAGTGGTTGTCCCTATAACGGCAACCAAGACAGCTGCTCCAGCTCCACTGCCATCAGCGTCATAATAAAGGTTGCCGGTTGTTGTGTCATAAACGATTCGATCAGTTGAAATATGTCCAGCTACTGCCCCGGCTGCTGCATAAAATTCATTAGAGCCCCAAGTAGTTATTGCGGAATATTTAGCATGACTAAACTGAAGTATATCAGTGCCATGCACAAAATCAGTTATCGTATTGGTGCCTGATAACATGCAGAACGTATCAGCTCCGGCGCCTCCGGTAAGCGTATCATTGCCCGTGCCTGCTCCCCATCCTCCATAGATGGTGTCATTATGTGCTGATCCAACAAGGCTGACTCCTGTTGGACTGGTATTATACAGTGTCCAGCCGGTGCTGCCTCCTGCTGAAGCAAAACTCACATTATGACCGTTTGCGTTAAGCAATCCAAGGCCATTGCTCATCGTTGAGCTCGTTGCCGTATAGTTACCATACACTGTAGCCCATACTATGGCACTGGGAGATACCATCAGGATATCAGCTCCATTGCCAAGATCAGTTATGGTATTGGTGCCTGATAGTATGGAGAACGTATCAGCTCCAGTGCCACCAGTAAGCGTATCATTACCAGTGCCTGCGGTCCATCCTCCATAGATGGTGTCACTTTGAGCTGATCCAACAAGGGTAACTCCTGTGGGACTGGTGTTATACAGTGTCCAGCCGCTGCTGCCTCCTGCTGAGGCAAAACTCACATTATGACCGTTTGCGTTAAGCAATGGAAGGCCATTGCTGATCGTTGAGCTCGTTGCCGTAAAGGTACCATACGCTGTAGCCCATGCTATAGCACCGGGAGAAACAGTCAGGATATCAGCTCCATTACCAAGATCAGTTATGGTATTGGTGCCTGATAATATGGAGAACGTATCAGCTCCAGCGCCACCAGTAAGCGTATCATTGCCCGTGCCTGCACCCCATCCTCCATAGATGGTATCATTATGTGCTGATCCAACAAGGCTGACTCCGGTTGGACTGGTGTTATAAAGCGTCCAGCCGTTGCTGCCTCCTGCTGAAGCAAAACTCACATTGTACCCATTTGCGTTAATCAATGGAAGGGCATTGCTGATCGTTGAGCTCGTTGCCGTAAAGGTACCATACGCTGTAGCCCATGCTATAGCACCGGGAGAAACAGTCAGGATATCAGCTCCATTGCCAAGATCAGTTACGGTATTGGTGCCTGATAATATGGAGAACGTATCAGCTCCAGCGCCACCAGTAAGCGTATCATTGCCCGTGCCTGCTCCCCATCCTCCATAGATGGTGTCATTATGTGCTGATCCAACAAGGCTGACTCCTGTTGGACTGGTATTATACAGTGTCCAGCCGGTGCTGCCTCCTGCTGAAGCAAAACTCACATTATGACCGTTTGCGTTAAGCAATCCAAGGCCATTGCTCATCGTTGAGCTCGTTGCCGTATAGTTACCATACACTGTAGCCCATACTATGGCACTGGGAGATACCATCAGGATATCAGCTCCATTGCCAAGATCAGTTATGGTATTGGTGCCTGATAGTATGGAGAACGTATCAGCTCCAGCGCCACCAGTAAGCGTATCATTGCCCGTGCCTGCTCCCCATCCTCCATAGATGGTGTCATTATGTGCTGATCCAACAAGGCTGACTCCTGTTGGACTGGTGTTATAAAGTGTCCAACCGTTGCTACCTCCTGCTGAGGCAAAACTCACATTGTACCCGTTTGCATTAAGCAAGGGAAGGCCATTGCTGATCGTTAAGCTCGTTGCCGTATATGTACCATACGCTGTAACCCATACTATAGCACCGGGAGATACAGTCAGGATATCAGCTCCATTGCCAAGATCAGTTACTGTATTGATGCCTGATACTATGGAGAACGTATCATCTCCAGCGCCTCCGGTAAGCGTATTGTTACCTACAGCAATAAGCGTATCATTACCGTCCGTGCCTGTGTTCGGATCAGAAAAAGTCGTATCAAGGCTTCCATCAGTGTTGTATCGTACCGTTACAAAATTGCCATTACTTGTACCAGCCAGAAGAATTTTTCCGTCAGGCTGTACAATCATGCTTGTGCATTGATCATCACCACCGAGATCGGTTGTGAGTTTACCATCAACAGAAAAGGATGAATCCAGAGTGCCGTCAGCATAGTACCGATTCAGGGCAAAATTACCAGCATAATTACTACCTAAATTGAGCGATTAGTAATGAAAAAGTGCTTCATCTGATATTTATAACGCATTATTATAAAATAAATAAGCATCGATTTGTCGTTTCAAAACAGCTCTACCCAATGGGTTGAGAACGCCATTGCAGACAATACAACCTATAACGGCCAGAAAAATAAACACTTAAGTCCTGTAATACTCAAACCAATCGCCGATAAATCGCTCAATTCAGGTACTATAAACGACACCTGACACCAGTATTTTACCGTCATCCTGTACAATAACATTGCTGACAACATCCATTGCACCTACATCTGTAGTCAGCTTACCGTCACCAGAAAAACTCGTATCAAGAGTACC